>Ga0315279_10001298_pt1 | contig 42263 bp, 40 predicted proteins | sample YL17G06_20_MG_FD_203694 | JGI IMG/M metagenome (GOLD analysis project Ga0315279, IMG submission 203694) | Sediment microbial communities from Yellowstone Lake, YNP, Wyoming, USA - YL17G06_20 | ecosystem: Environmental > Aquatic > Freshwater > Lake > Sediment | place: USA: Wyoming | collected...
GGCGGGCATCTGCTGCGTTGCCGCTCCTCGACGATGTGCATCGACATCGCCTGCGTCGCGGCGCCTTGCATCTGCCCGCCCGGCGCTCGCGCCAAAGTGGACCTGTTATTTCGTGACAGACCCTTAGATGGATAAACACTCAGTGTCATCCCCACCTCAGGAGTTCGTCATGCTCTTGCTTGCAGGGTGGCGGAGAATCTCCTATAGTCAATTCACCATGCTATCCGGGGTCCACCGCTCTAGAGTATCGGTTTTTCTTATCGATACGGCGAGCCGCGCCAAATGAATCCAGCGCATACCGCAGGGCTCCGGCGGGCAATCGGGCTCGTTCAAGCCACAGCCATGGTCGCCGGAATCATGATCGGCGCATCCATATTTGTGCAGCCGTCGGAAATCACCGGCAAGGTGCCTTCCATTCGCGGCGTCTTTGCCGTATGGCTGATCAGCGGCCTGCTGACCTTTATCGGCGCTCTGGTGTGCGCAGAGCTGGCCTCGACCTTCGCGCAATCCGGCGGGGTTTACGTCTACCTGCGCGAAGCGTATTCTCCGGCTGTCGGATTCCTTTGGGGCTGGGCTATGTTCTGGAGCATCCACTCCGGCATCATCGCAGCCGTCTCGGTCATCTTTGCACGCTATGCCACTTATTTCCTTCCGATGGGCGACGTTTTGGTCAAAGGCCTTGCCGTCGCCGCCATCATTGCGGTATCGGCAATCAATTACCTAGGCGTAAAACAGGGCAGCACGCTCCAAACGATCTTTACGATTGGAAAAGTCATCGCAATCATTTTCATTGTTGTCTTGGGCTTCGGCCTCGGGGCGCGCGTTCCGCAGCACTTTGTGGCGGGCGATCTCGCGAGTCGCGACATTTCCGGAAGCAGTTTTCTCCTCGCCCTGATTGCCGGCCTGTTCGCCTACGGTGGTTGGCACATGGTCACATACAATTCCGAGGAGACGATAGACCCGCGGAAAACCATCCCCCGGGCGTTGATGCTCGGCACGCTGCTTGTCACCATCTGCTACATCGCAGCAAACGCTGTCTACATGTATGTCTTGCCGCTCGGGACCGTAGCGTCCTCCACGCGGATCGCAGCCGATGTAGCCGACGCCCTGGTTGGGTTTGGCGGCGGCGGTTTCATGTCCCTCTTGGTTATGTTTTCGACGCTCGGCACCGTGAGCGGCCTGATACTTTGCGGGCCCCGCGTCTATTACTCCATGGCGCGCGACGGACAGTTGTTCGGTTGGATCGGCGTCGTCCACCCGCGCTTCGGCACGCCCCACAAAGCCATTGTCATTCAGGCCGTTTGGTCCTCGGTGCTCGTGGCAACGGGAACCTATCGGACACTCTTTACCAGGGTCGTCTACACCGAATGGATCTTCTTCGCCCTCATGGCCATCGGCCTGTTCAGACTTCGACGCCGTTGCGACCTCACTCCTGGCTATCGCATCTGGGGTTATCCGGTTCTTCCAGCCCTCTTTGTTGTTTCGTCACTTGCGATAGTCGCGAATCAGATTGTTTCCAGCCCGCTGGAGAGCATGTTCGGATTATCCCTGGTTTTACTTGGCCTGCCCGTCTACTACATGCGGGCAAGAAAGAAAAAGGAGATGGGCCATGCGAATCATTGATTTCCACAATCACTTTTACCCCCCGGAATACATTGAAGCGATCAAGAGCGGACCCAGCAATGTCAAAGTCACCATGGATTCGGAACATAATCCGCTTCTTCACTACCCGGGTGACTACAACATTCTCGTCCCCGGTCACCGGGACATTGATTTTCGGACGGAGGTCCTGAGAAATGCCGGTGTCGATAAGCAGATCCTGACCTTCACCACGCCAGGAGTTCATATAGAATCCCTGACGCGTTCAGTCGAGCTGGCGCGCATGGTAAATGACAGGTTTGCTGAAGTAGTGAAAAAGCGCGGCGGCCTGTTTGCCGCCCTTGCGACGCTGCCGCTGAACGATCCTGCGGCCTCCGCTACCGAGTTGGAGCGTGCTTTCAACGATCTGGGATTCCGTGGAGCAGCGCTTTTCAGCAATGTCAATGGCGTTGCCTTGAGTGACCGCCGTTTCTGGCCGTTATATGAAAAAGCGAATGAGTTGCACGCAGTATTCTTCATTCATCCGTCATGGCCGGTGGGTGTGGAAACTATGACGGAATACCGGCTCATGCCTCTAATCGGCTTCACTTACGATACTACACTCGCTGCGGCTAAACTCGTTTTCAGCGGAGTGACCGAACACTTTCCGAAGATCAAATGGGTCCTCGCACATCTTGGGGGAGCAATTCCCTACCTTGCCGAGAGGCTGGATAGAGGCTACTTCGCTTTCAGGGAATGCAGGGAGCACATCCGCAAACCGCCGAGCGAGTACCTGAAGGAGTTTTATTTCGATACAGTCAATTTTGATCCACGGGCCCTGCGGCTTGCCATCGACTTTGCCGGCGCGGACCATTTGGTGGCCGGCAGTGACTATCCGCATCAGATCGGAAGCCTCGAGAAAATGATCAGCAGCATTAAGGGGCTGAATTTGCCGGAGAAGGAGAACGCCGGCATTCTTGGCGAAAATGCAGCTCAACTGTTGGGACTGTAGGCGGCTGCCTCCGAAGTTTCGGCTGCCACGGCCGGGTAGTTTCTATTTGCGAACTAGCTTGGCTTGGTTGGAAGTGCCCAATACCTCGCGTACCTTTTGAACAAGTGCGCCGGGTGTGAAGGGCTTCGCAATAAAGGCATGGCCGGAGGCCAATGTGCCCCTGCTGCGCATGGCATCGTCAGCAAAGCCGGTGGTAAAAAGTACTTTTATCCCAGGCTGGATTCTTGCGATTCGTGCCGCCATCTCGCGTCCCATCATTTCGGGCATCACCACGTCGGTTATCATCAAGCCGATGACTCCCTCGTGGCGCTTGCAGAGCGCAACGGCTTCATCCAGCCTGCTCGCCTCCAGCACCTGGTAGCCTCCCATTACCAGAATCCGGCGAGCCAGCGCGCGCAAATACCTTGCTTCTTCCAGCAACAGGATGGCCTGACCTCCCGTCTTGTGCTCAGCGGCGGGTCCGCTCTCAGGCTGAGCCTCCTTCAGAATCCGCGGCAAATAGATTATAAAGGTCGTTCCCAAGCCCAGATCGCTGTAGACCTCGATTTCGCCTCCGTTCTGTTTGACTACTCCGTAAGCTACGGCGAGCTGCATGCCTTTGCCGCCGGGCATAATGAAGGGCTCGAAGATGTGGGGAAGGATTTCCGGATCGGTCCCGTTTCCGTTGTCGGTCACCGTGAGCAGTGTGTAAGGACCTGGGCGGAGGCCGACATTGGAGCGCGCTGAATCGGCGTCAATGTCAACGCCCAGGGTTTCCAGCATGATTGTGCCTCCCTGAGGCATGGAAGCGTGCGCATTGCTGACCAGATTCAGGATGGCTTGCTCGATCTGCGTGGGATCGACAAGTACGTGGTTCGGGTGGATGTCCGGTGCGATGAGAACTTCGATGTTCTCCCTGGTCAGTTGTCGAACTCGCATTTCCATCCCGACCAGGAGCGGGTTCAGGTCCAACTCTACTGGCGCAGAGGCCTGCCGGCGGCTGAGTGCAAGAAGTTGGCTGGTGAGTTCAGAAGCCCTTTCGCCGGCTTCTTTGATTGCCCTGACGCCTTCAAACATAGGGTGATCGTGCTTCAGTGGGTCCAGCAGCTTGTTGCTGGACTCGATGATCCCGGCCAGCAGCTCGCCGAAATCTTGGGCCACCCCCCCGGCGAGTCTCGCGACCGCCTCCATTTTCTGAATTTGCTGAAACTGTTTTTCCAGAAGCCGCCTCTCGTGAACGTTTTCTACTATGATTTCGAAACCCTCGAGGTCTCCCTTCTGGTTGCACAACCTGCGCCCACTGAGCCGCACCCGGAGCGGCGTACCGTCTTTTCGCTTCCATCCGAATTCGGCAGCCCCGCGCCTCTCTGCTCCGGTTCCCTCGATCCGCCCTCCCGTTCGCAACTGCTCGAACAGCCGAATCCAATCGCCCTGGTTCTGAAAGACGTCCTTCCTAAAGTTCAGCTTGAGCACCTCTTCCTGCGACTCGTAACCGAGCATCGTCAGCAGTGCTTGGTTAACCTCGAGTGAATTTCCGCCCGTGTCACACAGATAATGTCCGTAGGAGGCGTTCTGGATGAACGATCGATATTTCTCCTCGGAGAGGCGCAAGGCTCCCTCAACCTGCCTGCGTTCGGTGAGGTCGGTCAGGATTACCACGGTCCCTCGGAATTTCTCGCTCACGTCGAGCATGCGCTTGAATTGAACCTGGAAATGACGGGTGCAATTCACTCCCGCGAAATCCTTTTCCACGATAAGCGAAGGTTCGTTTCCGGAAGCAAATGCCACAAGCTCCTCAGTCAGCCAGGGAACCCTCTTGAGCGGAAGCGCGCCGCCATAATAAAAGCCGCCCGGAGATCCCGTCGCGCCCAGCAACTGAGCGGCGGCGTGGTTCAGGTTGTCCAACTCGTTTTTCGTATCAAACAGGAATACTGGATTTGCCAGGCTTTCGAAAATCGTCAGATATTTGTTTTTCTCGTTGGTCATGCTTCTGTTGGTTGACTGCAGCTCCTCAATCAGGCCGATAGTGGAAGAATAGGCCCATTCCTCGCAGAAGCCGATCTCAACACGGTCGAAGAAACGGTCCACAAACAGGCGGCTCTTCTCCTCCAATTCCTTTGGAAATCCAGCTTCACATACAAGATCGACATAGCTTTGCCGGTAGTACTTCATTAAGCCGAGGAACATCCCCAGGCTAATACCGCGGGAGCGGTGTTTCTGAGCCTCGATCACCCCAAATCCGGTCGTAGGGTCCTTCGCTATATCCTCATCTGGATGAAGTTCCGGGGGGGATTGGTGAAGGCGCAGGACTTCGAGCAACGATGAGCTCAGTCCTGAGATCGAGAGCCGCCAAGCCTCTTCCAGTGTGGGGGTGTACTTCACGTATTCGCGCTCTCGCGCATAGCGCAGTACTCTGCGGACCAGCCAGTCCTCACTGCTCGTGATAAGCTGGGCCAGCGCTTCCATCCAGATTCCTCCCCAACAGCAATTCTATTCTGGGCATCCCAACGGCGCAAATGCAAATGAGTCGAAAACGGCTCAGTCCGGCCTACCCACCTTCTGTCACGCACCAGGAGTTGCCTCTAATATTCAACAAACCCTTGCCCCGCTTCGAATCGCACAATACTGTGACGCGGCCACTCAACGGGAAATCAGAGCCGAGTCCACCAGAGAGCGGGAAGATTGGGGGACAGGCTAGAATAGCGCTTAAATAAGGATCTCATTTCGGGTGGTTCCTGCGGGGCACATTCCCCATGAGGTGTCGAGGTTTCGTCAGCCTGTGATAGTTCTTGGGTCGGCGTTTGACGGCTCGCGGTTCAGATCGGTTGGGGCGCAGCGGCACGATATCGTCGGCGAGGGTCTCAAGAAGGGAACGGAAGAGCTGGTGATAGAGGGAGGGGGTTGTGGCGGCAATGGCCAAATGGGGTGCCCACTGGCGTAAGGTATCGCAGGTTCCTTTGAAGCTGATGCGGTCGAGGGTTTGGCCTGAACCAAGGCGGACCGGAGCATAAGAGCGCGGATAAGGTTGTAGGCGATCATATGCATATGCAGTTCCCGCCGGATCATTTCTGGACTGAGACAACGTAGCACGTCCATACGCATTGTGGTTTTGATGTGGCGAAAGAACAGTTCGACTTGCCATCGGCGCCGACACAGTTCGGCGAGGGCAGCGGCGGGGAATTGTTTTGGATCGAGCAGGTTGGTGGACAGGAAGACGACTCGGGTACGAAAACCCGGGAAATAGGGGACGCTTCCCTATATTTTGGTACTTACGAAACAGTCTTTACTTCCGTGAAAGCGGTTTAAGCAAAATATAGGGAAGCGTCCCCTATTTCCGACGCGCTTGATTTGGCTCCATGAGAATCATATAATTCGATTATCTTATAATACTGGGGCTCCACATATGGCCAAGTCAATCTCAGCCACAGAGGCGGTGCGACGATTCTCAGATCTGCTCGGAACCATAAAATTCCGGGGGGCGCGATATACCATCGTTCGCGGCGGCAAACCCATTGCAACCCTTGGGCCTGCCACGCCCGCAGCGAGCGAGAGAAAGCTGTCGGACTTGAGGGAAATTCTGACGCGGATCCCAAGGCTCGGCAGAGAATCCGAGGCCTTCGAGCGCGATCTGCGTTTGTCAGCCTTGAGGCAGCCGCACCTCCCTGCTGGTGACGTATGGGAGTGATCTTCGACACAAGCGTCATCATTGGTTTTGAGCGTGGTGTGCTGGATCCGGACCGGCTCGTTCTGGGACGTGAGCGAGAATATTTTGGCATCTGCACGATTACAGTTTCGGAATTGCTGCACGGCGTGCATCTGGCCGATACAACTGCCAGGCGTATTAAGCGGTCTTCGTTTGTGGAAAAAGTGATCGAGAATTACCCGGTTTTTGCGTTTGATCTTTCGGCCGCACGTGTTTACGCGCAGCTATGGGCTTCCTTGCGAAGAAAGAAGGTTGAAGTCGGTGCCCATGACCTGATAATCGGGGCCACTGCCATCTCGTTGGGATTTTCGGTCGCAACGCTCAATCGTAGGGATTACGAGAAAATAGACGGACTTTTACTATTGCGGGTGTGAGATCCCCACTTTAGCATGCTGGCGGCGCCTGGCCAGGGACCTCTCCAACCGGCGGGATACCCGCCTGCTCTCCCTCATGCGCCGTGTCCCTAAGCGGCGGGCGGAGGATGGAATTTAAGGGGGACAGGCTACGCAATCAGTGAATTCAAGCAGCTGGGCCAAACGGCATGTCGGTGATTAGGGAGTTGTGTAGCCTGTCCCTCAGACCGCGACTCATCTTATTTCCCGAACTGAAAGCTGGTCGCGAGCTTGGTCATTCCCCAACCAAGCGTGAAGGTTCCGCCGTTGGGTGCAGGCTCTAGCTCCAGCGAGAGTGTCTCCACCGGATTTGGAAGAGTTGTTTTGCGCATCGAAACGCCGGCAACATCCCTTGCTGCGTCGTGATTCATTCCGTGGCCGGTCGTCTGATTGTTGAAAACGAGCTCATAGTTCTCCTCTGCTGTTCGCTTTAGCCAAAGGCTGTAGCTTCCCTTGGCGAGCTTCGCTGCGCCGAAGGCCAAATCGACAGGCGTGGTTAGAAGGGTTACGTCATCGCTGCCAAGGCGCCAATAGGCTCCCACTGCCAGCTTGGAAAGCATGTCCCGCCCCTTAAGCGAAGGACGGCCATAGTCCAGCGTGATCAACCCGCTGCCCGCTTTTAGATCGGCTTTGCCTCTCTCCCCTTGAGCAATTGTCGGAGCCGCCAAAAGCGCGATTAATAGAACGGAACAGGTAAATGCCAAGCATCTTCTATGCCTCATAGTTTTTACTCCTCGGAATCGCTGTAGTAATAGTTGCCGGTTGCCGGATAGCTGGTAGAGACTCCTGCAACTGCGAATCATTGGGTTGAGAATCATGGAATATCCTACGTCCGTGCTAAGATACCACGGGTAGTTCAGATACATCTGACAGACACTCAAAGCAAAGCCATGAAACTCCGTACCCGTTTCGGACTGGCCACGGCAATCGTGTGTGCTCTGTGCATTCTATTGCAGGCGGGGACTCGAGCACAACAAGCAGGCGTCATAGTTGTGCTGATCTCCGCCGACGTAGAATGGAAGGTAGTCAAGGCACTATATCCAGGGGAAACCTACAAGCCATCGCCATGGGGTGAATACTTCCTAACCAGGAAGATTGCGGGAAAGGAAGGGAGGGAACTGGTCTTCTTTCACGGAGGATCGGGAAAGGTGGCGGCAGCCGGCTCGACACAGTACTGCATCGACAAGTGGAAGCCCAAGGTTCTCATCAATATCGGAACCTGCGGCGGATTCAAAGGTGACATCGGGCGCTATGACACTGTTCTCGTGGACAGGACCGTCATCTACGACATCAAGGAAACCATGGGCAACTCGGAGCAGGCAATCGCCCACTACTCAACTGCGATCGACTTGAGCTGGCTTGGCAGCAGCTTTCCGACAGCGGTCAGAAAGACACTTCTGGTCTCCGCAGACCGGGACATCGTTCCTTCCGAGATCCAGGAGCTAAGAGAGAAGTATCACGCTGTTGCCGGAGATTGGGAAACGGGCGCCATCGCATACACGTGCGCAAGGAACGAGCAAAGAGTACTAATCCTCAGGGGTGTTAGCGACCTCGTCGCGCCTGACGCGGGTGGAGAAGCATACGGTAACCTGGAGGCGTTCGAAGAGGGAACTAAGGTCGTGATGATGAAGCTCATTAATCAGCTGCCCCGGTGGCTGGAGAGATGCCCCTGAGGAACGGCTTCACGCGGGCTCCTCTCCATCACGGAGTGCGTTGACAAGATCCATGGTGACGGGGGGAGATCCGGATTTTACCTGAAACAGCGGCACGCCATTGCGTCGTTTACTCCTGCCGGCAGGCTCGAGGGCTCGACGGGCCAGCTCCGATATTGTCTTGCCAAGGGTCTGCCTCCGCTGCGCGGCGAGACTTCGCACTGCGGCCAAAACATCAGGATCTATATTCAGGGTAGTTCGCATGACAGTATAATCGCGCCTAGCTGAAATGACATCAAGATGCATGATATGGGTGCATCAGCTTTTTGGCCAGGCACCGGTTTTCTTTCTGAACGCCGGCTGCCGCTACCCGAGCGATCGCGGACTCGTTCAAACCCGCGACGCTGAGGGCCGGGACCTCGCCGTAGGTCGGGCTGCCGACAATCGATGACGGAAGCAACGAGATAGATGCCTGCCGCCGATTTCTCCCGAAGGTTTGTTGCTTCGTTGGTCAAGTGACACGTGGTACACTGATCGTGTCACTTGGAATCAAACGGCCCAACAAGGGAAGGAACCGATGAAAACACTCACCATCCGGCAAGCTCGAGAGTCTCTCGGTAACCTGGACCGCATGCTGGCACAGGAAGGCGAAGTGACCATCACGCGTCGTGGCGAGGAGATAGCGCGCGTGATTCCGATCGGGGGACATAGACCGATGCCATCGCACAAGGCGATCCGCCGCACCATGCCGCGCCTGCGGAGGGGCAGCGAGCGGCTCGTCCGGGAAGATCGGAACGGCCGATGAGAGAAGTTATTTACTTCGACACAAGCGCACTGGCCAAATGGTATCTCAATGAATCGCGGTCCGAAGATGTCGAAGCATACATTCAGAAGCACGGCCCTGTGGACATCAGCGACCTGGTCGTGGTGGAGATGCGGTGTCTTCTCGGCCGCCGCCGGCGAGAAGGCGATATCGACTTCGCTACCGAACTTAAGGTATTCACCACCTTCCAGGAAGATATTCGCCAGGGATTTTTGCTTAGTCATCCGCTGTTTGGGGGCGTCGCCGCTGCCGCGTTAAATTTGCTGTCGATGCTTCCCTCGGTCCCGCTCAGAACCCTGGATGCGTTTCACCTGGCAATTGCGAAAGAAATTCAGGCTGAGGTGCTGGCCACCGCGGACTGCGTAATGGCCGACGCAGCCACAGAGCTGGGCATCCGTGTAGTACGATTCGACAAATCGCGACGTGCCCCATGATTCCCAATCACGGGCTATGTTTTTACCCAACCCCGACGAGCCGGAACCAAACAGGCAATCCAAAAAGCTGGTTCGATTCTGCCAAACTCAGTTTCCACTCTGCAGGAGAGCGGCTTCAAGTCATGTGAGGCCGCGCGGATCCTGCTTTCTCGAACATGCGCAGCAGGAGCAGGTATCATGACTCGGTTCTTACACACTTACGCACTGCAATTCCAACTCAGGCGGAATCTGCTGATTCTCTTTTTGGCGCTTTCGCTGGTTCCCCTATCGGTGTCGGCTCAGCAGGCGGCGATAAAGCGGCCTCTGGCGCACAGTGATTACGATAGCTGGCGATCCATCCAACTGCAGCAACTCTCTCGAGACGGCAAGTTTTTGGCATATGCTCTCGTCCCGCAGGACGCGGATGGAGAGGTCGTTGTCCGAAATTTGGCTACCGGCGTGGAATGGCGTCATCCGCGCGGTCACCGGTTGGAGCCGACCGCTCAAACCGAGATTGATGACCAGCGAGGGCCTGCTCAGCGTGGGCCGGGGAGGCCTGGATCCCCAGGTGGTGGAGCCACCGGCGGGCTTGCTTTTACCTCAGACGCACGCTTCCTGGTCTTCCAGATCTTCCCCACGAAGGCCGAGATTGAAGCCGCAAAGAAGGCGAAGAAGCGTCCTGAGGACATGCCTAAAAACAGCATGGGGATCATGGACCTGACAAATGGTGAGGTTGCGCGCGCCGAACGCGTGAGGAGATTCCAAGTGCCCGAAGAAGGCACCGGCTTTATCGCCTACCTGCTGGAACCCAAGGCCGAAGAACGGACTCCCCAGGATCGCAAGCCGGATTCTGTCGGCGGGGCCACTCGCTCCGCCGGCGCGGCCGGTGGGAGGAGGCCGGGACGGGCGGAATATGGCAGCGACCTCGTCCTGCGCAATCTGACGGATAAGAGCGAACGCATGTTCCCCGACGTGATCGAGTTCTCCTTCACCAAAGATGCTAAAAACCTGGTTTACGCGGTTTCGTCCAGGAAGGTGGAGAGCAACGGCGTGTATCGAGTCGCGACCGGGGCTTCCGACTCACCCGCGGCGCTGCTAACGGGACGCGGCAAGTACAGCAAGCTGACTTGGGACGAAAAGCAGACGCAGCTGGTTTTTCTGAGCGATCGAGACGATGCAGCGGCCGCTCAGCCCAGGCTCAAGGTCTACTATTCCGATCGGAAAAATCCCGCCGCCGTTGAGCTTGTGTCGACCGCAACACCCGGTTTCCGGCAGGGATTTGTCATCAGCGAGCGGGGCGCGATTACCTTCTCTCAGGACGCAGCAAAACTTTTCTTTGGCGTCGCATCTCCTCCCGAGCCGGAAAAAGACGAGGAGGCCGCGTCCGACGACGACAAGGTCGTCGCCGACCTGTGGCATTGGAAAGATGACTACATCCAGCCGATGCAGAAGGTGCGCGCCGAACAGGAGAGAAACCGCTCGTATCGCGCCGTTTTCCACCTCAAGGACAAGAAGCTTACCCAGTTGGCCGACGAGACTATGGCTGAAGTCAGCCCGACGACGGATGGTGGCTGGGCGTTAGGCTCGGACGACCGGCGCTACCGTGTCCTGATCGGGTATGACACGAACTACTCCGATTATTACCTGGTCAATACCGACAATGGGAGCCGGAAGCCGCTCCTGACCAAACAGTCGGGTTCTGTCTCCTGGTCTCCCAATGGGAAGTACGCACTGTTTTTCGACGGAAAGAACTGGAACAGTATTTCCGTTCCCGACGGGAAGATCGTCAACCTGACTAAAGACGTGGGAGTGAACTTCTGGCAGGAGAACAATGACACTCCCAGTCCCCCGCCCAGCTACGGCAACGCAGGCTGGACGAAGGATGAAAAATACGTGTTGTTGTACGATCGCTACGACATTTGGCAGGTTTCGCCGGACGGTGCCGGCGCCAGAAACTTGACCGGCGGACTCGGGCGCAAAGAGAAGATTCAGTTCCGATACGTACGCCTTGATCCGGAGGAAAGAGCAATCGACCCGCAACAGCCACTATTGCTGCGGGCAGAGAACGAATGGACGCACGACTCAGGTTTCTATCGCGGCCGCATTGAAAGTGGGTTGCCACAGAAGCTGATCATGGCATCGAAGAACTTCGCAGCTCCGACCAAGGCGAAAACCGCCGATGTCTACCTGCTGTCGGCATCGACGTTCAACGAATTCCCCGATTTGCTCGTGAGCGGACCGAACTTCAACGACATGAAGAAGGTCAGCAACGCAAACCCGCAGAAAGCCCAACTGCTTTGGGGTACAGCGGAGTTGATTCGCTTTAAGAATAGCGACGGAGTTTCGCTCAGCGGAATCCTGGTCAAGCCGGAGAACTTCGATCCCAACAAGAAATATCCGATGATGGTTTACATCTATGAAAGGCTCTCTGAGGGGCTCCATCGCTTCGTGGATCCGCAACCCAGGCACACGATCAACGTTTCCTATTACGCCAGCAATGGCTACCTCGTTCTGGAACCGGATATCGTCTATACCGTTGGTTATCCGGGCCAAAGCGCGCTCAAATGCGTACTCCCGGCGATCCAGGCCGTGGTGGATCAGGGATTTGTGGACGAGAAGGCCATTGGAATCCAGGGGCACAGCTGGGGAGGCTATCAGATCGCATACATGGTGACCCAGACGGACCGTTTCCGCGCTGCCGCGCCGGGAGCGCTCGTCGCCAACATGACCAGCGCGTACAGCGGGATCCGGTGGGGGACAGGATTGCCGCGCCAGTTCCAGTATGAGCGCACGCAGAGCCGCATCGGCGGGAACTTGTGGGAGTATCCGATGCGATTCATCCAGAACTCTCCGGTTTTCCAGGTCGACCGGGTGCAGACCCCGATCCTTATGCTGCACAACGACGGCGACGATGCTGTCCCCTGGTATCAGGGAATCGAGTTCTATCTGGCGCTGCGGCGGCTCGGCAAGGAAGTCTACATGTTCAATTACAGCGGCGAGCCTCATGGGCTGCGCAAGCGTGCGAATCAGAAGGATTACACGATTCGCCTGCAGCAGTTCTTCGATCATTACCTGAAAGGCGCGCCCATGCCGGAGTGGATGCAGAAGGGAATTCCGTATCTGGATAGGGAAAAAGAAAAGGAGCGACTCAATCCGGCCACAGATGTGAAGGAAAAGTCCCAGAACTAAGGGCTCGCTCAAGAACAGACTGTCATTTTGGCGCCGTGCCCTTCATCCTGTCGTCATCCCATCGGCACTGGGTGTCGGACTGATTCTCCAGCGCGAAAGCAGTCTACCTCCTGTTGCCGACTACCGGCCCTTAAATCGGGTGCGAACTCCGTAAAGCGAGTTCCGCGCCAGGATGAACAGCGTTTGACCGTCTCTGCCGCCGAAGATAATGTCGATCGGACGCTGCGGAACCTCGATGGTATCGATAGGTTTCCCGGAAGGGTCGTATACATAAATCTGGCCGGCTGCAATGTAGACATTGCCCTGCGCGTCCACGGCGACGCTCTCACCACCTTGCTGGGCAAATAGCTTCGGATTGGTCATCGTTCCATCGGCATTTACCGTGACGGCGTAGGTCTTCTCTTCGGATTCGTCGCAGACGTAAAAGGGACGTCCCGGAAGCGCTGGACCCAACCCGAAAGTGCGCAGCACGTCATGAATCTTGGCGCCATAGAAGAGCGTACCCTTGACGAAGTCCTCGCCCGCGGGAATAAAGGTGGTGCCATCGGGCGACACATACTGAAACGGCTTTTTCACAGGGGCTGTCTCCGGGAAGTCATTTCCCAAGCGCCATTGATTCAACGGGAGAAGCGGCACCATTCCCGGCCGCGGAGCTGCAGGCTCGGGTTTGAGAAAGGTGATCTCGTCCTCACCGGCACCAGGCTTGAAGGCATACACCGTCCCGTTCCCGCCGTAAGACACTACGAGGAGATTCCCGGCTCTGTCGAAAGCCAGTTGAACCGGGTCTAGAGGGTTGTCGCGGACAAGCGCCAGCTGGCGGGTCTCCGGCGACCAGCGATAAATGCGCTGGAAGTAGGCGTCCACAAAATAGAGGTCGCCGCCGGCATGGACAGCTCCGCCGGAAATATTGAAAAATCCTGCCGCAAGCTTCTGCACCCTTGCTCCAGCCGCCAGGACGACGGATGCAGGCTTGGGCCGGGGTCGGGGCTCATTGCCGGAGATCGTCAATACTGCCATCTCATAAGGCCGGATCTCAAAGTTATGCGTCTGGTCGAAGACCGCACTGTCAAACAAAACCTTGCTGTTGCTGTAACAGTGGAAGTTTTTGAAACGGATGTTACGGCAAGCCGTGACCTTCACCGCGTAAGGGAACGGGGCATAACTGCTGACGACACGATAGAACAGGGTATTGGCGAAGGTGATGTTGCTGGAGCTGTCGATTTCCAACGGCAGGGCTTGGGCGCTCTCCCCTCGCTCCTCCTCGAACTGCAATGCATAGAACTGCCAGTTCGACACGTTGCGGAGTTTTACCTCGTTGCGGACGTGGTGCTCGATCGACATCTCGTAGACCCGGCCCTCCGTGGCTGTGTCCGAGATGTACATGCCGGCCTGCGCGAACGTATTCGGCGTCCATATATCCTTGAAAGTTCCCCCTCCGCCGTTGGTGATCCAGAGACTGGCGTACTGGGAGTCCCAACGCCGATTCAAGTCGGGATCGGCGGTGTGCGTATTGTTGTAAACCTGCTCCCGCGCACCATCGAGCCTGTATGTGCCGTGACCGCCGAGGAGGCGGACGTCGTTCATCATGGAATCCTTGCCCGCCATCCACTTCACGCCGACGGCCCGGCTGTTGATACCGTTGGTATAGATGCCGATACCGGTGACTATGTTGATCCCGCCCTTCGGCGCTTCGAGCAGCGCCTTGGGGGATCCGGGGCCCTGGAATCCGGGCGTCGAATCCTGCAAAGCGATCAGTGTCGTGATGGGATTGAGACCGATCAGCACGGTGTCCGGTTTGAGAGCGATGGTATCGGTTACGCGATATCTCCCCGACGGCAAATAAATCGCGCGATGTTCGGCAATCGCCTGCCGGAGGACGTCGGTGTCATCGCTGGTGCCGTCGCCTTTGGCCCCCAGCGAGCGAAGGTTGACCCAGGTGTCACGCGCCGGAAGATCGGGAATGTCCGACTTCACCGGTTCGGGAGCCTTGGCCACCGCTGCCGCATCGAAGGTGGTCTTGATCTCCGGAGTGGCGCCGAGGTCGGCGATGTGCAGCCCGTGCGAGAACTGCTTGACCACGTAAATGGTTCCTGAACCCACTACCTTTTTCCCGCTCTCGCGGAAGCTGGCGAGGACCGGCACGCCCTGGCATACGAGGTTCTCCAGGTTGATTTCTGTTCGTGCATTGTTCTCGTTGCTTATGATCAGGGCCGGGCCGCTGACATCCTCAAAACGGCAATCCTTCATCCAGAGCTCTTCGGCGAAGCCGGGGTCGATTGAGATTGCGGCTGGAACGTGCTTGAACTGGTTCCGCACGAGCGTGAGCCCGGCCTCCTGTGTCTTGATTGCCGCCTGCCGCTGTCCTTCAAACGTGGCATCGACCAGCGTGTACTGCCAGCCGGGGGAGGGTCTTCGAGTCATGATGCCGTATTCGCCACCGTAAAAATGCAGGTCTTCCCCTTCGTTGCCCACGTCGTGAATCCCCGCCAGGCCTGAACCGATGCGGAAATCCATGTGAGCGAGATAGCAGTGCTGCGCGATGCGGAAGCGTACACCGATAGCCGCGGGGTTGCCGCTTCGGATCTCGAGGTCGATGTTGCTCATCGCGCTGTAAAAGGTGCCGGGGTTGCCGTCCCGGACGGGCTGGCCGGCTCGATGGCGTCCGCCAGTGAAGTAAACCATGTATTTGCCGGAACCCTCCTGAAACCCCGGAGTATTCTCGCCCAGGACAAACACCGGACGACGGTTGCCACAGCCGATCAGCCGGATGCCAGGCCAGACGTATATTGTCTTCCCGAGACGATACTGTCCCTCGGGGACGAAGACGATGCCTTGAATCGTGGTCTCTTGAACCTTATCGATCGCTTGTTGAATAGCATCGGAGTCATCCGCGACGCCATCACCATGCACAGGGAGGTTATCCCGTGTGAGGTACACCGCTTTTGGATCGTCCAGTCGGACGGTGTAGTAAGAGGATGCCCACAGTGGGATAACTGCCAGCATGGCCGTGAGAATCGGAAGAGCGCGTCTAAGCATCGAAATCACCTCCAGGGTCAGGTGGCAGGCTTTTTCTTGAGGCTGAATGCACTTTAGGATTCGTTTACCGTCCGCAAAAACATGGACGTGCGGAGGTTGACGATCTGTTGAATATCGAGCCGGCGCTGGGATGCGAGCCCTGCGCACGAGGGCCCGCCTCCGAATATGCTACAGCGACCAGGGAGCACGCATGACGGGGGTCAGAAGCCGGTTTGCCTCCTCGTCGCCGACGATCTGTTCCGTGGCGGGATTCCACATCAGCTTCCGGCCCAATCGCATTGCGATGTTGTTCAGGTGGCAGATGGTCGCGGTGCGGTGCCCGGCCTCAGCGTGCGCAAACGGCTGCTTGCGGCTCTTGACGGCATCCAGGAAGTTCCGCGGATGGCTGGCGGTGCGGCCCAGCTGCACTTGCAGGCTATCCGGCTTTTCATTCAGCAACGCTGCCGGTTCCGCTTCGAGCTTCGCACCGTGAATATGGACAAATATCCACCCCTCGCTCCCCTCGAACTTCAATCCGCGCGGGCCCGACGCCTCGCCGATCATTTTCAGTCCGTTCGCGTAGGTATTGATGAAATGATAATCCCAGAAGGCGTTGAAAAGACCTGTGCTGGGTATCCCGATAGCCTGGATTTCAACCGGCCCGGTGTCATCGGTGCCGGCGCCGAGCTGGCCGATATCGATGACATGAGCTCCGCGATCCGTCATTTCACCGCCGCCGTAGGTGAGTATGAACCGCCAGAAAAAATGGCACCGCTTGGGAGTGTAGGGCACCTGCGGCGTGTGCCCCAGCCAGAAGTCATAATCGAAGCCTTCCGGAATCGCCTCAGGCGGCGGCACTTCAGTTACCTGCCGGATCTCGAGGTGGTGTTTGTCGGTGCACGGCAGGTTAATGCGAATCGTCTGCAGCTTGCCGATCTTTCCGCTGCGAACCAGCTCACAGGCGAACCGGGCATTCGGCCCTGAGCGTTCGTGGCTGCCGGTTTGCAGGACACGGTTGTTTTTCCGCACGGCCTCGCAAATAGCCCGACCTTCGCCCACCGAGTTGGCCAGCGGTTTTTCGCAGAACACGTCTTTGCCGGCATTGAGCGCCGCGACGCTGGCCAGCGCGTGCCAGTGGTCCGGTGTCGCGATGATAACCGCCCCGATATCGGGACGCGCGATCAGCTGGCGGAAGTCACTGAAGAGCGCACAGTCCTTGTTGCCATACTGCTCATTGATCATGCTCTGTGCCTTTTCGCGGTGCTCTCTATCAACGTCGCAGACAGCCACAAGCTGAGCGTCCGGCTGATTGAAGAACATCTTGATAAGGTCTTGTCCGCGGCCACCCGTGCCGATGACACCGATCGCGATACGAGCGCTTGGTGCAGCCTGGCCGCCTAATCCCAGTGCCGATGCCGGCACGATGTACGGGACACCGATGGCCCCCAGGGTTGTGCCAGCCTGCTTCATGAACCTCCGACGAGAGTATTTCAGATGCTGAATCATGGCGAGTCTCCTCTGTATGGCGGGGTCGATTCTCTATGCAGCAGCGCCGAGTATAAACCAAAATAGTCCCGACCCGGGCAGGGAATTCCCGTCTGTTGCCGATTTGCGTTTTTAGAAGGTCGGGAGGGACAGGGGTGGAGTTATGGGGCGGAGAGACAGTCACCACCGTCCTCGGCATTCTTGATTTGGACTACCTAACCCGACCGAGCATATGGCAGAACGCTTCCAGCGGTGCAGTTCCAGTCGCCGTGGCTTTGTTGGGGAAGCTGCGGCAACCGCACCATTGCGGCGCTCACTGGTGTGGCTGGCTGGTGAGCGCCATAGATTGAGGAACAGTCAAAACCGGCGCTTGAATAAGGCATGGATTTAGGCCGGCAGGGCTACACGCCATATGGCATTTTGACTCGTCGTCAGTGGGAGGATTTGGAGTGCGGCGGCATGACGCCGCTTTAGGCGTACCGTTAAAGCGGCGTCATGCCGCCGCACTCCAAAACTGCGGGCTGCATTTCAGATTTAAGCTGCTACTTTCGTTCTGTTATAACGGTCGAAATCTTGCCTCTTATCTAAGCGCCATTTGGGACAAGGTCCTCCACCCGAATCACCGACAATGCCATCCTGTCCTGCGACTTGGTCTCGGGAGTTTCTCGGGTGGCCCGGGCATTGACAGTGATTTCATTTGAGACTATCATTTGCATCAAATGAGAAACACGATCACACGACCAAAACTCGCTGGAAACGCGGACACCCGGCGCCAGGGCTTGAGCAAAGCCGCCGCCAGGAAGGTTTTCCGATCTTACGGTGTCGTGAGCGGCCAGCTTCGGAGGGCGGCCTCCAAAACCGCCGCCGTCAATCTCTCCGCCGGCAAGTTGATCGAGATTATCCATATCGGTTTGCCCGTGCAGGAATTGGACGTGTTGCAGACCAGCCTCGATGTGCCGATGGACAAGCTGGCTCCCATGCTTGGCATCTCCAAAGCCACGCTGCACCGGCGCAAGGCCCAGGGACGGCTTGGACCAGAGGAGTCCGACCGCGTTCTTCGGTTCGCCCGACTAATGGGGAAGGCGGTCGAAGTGATGGAGGGCGAAGAAGCGGCCCGGCGCTGGTTGATCTCACCCCAGGTTGGCCTGGGTGGAGCCGTTCCGCTGGACTATGCGCGAACTGAGGTCGGCGCACGAGAGGTCGAGGACTTGCTCGGTCGAATCGAATATGGAGTTTATTCCTGATGCCGGAAGCCTGGCGCATCGTGAAGGCGAAGCACGTGGCCACGGCATTTTCCGGTGAAGGAGCGGCAAAAACTGGCGGCCGCTGGAATTCGCGGGGCGTGCCCGTAGTCTATGCCAGCGCAAGCCAATCATTGGCGGCATTGGAAACGCTCGTTCACTTGACCCCTCCGGTGATGTTCCACTACAAAGTCATCCGCATCGGGTTCAGCGACGAGTTGGTGGAGCAACTGAAGGCGGGCGTTCTGCCATCGGACTGGCGAGTGGAACCTCCGCCGCCGTCCACGAAGCAACTCGGTGATGCCTGGGTACGTTCATCGCGCTCCGCGATCCTGGCGGTACCTAGCGTGATTATCCCCGATGAAATCAACTATCTGCTCAATCCAGCCCACGCTGATTTCAAGAAAATTGCAGTTGGCAAGCCCGCCGACTTTACCTTTGACCCACGCCTCCTGACTTGATGCCAGTGACCACCGCCAGGACGAAGAGCCGATCCTCACCTGGTAATCTATGGCCTTGAAGGATGAATCGGATCTCAAAAGGGAACGGTTGTGCGCGTTTGCGTGGGCTCGTTGATCGTCGACCGCAACAGCGACCGACCAGTTGATTGAATTCCCGGATGCCCCAGGAGTCGTCTCTAGACCAACGGATGCTTACTTTGATGTGGCTAGCTGATTGAGGCGATCGAGAATGGCGCGCGGTATCGGCGATGAATGAATGATGGCGCTGCGGTTATTCTCGGCGACTTCAGGATACAGGGCGTTCTTAACAGCGGCGGCCTTTAAGGATGCCGGCGAATAGGTGCCTGTGGATCGCAAAAGCTCTTTAGAATCCTGCAGATTCTGAGCAACCTTTTCAGAGTCAGGGCCAGCCTTGGTCGTTCCCGGCGGTTGCGCCTTCCGGGTTGGCTGTGCATTTTCGACCACATCCGACCAGGCGGTCAGTGGTAATGTCGCATCGATCTTCATGGCTCCACTCCTTGACACAGATCTGAGGTTTCCCCATGGCTCAACTATGCAAGATGCATGCCAGTTCTCTGCGAATAGAGTAAATATTGGTTTTACAATATCTTACGGATGACAGTGATTTTAGAGATAGGCAAACTTTGCCTCGGCAAAGTCAAATTTCCGACTCATGATAAGCCCCCCGAGCTTGCAGAAGATTAAAGACCTGAGGAGGGGCCACGCGCCAGATCAGCGCCGGTTGTCTTTTGCAAGTCCCAGGGCACGGATGCGTTTGTGCAGGCGGGTGCGCTCAACGCCCAGCGCACGGGCAGCGGCTGATACGTTCCCGCCGGCTTCTTCCAGTGCCTGCCGGATGAGATCGCGCTCTGCTTGGGCCCTGGTTTCCTCCAGACTGGAAGGTAGGGTCGTATCATGGGGAAGCCGGATTTCTAATGGAATGGATGCTGCCGTGATTGAATCGGACACGGACAGAATGGCCATGCGTTCGACGACGTTCCGCAATTCGCGGACATTGCCCGGCCAGCGGTACCCGCGCAACGTTTCAAATACCTCGGTTTCGATGCGCTTTGGCTTAAAATTATTGCGGCTGCAGAACTCGTCCAAAAAATACTCTGCCAGCGGGCGGACATCTTCGATGCGTTCGCGCAGAGGGGGCACCCGGATGGGCACCACGCTGAGGCGGTAAAACAGATCCTCTCGGATCTTTTTCTGCTCCACGAGGGCCTCCAGATCCTGGTTGGTGGCGGAGATGACGCGCACGGCGACATGCAGCGTGTCTTCGCCGCCAACACGCTGAAATTCGCCTTCCTGCAGAACACGCAACAGCTTGGCCTGTGAAGCCTCATGCAGATCGCCCACTTCGTCCAGGAAAATCGTGCCGCCATCGGCCAATTCAAATTTGCCGCGCCGGCAGGAGGCTGCACCGGTGAAAGCCCCTTTTTCATGGCCAAACAGCTCGCTTTCCAGTAATTCAACCGGGATGGCAGCGCAGTTGACTTTGATGAAAGGGCCGGAGGCGAAGGGGCTCTGCCGGTGCATATGTGCGGCAATGAGCTCTTTGCCGGTACCCGACTCACCAACCAGCAGTGCGCGGGCGTCGGAACGGGCGACCTGGCTGGCCTGTTCAACTACACGTCCAAAAGCAGGACTGACGCCGATCATACGTGGCCCATCTCCCACCAATTCACGTAGCCGAGCATTCTCCTGCAGCAGCGCCGCTTGCTCCAGAGCGTTTTTCAGTACCAGCAGCAGCCGGTCACGACCCAGCGGCTTCTCAAGGAAATCGAAGGCGCCGGCCCGCGTCGCCGCCACGGCATCAGCAATCGTGCCGTGCCCGGAAATCATGATGACAGGAGCTTGATTGTCCATTTGGCGGAGCGTGTGCAACAGGTCAATCCCGTTTCCGTCGGGCAGACGCACGTCGAGCAAATAGGCGTCCGCCCGGTGGCGCGGCATCTGCGCCTGGAATTCCGCGACAGTGCGGCTGGTGGAACGGCGAATTCGAACCGTTTCCAACGAGTCCTTTCACCTTCAAAAACCACCTTGACATGCTCAGGCTTGTCCCCGCGCTTCACCTTGACCGTGATGGAATAATCCCGCAATTCCTTGCGCAGTCTTTTGGCCAGAGCGTCGGTGGCCTCCTGGTTGTACTTCTGTCCGACCAATTTCTGCATCTCGTCATGCAGGGCCTTGCTTATCTTGGGATCCGGAATGCCAGAGATCTCAACGTTTTCGACCTCATAGCGCGAATTCACGTTGGTTTCCGGTTTCTGATCGCCAGCCTTCACCCTGGCCGGCCAAAACAAAATCAAAAAGATTGTGAGCAGGTATTTGTTTTTCATGCCCGGCGATTGTGCAAGTTCCGGACCAGACCGTAAGTTGTTCATTTGAAAGCCAATTGCTAAGGCTACCCTGTGATTTCCGGTCACAGGTGTGTTGCCGTATTCACACACAATCCTTAACCAAGGTCACACGATTTTTGCCTAAAATACAACAACTTGTTTGGGAAGGATTGTGCAGAAGACCCCAATGCAGACAAGCATCGACGGACGCCGACGACCAAGGTGATAGCAGCGTCCGTGGATGCTTTGTCGCTTCCATTTTCTTTTCTTTCTTTGGGAATCGAGGTAATTTCGGGCTTCACGGCCGCGACCCACAGGGAGCGGGAGAGGAATGTCACCTTTATTGGGGGAGATCAACGTGACATCTAGGATAGCCTATGTTGGACTCGTGGTTGCGGTCATGTTGAGCCTGGCGCTGACCGCACGCTCCGAGATAAAGGTCACGGTCGAGCACAAGAGCGGGGCCGCCGCTACCGCGGATTTCAAATTCAAGAACATACCGCCGCCGGCCAAGGACGACGCGGCTGCCAAGGCGAAACTGGCGCTGGTTCTGGGTGTGAAGGATGGAAACAGCGCCGATCTGGGCGCTCTCACTGATGGCATCCTCCCGAGCTCGGAAGATGAGCCTGCCGCGAACTTCTTCTTCAACGCCGGCACACTGGGCGGACGCTTCCGCATCGATCTGGGCAGTGCAATAGAAATTGCACAGGTTGACACCTATTCCTGGCACCCCAACACCCGCGGGCCGCAGGTGTACATTCTGTACGCCAGCGACGGCACTGGCCCCGAATTCAATGCAGAGCCCGGAGTCGCGACCGATCCGCTCACTTGCGGCTGGAAGGTCATTGCGATAGTCGATACCCGGCCCAACCAGGGGGCTGGCGGCGGGCAGTACGGCGTAAGCATCACCGATTCGAGCGGAGTCCTGGGTAAGTACCGCTATCTGCTCTTCGATTGTGACGCCACGGAATATGACGACCCTTTCGGCAATACGTTCTACTGCGAAGTGGACGTGGTGGCGAAGAAGTGACGACAAGCCCCATCCTCACTCGAACGTGAGAGAATTCGCGGAGCAGTCGTGCAGTGGCCTCAGAGTCGCTGCGACTTTTGCAGCTCCGTTCTTTCTTTTGAGACCATGCTAGGCTTCTTCCCTGTAAATCCAAGCTCCCGCGAGTGCGGCAATAGGTAGCTCGAAAAACTCCCAGACGGTTGCGTAGAGAAGCAGTCTTCTCGGAAACAGATGAAGCGGCAGCATCGCCGCAGAAGCGTAAAGAGAGGCTAGCACCCAAATGATCAGGCCGGCGCAGATGGCTGTCATGGGACCAGCCCCGAACCGGGGCCTAATAGCCGCGTAAACCCACACGGTGAGAAGACCAAGGGCGAAACTGAGAAGAATGAAAAAGGTTGGGGGTTCGGCGTCCATGGGTGGACGATTGAGAGCCCGCATCGCTTCATTCCATTGTTTTCCCAGAATAGGCATGTTAAGCACAAACTCGCCGATGGTGATGACCAGCCCGGCGAGCAAGCCGCCGAGAACGACACGTCCCATGTTGATCTTTCCCATTCCAAGCCTCCTTAGCCCGAACGGAGTAGCATGTCCAGAGTCGAAACGGGTACGAACAGAAACCTCTTATTGTCTTTGACGCCAATCTAGCACAACCATAGTCAAAGTCAACGCATGCCGACTGAATCTATTGATTTCATGTTTGCCTCCGCCATTCCGCTTCCGATCTGGCAGAACGTACCCACAAAGCCGGAACTTTCTGCACGCTTCCATCGTATACTTCAACAAAGAGGAAATCCTACTTCGTCCCGCTCAATGGTGTAGACGAAATGAGTATATTCGCTTGGCTTGAGCAATTCGTGCAGGACATCCGTTTCGGCGTGCGCAATCTTTCGAAGAGCCCCGGCTTCACAGCCCTTGCTGTGCTTTCCCTTGCCCTTGGGATTGGCGCCAGCACAGCTATTTACAGCGTAGTATATGCGGTAGTCCTCAATCCCTTTCCCTACAAGGACGTGGACACGCTGATGAGCGTAAAGGTGTGGGAGCCAGGGAAGCAGGGCTACCGCACTGGTTACACGACCGACCAGTTCTTGGAGATTGCCGAGCGCAACTCGATATTCGAAGCCGTGATTGCCTCCACCATCAGTGATGTGCTCTGGTCGGGGCAGGGGGAGCCACAGCGGTTGCGCGGTAACCACGTCACGCGAGACACATTTTCGGTCATGGGTGTGCCGCCGTTGCTCGGTCGCGTGCTGGTTCCCTCAGACTTTGCTGCGGATTCGCCCCCTGTTTGTGTGCTCGGTTACCGATTCTGGCAGCGCCAGTTTGGCGGCGCTCCAAGCGTTCTTGGCCGCCAACTTCGGCTGAACGATACTGTCCGCACCGTTGTGGGGGTCATGCCGCGTCCCTTTATGTGGCGGGGCGCCGACGTTTACATCCCGATCACCCTGCGGCGCGGCCAGGAGGTCGAGGGCGTTCGATATGTGCACTTGCTGGGTCGACTGAAACCTGGGGTTACCGAGGCGCAGGCAGAGGCTGATCTTGGACCGATCATCCAGGAATTAAAAAGAATTGCGCCGGATCAATTCCCCGAGAAATGGCGCGTCGGCCTGCTTTCTTTCCTGGAGACCTTTCCCAGCGCCATACGGCAAGCCCTGTGGATCCTGTTCGGCGCGGTAGGGCTTCTGCTGCTGATTGCCTGTGCCAATGTTTCGAATCTTCTGCTGGTGAAGGCGGCGGGACGGGAAAGGGAAATTGCTGTGCGGGCCGCTCTGGGCGCAAGCCGGCTCCGGCTGATCAGGCAGCTGCTTTCGGAAAGCCTTTTGGTGGCTCTTGGCGGCGGGCTCGTTGGTGTGGCGTTGGCGTACGGGGCCCTCAAGGCTATTCTGGCCATTGTGCCGTCCGGCACAATCCCCGATGAGGCGGTCATTGCAATCAACCCGGATGTCCTGCTGTACACGCTTGGGATCTGTGCATTGACGGCCTTGATCTTCGGACTGGCTCCGGCTTTGCATTCATGTAGCGCAGAACTGGCGAGTCCGCTCAAAGGGGCAGGTCGGGGTTTGACCGGAGGGTTGCGCCAGCGCTGGATACGCAGTGGACTTGTGGTGGTCGAAGTGGCGTTATCCCTCGTGTTGCTGGTCGCCGCCAGCCTGATGATCCGTACGGTCATGGCGATGGGCAGCCTCGACCTTGGCATCAGGACCGATCGCCTGCTCACCATGCGAATTCCACTGAATCAACAGCGCTACCCGGACCCCGCCCGGCGGATCCTGTTCTTTCAAGATCTTCTCGACCGGGTTGCAGCCGTCCCCGGAATAGATGCAGTCGGGTTAAACACCGGAATGCATCCGCTGGGGAACTGGGGCGTTCCCGTGGAGATCGTCGGCAGCACCGCACAGGACCGTCGGCCGGTGCTGGTTCACCAGGTCAATGAGGACTACACGCGGACTTTCGGCATCCCGCTGCTTCAGGGCCGTCTGTTCACCCGGAACGAAGTCGCCGGCAAGCAGCATCTCGCGTTCGTCAACCAGGCGTTTGTCCGCCGTTATTTGACTGACGCGCAGTCGCTCGGACGTATCCTGCGTTTTCCACAGCTGCGCGGCGCTCCCTTCAATGTCGCGGATGATTCCTTTCAGATTATTGGAGTGGTCCAGGATACTACCAACCGGGTTTTGGCCAACGAAGTGTCGCCGGAGGTTTACCTGCCGTTTACAATCACCGGGCTCGCCGACCGGCTCGTGGTTCTCACGAGGATAGATCCCGCAGCGGTCGCCGATGCTGTGCGGAAACAGGTCTATGCGACGGACCCGGAACAGCCGGTGACCGACGTCCGGACAATTCAGGCAATCTTCGACGAATTCATATTCGCGGAGCCTCGATTCAACCTGGTGTTGTTTTCGGTCTTCGCAGGCTTGGGACTCGCGCTGGCGGTTGTCGGCGTTTACGGGGTCATCTCCCACTCGGTCTCGCAGCAGACACAAGAGATCGGCGTGCGCATCGCACTCGGAGCCGGTTTTGGGGACATCGTTCGGATGGTGGTCACGGCGGGCCTCAAGCTTCTGGTCGTTGGGATTGCGCTCGGGTTGGCCGGGGGAGCGGCGGCCACGCGGTTACTCCGGGAGCAGATCTGGAACGTTTCGCCTTTCGATCCGCTGTCCTTTACGCTTGTCTCCATCGTCTTGCTGGTGGTAGGCATTCAGGCCTGCCTTTGGCCGGCGCTTCGCGCCGCGCGCACCGATCCGGTCATCGCCCTACGTTTAGAGTAACGGTCACGGTCGTGTTTATCGCTCAGTACGTATAACAACGACTAAGCTGAGCGGCGCGCCGCCGCCTTTGCGGCGCGTGGGCTCGAGCGCGTGATTGGCCGTCGCTCATCCTTGACGAGGCGAACCTCAACCTTATATCCGAGAGCCTTCGCATACTTTTTCAGGGTGGCGATTGACGGCGAGTGTTTGGGTTCAGCGGATTCCAACCGAGCGATCGCCGATTGGGTGGTTCCCACCCGAGCCGCGACCTCCGCCTGGGTAAGACCTGACTCAGCCCTTGCCTTCAATACCTGGTCGTAAAAGGCAAATTCCTCGGCCAATTCGTCGTACGCTTTTTTCACATCGGTGCGTGCGAGGGCGCGTGTCTTGAACTGCTTGAGACTGCTAGCCATGTTTCACTTCCTTCATTCGGTGCCGCGCAATATCGAGCTCCTTGCCAGGTGTCTTCTTGGTCTTTTTCACGAACTGGTGAAGAAAGACAATGCGGTTTTCAACTACGGTGCAATAGAACACCCGCGCAATTCCCTCCGCGGCCTTGATCCGAAGTTCGAAAAGCCCGCCACCCATTGCTCGGGTATGGGGCATGCCCAGATCCGGACCGAACACCTCCATTCTCTCCGCATACCGCAGGAATCGAGCTAGGAAGCCGGCTGAGAAAGCGAGGATCTCGCTCTCGAGGCCCTGGTTGTAGAAGGTGACGGTCCAGGTCATGGGCGTAGTATAGCATATTCGCTATGTCCCGCCAGCCTCCCTACGATGGCTAACGAGGCTGTAAAAAGCGGCTTTGTGATACGTTGATTGCGTCTTCAAGCTTTGTTTTGCCTGGAGTCTCGTTCCGGCTAGAATGCTGACCCTATCTGTTCGGTTACCGACCCCGTGCGACGTCTTCATCTTCGGGCTTTCGTTATCGGTGATGTTGCTCTTCAGCGGCTACCCACCCTTGCCGGGCTTGTCTTCGCTGATCTCCAGAAACCGCCTGACCTTCTCTTTGTATCGTGGCGACGACGCTCCCCAGTCTCCGTAAGCGGTCTGATCGGATTCTAAGGAAGCTACGATGCCGTCATTTCAAGTGTTTCAAGACTTTTTCTACAGCTTCAACGTCGGCGCTAACCGGCGCGTCGGGTTGGGCGCGTAGTTAGACGTGATCTCGTTTCACGCAATCGCCCTGACACGTACTTATGGAGGAGGCTCGCGATCAATGTCTGATAGGGCACTCCTTCTTCCTGCGCCCGCGCTTGAATGTCCATGAGGTCAGCAGTGGAAAGACGAATGTTCACCCGCTGGTTCTTGGTGAAGGTCGCACGAGCAGTCTCACGGAGTGCATCCAGCTGCGCCTTCGTTGGGCGCACGGAAACCAAGACGCCCTTATCGTAGGCATTGAGTATTCCCTGTTCGTAACGATCAAGTTTTTTCATTTGGGCCTTCCGTTCCGAGATAGTCTCGCGTGGCCTTCCGGCTTGGAATTATGGTCTTTAAGAAATAGTGCGTGCTTTCTTCGACCGATGGGACAAGAAAAACGTAATTCCGATAGGCCACAACCAGCACCACCTGCCCCGGATATCGCCTCTGGTTCGGATGGACGACAGTATCCATTGGGCCGCCTGCCTCGATAGCAATAACGACTTCCTCGCAAGAGATATCGCGCTCCGACTTCAAGCGTTCGTTCTTCTCTGCACTCCAGCAGAACGGCTTTACATTTACCGTTCAGACTGATGTCTGCCTTTTTTCATCAGGGAGCAACGACAGCTGGTCATGTCTAACGCTTCGCGCTGAGCCGCGGCGCGACTGCGCCAGTTGCAGCGCCGCCGGCTCTATCGCGCTGTTAGGCCGCTGGTCATTCAAAAAGATCAAGGCGATCATCATCGAACTTGTTTTCGTTTCTCAGCACAGTCGAAGCCCAGAAGTCTCGAATGATCTCACGCTTCTGAGGGGACCAAGTCGCAAACACGGTGGGACTGATAACAATATTGTCGCAACGCTCCAATATTAGCCGCGACAGCAGGTATCGCTGGGATTTGAGAGTATTCCTAAGAAGTGGTTCGAGCCATTCCCGTGCCTGAGTACTGTCTCGGCGCAGATATGCCAGGAGTCCGTAGGCGTGGTCGTCTTCGCCGTCCAGCACGGTCAACGCCACCCGAGCCACATCGTCCCCAACTTGGACCTCGTCGATTGAGAACAGTGACGACACCGCGATACAGGGTGGCGTCTCCCCCAAATCGATGCAGTCGTAGACCAGGTCATCGTACCGACGCGCGACCAGCGCCTCGTCGCACATTTCCTTGTACAACCAAGTCTCGTACGCACGCACCATGCGGTCGACGGCGAACATGTCGGCGCTCGTCGGCACGTTCGGGTCGGTCAGACCCAGACGGCATTTCTCCTGATACACGGCCTGAAGCTTGGCAGCGCTTTCAATTGACACGTGTGTCTCTCGCAACACTGCTCTGTATGCGTACAAGAAAAGCTGTTCGGCGTCAGCCCGATTCAACGGCTGCCGATCGATCGCAGTGAACAGACGCTGATCGTGCTCGCGGCACAACCCCGTGAATACCGTCGCCTTGTTCACGCCGACAGGCGCGAAGTCGTACGTCGGTCCTCGGTCGAGATCGATGCGCTGCCGCAGCATGATGACGTGCCCGTCCGCGCTGACGCGGCGCAGAGGACCCTCCCGCTGGACGCTGTGAGCCCGAATAGGTTCGCTCGGGCACTCTACGCCCGGTGCGATGCAGCGGCCGAAGCAACCGGTCAATGTGTGGTATGCGTACCGCTTCAGCTGATTCCTCTTCCGACGCCTGGACGCCACGACTGCCTCTTGTCGGCTTAACGGCTCGGGCGTAAGCTGCGGGCCGAGGTGGCGCGGAACGTGCGCATGCACGAACCGTCACACCGAAGGACTGCCAGCCACACGCCCTTGGTAGGCCGCCTATGATTGCCAGGGCACTGCTTTACCCGCCGGCCGCGGCCCTTGGGCCGGTAATTGGCCCGAAGTAACCCTTGCTCGCACCGCCGAGCGAACGCCGTGACCCACGCCGCACGTTCATCCCTTGCTGAGGGGGCAACGGTCCACCGGATACAAGTGATCAGCGGTGGTACCCGTTCCCCAGTAAGAATGAGAATTGGGAGGTGGATCTGCACAAGTATGCCCAGGATGCCCGGTCTCTCAAAGATTGATTTCACTCGGACAATGTTCTGATCAAGAGTACGCTTGGCGGCCGCCGTTAGAAACGCCACTGCTGCCTCTACGGAATCGGCGTTGATGCACTGGCCTGGGTAGAGCGCGAAGGAAAGGTCCAGTGCGATAACTCCTGGTAATGCGGTCTGATTCACCTGATGAGCACCCTCGCTCAGGCGCGAACCGAACTTTGCCATGGAGCGAGGCCTCTTGGCTGCAATCCCAAATCGACCATCAGGGCCGTCTACCACCACATCCGGCTCGTTGAACTGCACCGAGTACCCGCTGAGTACCGCAACAGCCGCCATAAAGGCCTCGAATTGATAATCCCAAGAAGCTGAGTGACGGCCGGAGGGCCGCAACGTTGGTGGTCCCGAGATGAGCTTGCGAAGGTGGTCAACCCAGACAGCGGCTCGCTCTGATGCGGTGGCGGCCGCAACAATTCGCTGAAGTTGGTGCACCTCCACTAACGTGCCGAAAATTTCCTCAGCTTCGGACTGAGTGAGCCGGCGGCCTGCCTTGGCGGCGTCGCGAAACTCAGTGTAGATCCGCCGGTACGTGCGGATACGAGACGCCGCCAGCTTGGCTAGACCAATCCGTTCGAACGACGAGTAGAGGCTCTCAACGAGTCCAATCTCGTCGGACCAGTTGCGTGAGGTGTATCTCCGAATATCGAAGGAATCAATCGTTGCCATACCCGATTCTCAATCGGCAGGTGAACAGGTGATAGCGGCCTAACGCCCGCGGTCAGCAGCGGCCGGCGACAATCCGATACTGGCGTGAAAGGCCGATGACTGAACACAAACCACGGTAACCGGCCGTCCGCTGGACCGCGTTGTTAGACCTCTTCATCGGGATGCAGGTCCTCCGCCAGCAGCCTGCCGGACTGCAATCGTTCGCGCCACTCACGCTCGGCCTTAAGACCTTTGTTGAGGTAGTGAACCAGGCTGCCTGCGTCACCAAGGTTCGTAAGAACCATCTGGTAATGGGTCTCGGATTGCCAGTAATGCCGCTCAAGCCTGTTCAGCAATGCACGAAACGCGCCAAGAGCCCTCTCGATGTCGGCGCGGCTGATTCCGGGCAAAGGATCGGCCACTGTAGCGAGAGCCACGACGAGATCCCGGTGCGCGAGACGTTTGTTCCTCCACGCCTCCGCTGAGGCGCACGCGTGCAGGGATGCTTCCACGAGGACGGTCAGTTCTGCGCTCAGCGAGGCATCGGACACGAGCGACGGCAGGCGCCGCAGTGTGAGGTTCTCCTGCTGGTTTTTCCCTCGGCCAGTCTGGATACGGCCCGTGAGCCGAGCCAAGCCGAGGACGACGTGTTCGAAGAATGCGTTCTGGATGATCCTGAAAAGGTACCCAGCCGTTTCATTGAGTACCTCAATTCGTCGTTCCGACTTGGCGAAGAGAGCGAGGTATTGCTCCCATAGAGCGTGCAGCCAGGAAACGTCGTTGTAGAGAATGTTGTAGATCCCGCCGAGGGCGGGGCCCATATCCCGTAGATGCTGCTCGCGAACCTGCTCGCTCGTCCTGTGCCGTGCCAATTCTAGGCACCTCATGCACGTTAAGTGGAGGCCTAACGACAAAGATAAGTTGCCGGGCCGGCTGAAACGGCCTTGTGTCTCGGAAAGCCGTCCTGCCGGCCCGGTCAACTTCATCGGCTGGTTCGGCGGCCTCCTACGAATGTCCCAAGTGTTCAAGCAAGACACTCCGGGCCTTTTGAATCTCGGCTTGGGCGCACGCGATTGCTTTCTGGGCGCACCCGTGCGCTTGGGGCCATGCCCCGGAACCACTCCAAGGCAGTGTAGCCATTTTCTCCAGGTACATATTGGCTCGCATCAGTGTGGCGTATGCTGTCGAAATGGGATTTCGGACGGAATCGGGCAGAAGAGAGAAAACGCCTTCCTGAATGGCTCGTTCGAATTGAGCAACTAGGAAAAGCGCCCCTATGGTGTCTTCGGCCGTTCGTTGCGCGATTTCTGCGTTGAATTCCAGTTCGTCGATGAGTGCTTGGATCGGGCCAACATCGAGCGGACTCTGTGGTCCGAGGAGAGCGCCGGGCGATTCCCGACAAATGCGGAGCCACTGTTCCTTGTGAGCAAGTAACTCACTGGAGTGGAACTTCCTGCCTCGTGGTTGCGCGTCGTTGTAGAGTTGGATTTCAGCATGACATTCAAAACACACCGGAATGGCATTGTCGATATTGTCACCTCCACCACTGCCGCTGGGGTCGATGTGGTGCAGCTCCATCTTCACGCCGCAGAATCGATGGCAAATGCAGCAGCGGCGGTGGCACGCAACGAGAAGTTGATCAGCATTCGAACGGTTGAACACCATTTCGAGTCCCTGCTGAAACTAAGCCGCCGAACTCGTAATTATGCTGACCGGCGTATCAAGCCCGTGAAAAGTACGCAAACACGGTCATCTGGGTCAGCTTAGCGCCGATTATTGGCATGATCAGGACGGATTGCAACCGTATTTACGGGTGCAACTTGCAGCGGTATTCAAATCAGCAAGCGGAGGACGCTACGCCGCTCGTGTGGCTGTCTTGCAGCGGTGTGATATGCTGCCACCAGCTCCGCGGACAAGTCCTAACAAGCCGGTTTGGGATCAAAACTTGGCTATGCGGCCGTCCCAGCTTCCGCGTTTAAGTCTCGAATCCGGGGACATAAAACTCGCTAGAATTGGCAAATGGGTATCGCACTCCCCGCGGAATTCAATTCGTCCGGACGCAGCAAGAAGGGGGCTGTGGGCTAACTGATGATTGTTCGGCTATGTGAGTTCGTCGCCAATGGGTATCAGCCACGCGCGCCGCGCCGCACGCCCTGTGCATGATGCTTCTCGCGCCGTGGCTGCAAGCGCTTGTTGGGCAGCGTCATGAAGTTCTCTGGGTGCAGTAGGCTGGCAACCGAAATGTCTTCGTCGATGGCCTCCCAGTGGATTCCGATGCCACCGCCGATCAACTCCCACTCGTCCCTCCGCCTGGGTGTCGCTTCAGACAATCGGGGAAACCAAACGAGTGGTACAGAAACAACTCGCCCGTCGGATAGCGTGACCGAAAGCGCGTCCTTTGAGCATGCCACGTCGATAGCGAGCGCCTCAACTTTCTGCGCCAAATTACCCATTCCACTCCTCCAGGAAAAACTGCTTGTTTTCGAGGACAATTCGCCGGATTTGGGTCAGCTCATGCGCCCGAAATCCTCGAGCCTCCGCCAACTCGACGGGCACGAGCCAGAACTTCGCGTAGCGGACTGCGTGAGCGACGTGGATGTGCGCCGGTTCGCGCCCTTCCATGCTAAAGAAGAAGAATCGATATCCGCGAACCCGCAGCAGTGCTGGCACGCTATGATGCTACCCCCACAAGGTCATAGAACAACGCGAAAATCCCCAGTGGCTGGTGTCAATCGCAACACTGCTCCGGCCGCTTGTCCGCCTGTAGAGCCACTCGTCACAATTCTGCCCATCCGTTTTCTGTGCGGGGCTATCTTGCTGGCCGAGGAGGCTAATATGCTGATGAACACAGAGTATGCCAGTAAATACCCAAGCAATTTTCGCGGGCCCTTAGCGATATTCGCGCTGACTTTTCTACTCTCCGGACAGGGATGGGGTCTAACTCTGCCTGCGACGGATGAAGCACGCCCGACCTCATTCCGCGTTGAGGTCTTCGGGCATGGCCGGCCGATGATCCTTATCCCAGGCTATTCGTCTTCAGGTGACACGTGGAAGAGCACGGTGGCCCACTTTCAGAACCAGTACACCTGCTATGTACTCACTCTTGCCGGGTTTGCGGGAGTACCGTCGATTACCTCTCCATTGCTTTCCACCGTTCGCGACGACCTGGCCGCTTACATCAGGCAGAACCATCTGGAGAAGCCGGTGATTGTCGGCCACAGCCTGGGCGGAACCCTGGCGCTGGAGCTTGCCGCCCGTTCCCCGGAGATCATTGGACCGCTGGTCACTGTCGACTCGCTTCCCTTCATGGCCGGACCTACGTTTCGGGTTAAGAACCTCGAGGAGGCGAAGCCCGGGATCGCCGCTATGCATGCCTACCTGTCCGCGCTCACACCCGAGCAGCACGCTGAGAACGCTCGTTCGGCTGCCAGATTCAAGTACATGGTGACCAATCCCTCTCATCTGGAGCTTTTAAAGCAATGGGCTCTTGCCACTGATCCGAAAACGGCAGCCGACGCTATGCGTGAATTATTCAGCAGGGACCTGCGTGCCGAACTCTTGCACATTTCCTCGCCAACATTGGTACTGGGAACCTGGATCGGACTGCAGGAGCAGATTAAGCAGTACGTCCAGAACGTGCGCCGAGAAGACTTCGTTGATACATTCCAAGAGCAGTACGCCAACTTGCCGCACCTGCACTTTGTGATGAGTGATACGGCCCGGCACTTCATCATGTTCGATGACCCCCGCTGGTTCTTTCAGCAGTTGGATACGTTCCTGGCCAATCCCATGGCAGCGACCGAGGATCGGGGATTCAGCAGTAAGTAAATCTCGGCGACTCTCCTTGATGAATAAGCTGGTATAGTTGCTCGAACTGGGGCGAGCCGGCAGCTCGCCCCACTCGATAAGGTCTATGTCATGGCGACCTCGAAAACCGCTGCAAGCGACTCGACGGGTTCCAGTCTGGCCTACTGGGTTTGTCAATGGGCCGGATGGTCTTGTTTCACTCTATACATCCTGACGTTTGCAATCCTCTATACCGGCTTTCACCTTGGCGCAGTAATAGAAATAGTCCTGATTGATGGCGTCCTCTGCCTCCTGCTCACGCACGGCCTGCGCGGGTGGATGCGCCGGCGAGGATGGATCCTGATGTCCGCGCGCCGGCTTTTCCCACGGCTGGTCGCGGCAACGGTGCTGCTCTCAGCCTTCCTCACCGGATTGGTGCTATTAGTCGCCACTACCCTCCTGCACTCCGTACACCCACGCGATTCTGGATTCCTAGCCTATGTGTTCGTAGGCTTCATGTTTGCGCTTGGAGGCTGGCTCGTCATTTACTTCTGGGTCCGCGGTCGACGCAATCGGCGCGCCCTCGAGATGCAAGCCCTGCAACTGCAAGTCATCGCCCGCGATGCACAGTTGCACGCCCTGCAGGGTCAGTTGAATCCCCATTTTCTCTTCAATTGCCTGAACAGCCTCCGTGCCCTGATTGTAGAGGATCCCGGGCGCAGCCAAATGATGGTCACGCGTATGGCTGAACTGCTGCGCCGCTCCCTGCGGACCAACCCCGCCGAAACCATCCCTCTGCAAGAGGAGATGGTGGCCGTAAAGGATTATCTCGACCTGGAGCGTATGAGGTTTGAAGATCGATTGAGGGTGAGTTGCTCCCTGGAGCCCCGTGCACTAACGTGCCGCGTGCCGCCGATGATAGTCCAGATCCTGGTCGAGAACGGGCTGAAGCACGGGATTGCCCACCTCCCGCAGGGAGGGGAGGTGTGCATCGCCGCTCGCGTGGTAAATGGCCGGTTGCAGGTTGACGTCACAAACAGCGGCAAGCTGTACCCCGATGCCGGACACACAGGCTCCGGGCTGTCTAACGCTCGCGAGCGGCTGCGGCTGCTCTACGGCGCTTCGGCATCGCTCACGCTCGCAGCCCGCGACAGCGAAAATGTGGTGGCGACCCTTGTAATCCCATTACAAATAACGCCGGATCCGACGATCACTCAGCCTGACGTTCCTTCTGCCGTGGAGGCCGAGTGATGAAAGCGCTACTGGTGGATGACGAGCGCTTGGCCCGCAATGAATTGCGGCGCCTGCTGCGCGCCCATCCGGAGATAGTTGTGGTAGGCGAAGCCCGGAACGCTGAGGAAGCCGAGGCACGGTTGCGCGAACAGCCAGTCGATGTCCTCTTCCTCGATATAGAGATGCCCGGCGCCTCCGGCTTCGACCTGCTTGAGCGGCTCGATCCGGTTCCACTGGTTATTTTCACCACCGCCTACGACGAATACGCGGTGCGAGCTTTCGAGGTGAATGCGCTCGATTACCTGTTAAAGCCTATCGCGGCTGAGCGTCTGGCTGCCGCGCTGGAGCGGGTTCAGGAGGCTTGGAGCAAGACACCGGTTTCCGCAGCGGTCCCTGGTTCCGCAACGGCATGTCAGCCTCTGGAGCGTGTATTTGTTCGCGAGGGCGACCGCTGCTGGATCGTTCGCCTTGCCGACATCAAGCTGCTGGAGTCGGAAGGCAATTACACTCGTCTGTACTTCGGCAGCCAGCGCCCGCTCATTTTGAGATCGCTCCAGGCTCTCGAATCTCGACTCGATCCTTCCATCTTCTTTCGAGCCAGCCGCAGCCACATCGTCAACTTGCGATGGGTGGAGGCGGTGGAGAGTGAAGTCGACGGCACTCTGGCTGTGACTCTGCGCGACGGCCCCAAAGTTGAGGTTTCGCGGCGCCGGTCACGGTTGCTGCGCGAAAGCTTGAGTTTCTAGCGGAAGGACGAAATCTGGACTTGTCAGATCAGATCTCAGAGGAGGTCGTGATATGCGAATCAAATCGATTGCCGGCATGCTGGCAGTGCTTTGGCTCATTGCCTTCGAGTTGAGCGCCTGGACCTCGCAGAGTCTGCGCGAAACCTCACTGCAAGTAGCAAATCCGAATTCGGCCGTTTTGACCAGCGCTGATAAAGAGGATCTATCGTTAGTCCTGCGCGTGCAAGCCTCGCTGGGCGCTCAGATCTGGCCAGGCTTTGGTCGCGCAGCCATTCCGATCATCCTATTCAACGAGCATGATGAGTTTTTGATCGGAGCAACGAATCCCCCCGCACCGTGGACAGTTGTCGAAGCGGACGATTTTCAAGGGCATCCTTATTACCGCCGCGCCGCCGGGACGGCCCAGGCGTTCGCCGCTCCTGTTGGGGCAGAGTGGGCCGGAAGCATCAGCACTCTGGAGTGGACGAACCTCAAGTCGCCAATGAAACTCGGGCGCGATTCTCACTCGGTCGCGCTGTTGCACGAGATGTTCCATGCCTTCCAGGCCAAGCAATCGCTGGCTCATTTTAAGAGTGCGCAGGCTGTTTACAAGGTTGAAGCACGCTATCCATTTAACGATCCCGACTTCGCCGCTGCCTGGAACAATGAAGGCTCTATGCTCGCGGCAGCACTGAAAGTCAAGGACGATGCAGACGTGCGTCGCGCGGCTCATGAGTTCCTGCAAGCGCGTGCTGCCCGCCGTACACGAGCCTCTCTCCGCCCGGAACTAGTTGATTTCGAGCGCGAGCTTGAGTGGCTCGAAGGACTGGCTAGTTACGTTGAGATTCGTTCTTATGAGTTAGCCGCGTCGCACGCAGGCGAGGCGCCCTTTGCGGATTTTAAGCCAAGCCTGCCTCTTCATTTGAGGATGAGCTTCTTCCGTCTGGAGAAACAGATGGGCAGCCAGAAGGGTGACATGCGCTTTTACCTGAGCGGCATGGCGCAAGCGCGCTTGCTCGATCGCCTGGGGACAGGCTGGCAGGCGCAAGCGCTCGGCGACCGCGCGTATCTTGAGGACCTGTTGCGAGAAGTTGCGGGATCCGATGCAAAGTGAACTGTTCCTGAGTTGCCTGTGACGTCTCCTCAGAATTTCGCCATTAAGGGTCTGTCAATGAATAACGTTTACACTTTGCTGCAGGCCCCCAGGCTCGCTGGCGAGGCGCGAGCGACGAGCATACCCGGGGTGGTATGTAAGGAGCGAGCAACAAAGCCAGCGGGCCTGCGGGCCGCAGCCCGGAGGGGCGCGGCGGCGGGCGGGCATCTGCTTCGTTGCCGCTTCTCGACGATGCACACCGACATCGCCTGCGTCGCGGCGCCTCGCATCTGCCCGCCCGGCGCTCGCGCCAAAGTGCAAACGTTATTCATTGACAGACCCTAAGTGCATAGGATTCAACCACGATCCCTGAAAATCCACACCAAGCTACGGGCGAATTCGGTGAATTCGTTGCGTATGGAGCCTCGCGATGGGTGCACAATGTAAGTCTCATGAAAGTTAGTGACTTGCGCCGGACAGGTATACAGGTTTGTGAATATGGAACCAAGGACCCTGTCGTGGTCGTTTTGCACGGCGGCCCGGGGGCGCCTGGATACATGGCTCCTGTGTCGCGCGGACTCGCGGATACTTTTCGGGTTCTCGAACCTCTGCAGCGCGGCAGCGGTGCCGAGCCCCTCACGGTCGCCCGCCACGTTGCGGACCTGCACGAGTTGTTGGAATCGCACTGCTGGAAAGCCCGGCCGGCCCTGGTGGGCCACTCCTGGGGCGCGATGCTTGCGCTCGCCTACGCCGCGGCGCACCCTGGCCGCACGGCGGGACTGGTGCTCATCGGGTGCGGCACCTTCGATCTGGCTGCGCGCGCTCGCATGCGGGCCATCCTTGATGAGCGCATGGACGATGGCCTGCGGCGACGCATGGAGCACCTGCCGGAAGAATTTCCTGATCCGGATGAGCGGATCCGCGTACTGGGCAACCTGACCCTGCCGCTTTATTCCTACGAGATCCTTCCCTCCGGCCAGGCGGCCGAAGTGTGCGACGCGCTCGCTAATCGCCAGACCTGGGAGGACATGGTGCGGCTGCAGCAGGAAGGCGTGTACCCTGCGGCTTTTGCCACGATCGATGTGCCCGTTATCATGCTGCACGGCGCCGCTGATCCCCACCCGGGGCGGATGATCCGGGCGGGGCTCGAGCCCTATCTCCCGCAACTGGAGTACCGCGAGTGGGAGCGCTGCGGGCACTACCCGTGGCTCGAAAGACATGTTGGCGTGGAGTTCTTTGTTGTCCTGCGCGATTGGTTGTCCCGGAGATTCACTGGAGATCGCCCCGAAGCCGGTGCATAAGAGAATCAGAAATAAAGCGGTTCGCGAGTAACCTACACTACTTTCTCTGGAGGGCAAGATGACCGATATCCCTGGCACAAAGGCTTCCAATAAGCCGAACGACGATCTGCACGCGATCCAAGAACTGACCAAGGCTTGGCTGGCTGCCGTGCAGGGCAAGGATTTGGAACAGGTGCTGAGCATGGTCACAGATGACGTGATCTTTCTATCAGCCTCCGTGCCGCCGATCCGCGGCAAGGATGCGGTCGCCGCGCTCTATCGGAACATGTATGCAAGATTCGACCTCGTACAGACCTCCGCTTTCGAGGAGGTCGAAGTAATGGGAGAGTGGGCGTATGCCTGGGGAAGTGACTCTCTTGTTCTCATTCCGCTGGGCGGGGGAACGCCGATCCGGCTTCAAGGCTACGGGCTGACCATTCTGCAGCGGCAGTCAGATGGCTCCTGGCGCTATCGGCGAGGCATCAATAGCATGGTCCAAATTCCGCCCGTGGCCAAGGCGCAAGAGTGAGGTCCCATGAGATCAGGAGCAGAAGGGAGGCACGATGAGTGATCTGAAGGTGCGCACCATCAGGCTCGAACCAATGCGAGTTGCCTGCGTCAGGGCCGTCAGCGAGACCCCTGAGCGGGATGCATGGGAGAAGTTGCGGACGTGGGCCTCGTCGAACGGATTGCTGGATGATTTCGAGAAGCACCCCGTCTTCGGCTTTAACAACCCCAATCCCTCTCCTGACCGCAAGGTGTACGGTTACGAGTTCTGGATTCGCGTCGATCCCTGTGTCGAGAGTGAGGGTGAAATCGAGATAAAGGAATTTACCGGGGGGTTGTATGCCGTCGCGAAATGCAAGTTGCAGGGGGACCCCTCCGGGAGCGTTGTCGAGGTCTGGAGGAAGCTATGGGATTGGGTCCAAGCCAGCGACAAGCACAGGTGGCGCAGAACTCACGAGCTCGAGCAGTGCCAGGATCCACAAGCGGCGGAGGAAGACATCGTGCTCGATCTTTACCTGCCGATTGAGGAGCGAGCTGAATCTCCTGGGTAAGCAGGCACATTGCTGAAAATTCAGGGATTTTCCCGGTGACTGGTTATGCATTCGCTAATTCAACTATCCCTATTATTTAAGGAAAAATGGGAATGGCGATCGCGTAACGCTTTTGTGAAATATCAGCCACGTTTCCTCGAGAAAGAGATCGCTGGGTTGGTCGGAGTCTTCGGCGCTGTATTGGTTACTCGACCGAGGCAAGCATGAAAAACCTCGCTTCTTTCTCACCTTGCCTCTGAACTGTTTTCCGATTCTGGCCGGCAGATTTCATTTGACACGCCTTCGAAAACAGGGAGTTAACGCCGGAATTGCCGACACGATTGATTCTTAGGCCCTTAGATATTGGGCACGCGAGTTAACGGAACAGACGAGTTTCTCATCACGATGAGGCGGTTCCGGAGTGGAAGACGGCTAGCGGCTTGGCAGATGGAGTTTCTCGCGGATCTCCTTTTGACGGCGACGGATCTCCTCGGTCTGGTTGCGCCAGAAATCTAATTCTTGCTGCACGTCCATTCCGGCGATCTGCTGCTGAACCTGCTCGGCGCCACGCCTTTTCATTTCCACGCAATCAAATGCTTTGGTCTTCATAGTCAATAACCTCCTGAGGCGAAAAGATCCCGATTGCGTGATACCCGTGCGATGTGTTGATCGCATTGTAGCGGGGAATCTTGCCGGCTTTGATTAGGAGTAATGTGTTTGCGGTCAACCCATCCGATTCGCCGGTCAAACGCTCTCCCCAGAAATCAAATCTAGACTTGCAACGCACATCACGTCGCTCCCTGTCTTATTGACATTCTGCAGAAGTGCTGGCTGGTTGAGCGCCTCAACCCGCCTGTTTTAGAGGCGCAGCTCCGCGTTCTGGCTAAGAAGCAGTTTCTGAAGCGCCTTCACGTCCAGTTTTCGCGGCGGCACGCCCTTTGTGGCGGCCAGCGCCGCTGCACAACCCGATGCGTGGCCAATAGCCATCGCCGGCGCCATCGAGCGCGCCGACTGGAATGGAGCCTGCTCGCAGGAGATGCAGCGGCCCGACAGCACCAGGCCTTCAACCTTCTTGGGCAGCAGCGAACGATATGGAATGTCGAAGCCTTCGTGCTGGAAGAAAAACCGCTTGCCGTGATACTCGGGCATGGGGTTTGAACTGATGGCGATCACATCGGAGAAACGCTTTCCTTCGATCGCGTCTTTTTCGGTGACGACATACTCGCCGATGATCCTGCGCGTTTCTCTCACCCCAATGTTCGTGGCCGTCTTCGAAAGATAAAGCGACTCCATTCCGGGCTTCTTGCGCATCTCCTGAATCTGGTCCCAGAGTTTCAGACGAGCTTCGACCTCGGCCCGTGTCAGAGTTTCGACATCGAGACCGTCACCGGTGATACGGGGTCCCCACCGCACGACGTGGTCCCCGATCCGGATTCCGCCAAACGGACCCTGCACGGCAGCCGGCACGCCGCCGAGGCTGTACATCAGGCTCATCGCCATGCGATCACCGGTGGCGGCGGGGCTCATGAAGGGCGCGCCGGCTCCTGCCGCAATATCGCCGTCACCGGTACAGTCGATCACGACATCTGCAGTGATGGCCTGCCGGCCGGATTTCGAATGCACGACAACGCCCGTCACTCGCGAGCCGTCGAGCATCGGTGCGACTACCCAGCTGTGCAGGCGGAGCTTTACTCCTTCTTTCTTGAGCAAGTTCAAACAGGCAGTCTTGGCTGCCTCCGCGTCAAAGCCGACCGTGTAAGGCACGTCGCCCTTTCTGACATCGTGCTGAATCGTTTTTTCGTAGTTGTCCATATCCGCCACGCCGCCCAACCTCACGAGCTCGGCGATGTACTCGGCAGGAATGCCCTTCACGGTTTGCAGCGCTTCAGGCGGCCTCTGGTTGCGGAACCCGTTGTAGCAGGTCATCAGCCCGGCTGTGCCGTTGCCACCCAGGAACGCGTACCGCTCAACCAACAGGGTGTCTGCGCCGCTGCGTGCCGCTGCCAGCGCGGCAATGACGCCGCTGGGACCACCTCCGGCCACAACGACTTGATGGCGTGCAACGATCGTCGTTTCGAGGATCTCGCGGTAACTTTTCTCGCTGGGTCCCTGAGGGCGCGCGCTGCTGTGAAATGCCGAGCAGACTCCGACAGCTGCAGTTCCGAGCGCTGCCCGAACGAAGCCCCGGCGCCCCACACCCTGCGCAGATTTTGAATCCTGCCGTTTATGTTTCATCACGTTTCTCCTGAGCATTAGGAATTAAGTCGACAGGCATTTATATCGCATGTCTACCCAGTCAGTACATCCCCCACTTTAAAGGAAAATGGGCCTCCCGAGATCGATCTCTACTGATATAAACCGGCCCGAATTCACAAGAGCTTCGGACTCGTTGCTGAGCACGTAGGCCCGCTCAGCATGGATGAAGCGCGAGCGTGCTGAGCCTTCACTTTTGGGGTTTCGAGTTTTTGGCTTGAAACTGACGTCCTGGAGCCCGATGATTGGAATATCCTCATCTGCTTTCTTTTCCTTAAGGATGGAGATGGGACACGCACCCTGGATGCCCCGCTCCTCGCGAATAGAAGGCCTTAGGGATTTTGGATTGCTCAGTGCTGGCAAAGCGATTGATTGCCACATGAGAAACCAATGAGGTCGAATATGCAACCGCCAATATATCGCAGATATACGGCCGGCAGTATTATCATCAGAGAAGGAGACGAGTCGACCGAAGCCTACATCATTCGCTCGGGGACTGCAGATGTATTGAAGCGATCCAAGAAAGGCGAAGATATCGTTATCGGCGTTCTGGAACAGGGGGGCATCTTCGGCGAGATGGGGCTGATCCAGGATCGACCCCGGAGTGCGAGTGTCCGTGCGCGAACGGATATGGAAGTGGAAGTGGTGGACGCGCAGACCTTTGCTTCTCTGTTCTCCAGCGAAGCGATGCGCAAACTGCTGCCACTCATGCGAGTCTTGATCGAACGGCTTCGAGTGGCAGACTCACGACTGGCGGATCTCGAGTCTGAGGCCAGGCCAGAACTCGCCGGCACAGTGCCGGCTGCCGGAGAACTCACCGTGGAGATTGTCGCCATGACCGGCCGGGCCCAACAAGCTCTCGCGGGGCGGGACAGAGTTTTGGTCGATCGGTTTCCCTACCGCGTCGGGCGCTCCGAGGGAGCCGATACCGACAGTTTCCTCAATTGCAACGATCTTGTCCTCCAGGACAGTGTCCCTTACCACATCTCTCGCTCCCATTTCGCGCTCGTCCGACGCGGGAATGCATGTGTTTTCCAGGACCGCGGCAGCCGCCTGGGGAGTGTCGTGAACGAGGTCTGCGTGGGAGGAGGTCAACGCGGTTCGAACCGACAGCGTCTCAAAGCCGGAAGCAACAGTGTTTTCCTCGGCGGATACCGGTCCGAGTTTCATTTCGATCTTCGGGTCTCCGGCTCCGAAACCGGCTTTTGGGAAGGAGTCAAACGTCGGCTCTTCGGATGAGCGTGCCGTATTTCGCCGCCGATCTGCGAAGTGACAGGCTGCCGCAACCTTAGCGCACCAAGGCATTGAACAGGAGTTTGAACGTGCCGTGGGTCTGGGCTCGATGCTGGGTCCGGAACCCGATGAGGATTACCTTGCCCTCACCAAGTTTTGCCGAGACCATTGCCGCCTTCTTGGCCAGGGTCTCTTCCCCGACGAGCCAGCCGCTCTG
>Ga0315279_10001299_pt1 | contig 42208 bp, 32 predicted proteins | sample YL17G06_20_MG_FD_203694 | JGI IMG/M metagenome (GOLD analysis project Ga0315279, IMG submission 203694) | Sediment microbial communities from Yellowstone Lake, YNP, Wyoming, USA - YL17G06_20 | ecosystem: Environmental > Aquatic > Freshwater > Lake > Sediment | place: USA: Wyoming | collected...
ACGGATTTTGCTTGAAGCAACGCTGTCGACAGTCGACACTTGACATAATGAAGGTGTGAGGATTCTCCCCTCGCCTCAACACCTCCGTCGTCCGCAGGCCCCGGCTTTTCCTCGGGCGGATTAGGAGCTACGCGGGTATGAACATTCTGGTTAACAGGCGTCAGTTGTTCAGGAGTACGGCAGGGCTGGCGCTCGCGGCTGCGGGCACTCAGCTTTCAGGTGCTGCGCCCAAGGACATCGTCATTGCCAGCGGGAATGGGCTCCGGGCCTGCACGCGCGCGATGGAGCTGCTCAAGGCCGGCGCCGACACGCTCGATGCCGTAATCGCGGGCGTGAATATCAACGAACTGGACCCCGAGGAGAGGGGGGTCGGTTATGGCGGCCTTCCCAACGAGGAAGGCGTGACAGAACTGGATGCCAGCGTCATGCATGGCCCAACGCGACGTTGTGGCGCGGTGGCGAGCATCCGCAACATCAAAACGCCCTCCAAAGTCGCCCAGCTCGTGATGGAGCGAACCAATCACGTTATGCTGGCTGGTGAGGGGGCTTTGCGCTTCGCCAAGGCCATGGGCTTTCCGGAAGAGTCCCTGCAGACGGAAAAATCGCGTTTGGCATGGCTCGTCTGGAGAGAATCGCTCCGGGACCCGGAGGGGGGCAGCAATTGGGGTCCAGGTCTGGATGCCCCCCCGAAGGCCAAATCCACGGCTTGGCTCAAGGAGCGGTTTCCGCACGTTGATGACGAGACTCTGGCTTGGGCCAGGGAGGTGGCGATCCATCCGCCCCAGGGGACCATTAATTGCCTGGCGTTGAACCGCAAGGGTGAGATGTCTGGAGTCACCACCACGAGCGGAACGGGTTGGAAGATTGCGGGTCGCGTCGGTGATTCGCCGATCATCGGCGCGGGGCTGTACGTTGACCAGGACGTCGGCGCTGCGGGGTCCACCGGGCGTGGCGAGGAGAACATCCGCATCGCCGGCGGGCACACGATTGTTGAGAACATGCGCCACGGCATGACCCCGCAGGAAGCATGCCTGGATGCGGTGAAGCGCGTGGCCCGCAACTTCGACAACGACCGTGAACGCTTGATGAAGATCGGCCTCAACTTCTACGCGCTTCGCAAAGACGGCGCCTACTGTGGCGCTTCACTGTGGAACGGCGGGCGCCGCCCCGCACAATTCGCCGTCAATGACGGTGGCGAAAGCCGTTTCGAACCATGTGTCTATCTACTCCAGCGATGAGTGCGTCGCTGGCCGATAACAGCACTATCCATCTGAAGGAGGGAAAATGCGACTGTTTATTCGTATGCTGGTAGGTATGTTCGTTGCGTTGATGCTGGCAGTTCCGGCATGGGCGCAAACGCTCAACACCGGCACCGTCAACGGAGTGATTTCCGATCCGACGGGTGCGGTGGTGGCCGGGGCCTCTGTGGAACTGCTAGACGAGGGCACCAAGGCCACCCGCACCGTCCCCGCCAATGAGGTCGGCCGTTATATCTTTGTCGGCGTCCCGTCAGGCAGTTACACGGTGAGCGCGACTGCCCCCGGCTTCAAACGGGCGCAGGCGACGTCGATTAAGGTGCAAGTCGGTAGTTCCTACAACGTCAACATGCAGCTCGAGCTCGGCGAATCGCGGCAAACGGTCGAAGTGACTGCGGCGCCCGGTCATGAGCTGCAAACGATGGACGCAACGATAGGCAACACGCTTTCCGGCGCCACGATGTTGGCCTTACCGAGCAAGTCACGCGACATCAGCGCCATGATGCTGCTACAGCCTATGGTTCTGCCGGAAGTAAGCAACAACCAAGGCGGCGGCGGCCAAGTAGCGGGTAAGCCAAATGACCAGAATACTTACCTGCTCGATGGCAGCGACATTTCGGACGGCATTATGGGGGAAGGGTCCTATTGGTCCTCCAATGACGCCCAGTCAGGTACGATGCCCGGCAACACGGAGAGCATCGAGGAGTTCCGCCTCGCAACCACCAATCCCAACGCCAGCTTCGTTGGCTCAGGCGGCGGCCAAGTCATGATGGTGACCAAGCGCGGTAGTAACACCTTCCATGGCTCGGCGTATGAGTACTTATTGAATAGCGCTCTGAACGCCAACACCTGGGACCTCAACCGCGTCGGGGCGAAGAAGCCGGTAACCCACGATAGCCATTTTGGTGCGACCTTTGGGGGTTACATTCCGCTCCCCTCGAAGAAATCCAAGACGTACTTCTTCATGAACTACGAGGGACGGCGACAGGCCGGCGGAGGCGCTTACGGCCGCACGGTGCCGAGGGATTCCTTGCGCCAGGGCATTCTCACCTTCGCCGATGCCACGGGCGTCGCCAGGACCTACAACTTGGCAACCTCTATGGCCTGCGGCCCCGCAGGGAATTTGCCTTGCGATCCTCGCGGCCTGGGCATGAATCCGGCGATCAGCACCTTGTGGAACAAGTTCATGCCGGAACCCAACTCTTTTGGCGGCGACCTCAATGCCGCCAGCTATCTCGGGTATATGTCATTGCCGCTCAAGAACAACTATGGGATCATTCGCCTCGACCACGCGTTCAGTGAGAAGTGGCAACTCATGGGCACCTATCGTTACTTCACGGAGAGCCGGGCCCGTGATCGCCAGTGGGACATCGGCGGCATAATTCCGGGAGACAAGTTGGGTGTGCCTACCTCCGTTTCGGACACTCCGCGCGATCCGCGCTACCTCGTGCTGGGCCTAACGGGCACACTTACGCCCAACCTTACGAACGAAGCCAGCTTCAGCTTTTTGCGCGATAACTGGGTGTGGCCCACCGCCGGTTTGTTCCCGCAGGTGGCTGGCACCTCGGCCGCCCTCGTCGGCAACTTGATGAACCCCCTGAACTTCGAGGCCGGCAACATACGCCAGCGTGCCTGGCTCGGCCATCGGATGGACATCCGCGAGAATCTATCCTGGCAGAAGGGCGCGCATTTTCTGCGCTTCGGGGGCTACAACCAGCGCAATGTGGTGTGGTTCTGGCGTAGCGACTCGATGGGCACGAACGTATGGCCCGCGTACAACGTCGGCGCAGCGGGTTGCGCGTGGAGTGGTGCGGGCGGTGGGGGTTGCGGCATCACCATCCCGACCGCTTACATCCCACCCATCTGCTCCGCATCCCTCAGTACGAATTGCCTGCCTTCCGGTCAAATCAACAACTGGCTGAATTACTATTCGCAGTCGCTTGGATTGGTGGAATCGGGGAACCAATTCCTGACTCGCGATGCCAGTCTCAAGCCCTATCCCCCTGGCACCGTGGTCGGTGACCATCCCATCTACAGCACGCGTATGTTGTACGCCACCGATTCTTGGCGCGTCCGGCCTTCGTTGACCTTGCAGTTAGGCATTAACTGGATGGTCGATATGCCGGCTTACGAACCCGAAGGCAAACAGATCATGGGAACCATTTTGCCAGGCAACACGGTCATCTCGGATGCGAAGGGATTTAATGCGACGCGAGAACAGGCGGCGCTCAAAGGCCAAACCTATAACCCGACGGTCGCATTTACACCCATCCGCTATACGAATTACAAATACCCGTACAATCCGTACTACAAAGGGTTTGCTCCGCATCTCGGCGCCGCATGGAGTCCGAAATTCACGGGCGGGTTCCTGAAGGCGCTGTTCGGCGAAGACAAGACCGTCTTTCGCGGCGGCTGGGGGCAGATCTTCGACCGTTTGAATGGCGTGCAGAGAGCCACCGATCCTTTGCAAGCCATAGGCTACGGGCAGGCCGTCGCGTGCACCGGGCCTTCCAGGATTACGGGACAGTGCATGGGCAATGGCGGTGTGGATCCTCTCACCGGTTTTCGCGCCGTTGTCGACGGCAGCACCATTGCGATGCCCCAACTGGCCACGACTACGGCCGTTCCGCTCATTCCCGGGCCAGCGGGTTTTCCCGGCGCAAATCAGCCTGCCGGCTATTCGACCTATCACTTCCAGCCGGACTATCAGCCCCCGAGGGAAGACTCCTGGGATTTCACGATACAACGCGCCTTGCCTGGGAACACCGTGATGGAGATCGGTTTTGTCACCCGAAAAGCATCGAATATCTACGCGTCGATCGATTTAACCCAGGCTCCGTATATGTTTACTTACGGCGGGCAGAGCTACGCGCAGGCGTTCACCAACGTCAGGACGGCACTGCTCGGGGGAACAGCCGTTGCTACGCAACCGTTCTTCGAGGCGGCGCTTGCCGGAAGCTCACTCTGCGCCACAACTTGCACGGCGGGCGTTGCTAGCAATTTCGCCGGCAGCTTCACGGGTCAAGGCTGGTGGGGTTTGTGGAACAACCTCCAGCCTAGCTACGTGTTCGGTCCGGCAACCCAGATTGCGCAGGTGTCCGATTATGTCGAGTTTGCGGCCTACGGCCACGCTCGCTACAATGCCGGCTTTGTTTCCTATCGCGTGCGCAACTGGAAGGGCCTGACGCTTGACGCCAACCTCACCTACGCACATTCACTCGACGACACGGTGGGCTGCCGCCACGATTGCGATATCGCCGCGTACAATAACTATCACCTCTCGTATGATTACGGCACTTCCACCTATGACCGCAAGTTCGTCTTCACCCTGTTCGGGGTGTACAACCTGCCCATCTTCCAGCACAGCACGAATGCGTTCGCCAGGAAGGTTGTTGGCGGCTGGGCGATTACGCCGATTTACACTTTCTTCACTGGTACCCCGATCAGGGTGGGTGACGGTGGCCCGGGCGCAATCATGCTGGTCAAGAACAATTTCGGCGCCTCCAGGCATACCGGCGTGGCCGGGAGCAATGGAGTGGGCACTGCGGGCGATCCGTCCAAAGGTGGCACCGGATTTAACATGTTCGCGGATCCCAACGCCGTCCGCAACTCGTTCCGTCCCTGGATGTTGAGCATGGATACAAGGACCAGCGGCGGCGGCGATTTGCGCGGCCAGCATCGCTGGACCCTTGAAATGGGTGTGCAGAAGAAATTCAGGATCACCGAGCGGCTCTCGACAACGTTCAACGCTAATTTCTACAACATCTTCAACCACGTCATGTTCGGCGATCCGGGATTGGACTGGCTGAACCCACAGGCCTTCGGTGTCATCGGCGGCCAAATGAACGTCCCGCGCAATATCGAACTTGCTCTGCGCGTCGATTTCTAGCGGGAGGTTAGGAGCTATCGAGGAAATGAGTTGCAAGGCGTGTTCTGTGCTAACACGTGTGGTACAGCGCGCATCAGAACATGCATTCTGCTTATAAGCCAAGGTCAGGGAGGACCACCTCGGTGGTCCTCCCTGACAAGTTCTGTCCCAGCACCGCGCGCAGCTTCTTCGCGCCCCACCCGTAGCGTCGCGCTACGGCAAGTACGGCAAGTAACGACGCGCCCTGCGCACCCGACGCAAAGCAATAGCGTCCTACACAGAGCGGCCTAAGTTGTAGCGGCGCTCGGCGCCTGCCCCGCCTTGGCGGGGAGCGCCGAAAAACCGCTCTTGTAGGGCCGGGGCTTGCCCCGGCCTGAGGCCGACCCAAGGGTCGGCCCTACAGAGTTCGCACCAGGAATTAAGTCCCTCTGTATAGCTCACAGACGTTCCTAGCAGGACTCACCAACGAGTCCACCAACCTGAAGCAAATCGAGAGGTCTCATACCATGGAAATCCTGGTTAATAGACGTGACTGGATGAGGACAACGGCAGGGTTCGTTCTTGCGGCCGCAGGTTCTCAGCTTTCAGCCGCTGAGCCCAAAGACATCGTCATCTCCAGCGGCATCGAGGCCTGCGGGGTCGCGATGGAGCTGCTCAAAGCCGGCGCCGACACGCTCGATGCCGTAATTGCGGGCGTGAATCTCGCCGAATTGGATCCCGAGAACGCCTCCGTGGGTTACGGCGGCCTTCCCAACGAGGATGGCGTGACGGAATTGGATGCCAGCGTCATGCACGGTCCCACGCGACGCTGTGGCGCGGTGGCGAGCATCCGCAACGTCAGAGCTCCCTCCAAAGTCGCCAAGCTCGTGATGGAGCGGACCAACCACGTTATGCTGGCTGGTGAAGGGGCTTGGCGCTTCGCCAAGGCCATGGGCTTTCCGGAAGAGTCGCTGGAGACGGAAAAATCGCGTTTGGCATGGCTCGTCTGGAAGGAATCGCTCCGGGACCCAACGGGACACAGCAATTGGGGTGAAGGTCTGGATGCCCCCCCGAAGGCCAAATCCACGGCTTGGCTCAAGGAGCGGTTTCCGCACGTTGATGAGGAGACCCTGGCTTGGGCCAGAGAGGTGGCGATCCATCCGCCCACGGGGACCATCAATTGCCTGGCGTTGAACCGCAAGGGCGAGATGTCCGGCGTCACCACCACGAGCGGACTTGCCTGGAAGATTCCGGGCCGGGTCGGTGATTCGCCGATCATCGGCGCGGGGCTGTACGTTGACCAGGATGTCGGCGCTGCGGGGTCCACCGGGCGCGGCGAGGAAAACATCCGCATCGTCGGGGCGCACACGATTGTTGAGAACATGCGCCACGGCATGACCCCGCAGGAAGCATGCCTGGATGCGGTGAAGCGCGTGGCCCGCAACTTCGACAACGACCGTGAACGCTTGATGAAGCTCGGCCTCAACTTCTACGCGCTTCGCAAAGACGGCGCCCACGGGGGCAGTTCTCTGTGGGGCAACCCACAGCACCCCCCGCAATTCGCCGTCAATGACGGTGGCGAAAGCCGCTACGAACCCTGTGTCTATCTCCTCAAGCAATGAGCGCGTTGCTGGCGGACGACTGAATCAGTGACGAGTGGCAAGTGACGAGTGACAAGCCAGCTCCTCGTGCTTGCAACTTGTTACTCGCCACTTGTCACTGTCCTTATCAAATCCGCCCATATTTGACAAGTCGTTTCGACGCCTCTCGGTTCCATCCGCACAAGCATCTGCTCGAACGTTGGATTTATTTGCCGTTGATTGCGCTGCTGGGAAGAAATGCCCAGATACGCGTGGCATTCGGTTCGAAACACGGGTAAGCTATTGTGGAGGGGTAAAAGACAATGACGATTCAGATCGAACTTAGCCCGGAAATGGAAGCGCGACTCGTCGCCGACGCCCGGGCCGAGGGCATCCCTTTGGAGAAGGTGGCAGAGCGCCTTCTGCAGGAAGCTATGGCTTCTCGCCCTGTGGCTCCAGGCAATCTCACTGTCGAGGATTTCCATACGATGCTGGATGCGCTGGCAGAGGCTTCTGAAGAATTGCCGAATCTGCCAACCGAGAGCTTCACGCGCGAAAGCTTCTATGAGGACCGCGCTTAGATGGCAGGAACCCCGTACCTAATCGACAGTAACATCCTTCTTCGCTGGGTAAAGCCGGATGACCGCGATTATCCCATGGTGGTGTCGGCAATCGATGCCATTCTTGAGGGCGGCGGTGTGCTCTGCTACACGTCGCAGAATCTTTCCGAATTCTGGAACACCTGTACTCGACCTCTTGGTCGCAACGGATACGCCCTTTCTCCCCGGGAAACGGACCGCCGTGCCAGGTGTTTTGAAGACAGGTTGCGGCTGCTTCCGGATAGCTTGGCTGTCCACCATGAATGGCGCAAACTGCTTGTCACGCACAATGTCTCCGGCGTTCAGGTCCACGATGCACGGTTAGTGGCTGCAATGCGAGTCCATGGTGTCAAGCGGATTCTGACCTTCAACGAGAAGGACTTCGCTCGCTATCCTGACATCGAGGCTATTCATCCTCAGGCCATCTTGTCAAAACGCCCATAAGCATTCAGCCGAGGGGGATGTTTCCTGATTGTTCGTGCCCCACAACACCTCGGAATCTGCCGGTCATGCCGATCAACGTGTCCCGAGTTGCCTGTGGTTCACTTGTACGTCGGCCGCAAGAAGGCCACAAGACTCGCCAAACACCATCCAAAACCAGCCGTCCTCCTAAATGCAGGAAAGGGTCACACGAATCAACGAGATGACGTAGGGAACTTTATCCTGGGCGCAAGACGTCCCCGGTTCAAATCCGGGCGCCCTGACCAACAAACCAGTGATGAGTTACGCGTGACCCACCGCGGCGGGACGAGCCAGATTCGCTTGTCACTTGTCACTCGTCACTGTTCTTGGATGTGCGGCGCTTTCACTTGCCAAAGGACAGATTGACGACGGACTTATATTTATTCTCGAGATCTGTCTTGAGGCTGAGGTTGTCGTTGCGGCCAAGTATGATTTCTTTTCGCCAGGGGAGACTGGTGGCATGCCTCAATTCAATGATGTGTTTGCCCTCGGGAATCTTCAGGCTGGCGGGAGTGTAACCGACTTCGGCGCCATCAACCAAAATCGTAGCCTTCTGCGGTGCCGACTCGATGCGGATGGTACCGCCGCCGGCCTCGCTCTTCGCCTCCAATTTTTGTTTGTTCTCCTCCATTAGGTTTCCGGTTCGAATGGACTTTCCCGTCGAGTCCTGAATAGATTTTCCCAGCGCGTCCTGAACGCGCCCAGCGAGCCGCTGGGCACCCTGGTTGATCGCAGATCCGGCCTTGACCGTGGACGTCGCTGATTTGCCGACAGTCATGCCGTATTCGGCTGCCGCCTGGGGGGAAGCAGTCGCGGGAAGGGCAATCAAAGTTATCGCCACCCCGAGGAGAGCCCGTCTGCCCATGGCATTGACCTCCGTATGCGGGACTTCGCGCCTGCAAAGTTCAAGATTAGCCGACGCTTGCCCAGGAGTCAACAAACAGGCAAGCCCCGATCCGTCGATAAAGGGAGCGGCCCCGATGGATCCCGACAAAAGCATTCGGGACAGGTCGGGGCGAGGCCGCCTCCGGGCTCATGGGGCTTAGTCTGTTACCGACGGATCGGGGCAAGCAGAGGAAGGGCTTGACAGACAGCGTTCCGCCACAGGAAGCTTCCACCCGTCGGTTGACGGGCGGCGCGTGGGCTTCATCTGGACATGGGTTGGAACGCCGCCCGGGCGGTAAGGAGAAGCCGTGTCATTCATCGCCATTGATCTGGGGACTTCGTTTATTAAGGGTGCCGTGCTGGACCTCGAGGCGCAGCGCCTCAAGCACATTCGCCGGATCCCCTTTCCTGATGCCCTTCCGGGTCAAAGTCCCTTGATGCGCGAATACGAGCCCAATCGAATCGTGTCCTCCGTCAAGAATTTGCTCAGCGAGCTTGCCCTCCATGCTCCGGACTGCGTGGGGGTAGTCATGTGTGCCCAAATGCATGGTATGGCTTTGCTGAACGAGCGAGGGGAGATCTTATCCAACTACTTTTCTTGGTACGACCAACGGGCGCTGATGCCGCATCCTTCTCGCGCCGGTTCATATTTTGACGTGCTGGCCCAGCGAATAGACGACAAGCACCGGCGACAGCTCGGCAATGAGCTGCGGCCCGGATTGCCGGTGTGTTTGCTTTTTTGGCTTGCGGAACAGAGAAGGTTGGCGCCTGGCCTCATTCCCGTTTCGATTGCCGACTTCGTGCTTTCGGTCTTGTGTGGGCCTGAGCCGGGCGTGGATACCACCAATGCTGCCGCGTACGGCCTGCTTAACCTGGAAACGCTGCAATGGCATTACGAGGTGATCGAAACCTTAGGGCTGGACCGGTTGCGCTGGCCGACGGTCCGCAAGCACGGGGAGGTGGTCGGCTACCTTACGCTCGGTTCGAGGTTGGTGCCGTGCTATACCCCGGTTGGCGATTACCAATGTGCGCTGGCTGGAGCCCTTCTGAGCAGTGAAGAGCTGTCGCTGAATATCTCTACGGGTTCGCAGATCAGCCGTCTAGCCCCTGACCTGATTTACGGCGATTATCAGACACGACCGTTTTTCGACGGGAAGTTCCTGAATACCTTCACCCACGTACCGGCAGGGCGTTCCCTAAACCTTTTGGTCGATCTGCTCAGTGAAATTGCGACTGCCCAGGGGATTGCCCTCGAAGACCCCTGGGTCTACATTGCTCGCGCGGCGGCCGCGATCAGCGAGACGGATCTTCAGGTTGATTTGACTTTCCATACCGGCCCTTATGGGGATCGCGGGAGGATCGCCAATATCCGGGGAGAAAACTTGACGGTGGGTCACCTTTTCCGCGCTGCTTTTCAGACCATGGCTGATACCTACTATGCACTGGCGCTCCGTTTGTGGCCCGAGAGGTCGTGGCGGAACCTGGTCTTCTCAGGAGGGCTGGCCTGGAAGCTCGGAGTATTGCGACAAGTCATCCGGGAGAAGTTCCAGACGGATTACCGGCTTCCCCCTACCGTAGAGGATACGTTGCTGGGGTTGTTGGTTCTGGCGTGGGTGTTCAGTGGCAGGGCAGAGTCCGTCGAACAGGCAATGAACGATCTTCGTTCCCGCCCGCCGGGCTGGTGTGCAGAAGAATCATCTCCTACCGGGCTGTGAATTCGTGGTTCGGCGGATGCCCGCGAGGTTTGCCAAACATTTTCTTCAGCACGTCCTCACAAGCCTCGAGTGTGCGGTCCACGTGCTCGTCGGTGTGGGCGTAGCTTACGTGGTTGCGCTTGAGGTTCAACGGCATTTTGAATATGCCGCAGTCGATCAGCCCCCGCCGGTACTCGACAAACCGTTCTGCATCGTTGCGGAGCAGGTCAGCATAGCTCTCGATGGGGCCTTCCATGAAATAGGTCAGAAACACTGACCCGAACCCGGCGACCGTCGCCTGGACACCCAAGCGCCCGTGAATCTCGGCGAGCCCCTGGCGAAGCCTTTCGCCCAGGCGGAACACGTGCTGGTGCACTGGTTCGCGCTCGAGGATCTCGATGGTGGCGAGGGCTGCGGCGCAACCGACCGCGTGGCCATTGTAGGTGCCGGCAAAAAACGTGTCGCCGCCCGTGCGGGTGTTGAAGCGGTCCATGATCTCCGCTCTTCCGCACACGGCGGCGAGGGGAAATCCGTTGGCGATCGCCTTCCCCAGCGCGGTCAAGTCAGGTGTGACGCCACAAATCTTCTGGTAGCCGCCCAGGTGGTGACGAAAGCCGGTGATGACTTCGTCGAAAATAAGCACGGCTCCATGCGCCGCGCAGAGTTCCCTCAGACCCTCTAAGAATCCAGGGCGTGGAAGCAGGCAACCGATGTTGTGCGGGATCGGTTCGAGGATAATCGCGGCCACTTGGTCGCGATGGGCGTGAAGTGCGGCCTCCACCTCGTCCAATTTGTTAAAGGCGCAGACGAGGGTATTCTCCAGGACTTCCGGCAAGATCCCCGCAGAGCCGGGATCGAGCTTCCCCACCTTGTCTGCCGGGCTGAGGACATTGCGCAGTACGGAGTCATGGATGCCGTGATAACACCCCTGGAACTTGATGATCTTCTTGCGTCCGGTGAATGCCCGGGCCACGCGCAGGGCATGAAAAGTGGCCTCTGAGCCTGTGCTACATAGGAGCACCTTTTCCGCTGAGGGGACATGCTGCTGGATTTTCCGTGCTATCTGAATTTCGAGTTCCGTAGTCCCGGCACCCGGTAATAAACACACTTGGAGAGCTTCCATGACTCGCCGGCGGACAGCGGGCTGATTGTGGCCCAGCAAGGATGGGCCAAACGCGCCGTGGTAGTCGATGTATTCGTTGCCATCGACATCCACCAGCAGTGCGCCTTCGGCCCGTTTGAATATCAGGTGGGGAGCCACGTTCCGAACTGAGCTATTGACGCCGCCAGGAAGAACCCGGCAGGCTTGCTCATAGAGTTTTTCGCTGTAAAACCAGGACCGCTGTGCACAAGTCATGAAAGGTTCTCCTTTCCATGCCGCCGCTACGTCCACTCGCAGGACGGCATGACAGCCACGCGAGTGACTCGCGTCCGCGGCGACCGAACCCCGCAGCCGCCGCACAGTATAACTCGCCAGCGGGCAGGCAAGGACAATCGTGCAGCGCCGACCTGTGCTACACTCCTGCCTTTCCGGTGCGCACCCGGCGAGCACCGCTGATTCCCCGTGTTCGCTCCTCCGGTGACGGCTCCGTTAATGTAGGGCCGACCCTTGGGTCGGCCTTAGGCCGGGGCGAGCCCCGGCCCTACATTCGCGGTTGCGAGGCCATTTCGAAACAGGGAGAGAAGATTCTTGCCGGTTATCACGATGGCGAGCAATGCCAGCCACGAGGGCCACAACAGCGAGCCCTCGATGGGTGACTCAGCCTTTAAGCGCCTGCTCAAGGCGCTCAGTCACAAGTCGCGAACGAAGAAGTTTGAACTCTTGCTTTCCTTGTTTCGTCCGCGGCCGGGGGACCGCGTCCTGGACATCGGCGCGAGCGGCGAGGTCTTTCTCCGCTACACGCTGGAGGACATCTTTCCTTACCCGGAGCGGATCGTGGCGGGTGGTTACGAGCTCCGCGAGATCCTGAGTGCGCGGCACTATTATCCTCAGCCTCGCTACCTCCTCTTCGATGGTTGCGCTCTGCCTTTTCCCGACCGGAGCTTCGACCTGGTGTTTTCGAACGCCGTGATCGAACACATCCTGGGCGAAGGAAAGCAAGTTCAGTTCGCGCGCGAAATTATGCGCGTGGGCAAGAGCTGGTTCGTCACGACGCCCAACTTCTGGTATCCTTTTGAAACCCACTACCACTTGCCGTTTATTCACTTCTTGCCCCGGCCGCTCCAGCGTGAGTACAACCGCCTTTGCGGCACGCACATTCCGAAAGGAACGGTGCAAGAACTGGCCTTGCTCTCGGCGCGTCAACTGCGCGCTCTTTTCCCCACCAGCCAGATCGCCAAGGTGCGAGTCACGTTCTGGCCTGAGACGCTGGTGGCCTATTACATCGACTCCGCGCGGAGCTTGTAGGGGCACACCATGGTGTTTGCTCCTACCAAGCAGGATGGTGCGCCGGCAAAGATTAGCACCGGAAAATGGGGGGAGGTAAAAGAAAGTATGCACAGTATTCATCTCAAACGGTGGCGCGTCGCCACGCCCCTGTTAGGAACACTTCTGATCGTCTGCCTGCCTGCTGCCGGCTCAGAAGCCGATCGCTTCGATGGCGAACACTTCCGTGGGCGCGGCGATGTCGAGTACCTCCAATTGCTGGACATTGCTCGCCGCATGTTTGAACCGGACCCCGAGTTCCAGAACCTCTCGATGCTTTACACCCCCCACTGGAACGGCCTGGTTGAGGGGCCGACCTGGGATGCCTGGTGGATTCAGAACAGCTACGGCACGACGTATGCCGCGCTTCCTCTCTACCAGGAGCCCTTCCTCAGGTTCCTGCAAAACTCCCAGGACCTCTGGTTCGACCAGATGGGGGACGGCAAGCGCGAAGGGTGTCCCGGGCAAGCGAGAATCTCGTGGGTCGCACCCGATGGGCAATTGTGTGACGCGGCCCTGCCCGGGTGCATCATCTACAAGCAGGGCGACGGGCGGATCGGGATTCACGATTGGGGCCTGGAGTTCACCGCTGCCGGCGTGCTCATGCAAGCCGAACTGCTGCTGATCAGCCGTGATTCCCAGGCGATTGCGCATTACTTGCCGAAGCTGGAGCGCTCCGCCAACTTTCTCGAGAGCCGGCGCGATCAGAAGAACAACCTGTTCCTGGCCGGGCCAGCGGCCAATCTGCTGGCGCCGAGTTACGCGGGGTGGGCTCGCCCTGACGGCACTTACGCCAAGGCCTATCTGGCGGGGCTGTCCATTACCTATTTAGCCGCGCTTGACCGGTTGATCGAACTCGAGAAGCTCGCTGGCGCGACGGACAAGGCGAAGCTTTACGCCGAGCGGCGCAACTGGGCCAGGAAAGGTCTACCGCTGCTTACCACCGACGAGGGGTATTTCATCAAGTCCCTGGACCCGGATGGGACCCGGCACGGCGTGTTCGGCGCGCCGCGGCATGGGTATTTTGAGGCTTCACCCAACCACGACGCAATTGCCTTCCGCGTGGTGGAGCAGCCCCAGGCTCAAAAGATCTATGCGAAGATCGCGTCGATTGCCGGCCTTCGCCCTCACGAGTTCATCATCCCCAACTACCCCTCGCTTGACGACATGTACGAAAAACCCGAGGGACTGTGGCGCTTCGGGGAATGGGTGAACGGCGGGCACTGGTCCACTTGTGAGGCGCGGATGGTCCTGGCTTACTACCGGCTGGGTAGATATGAGGACGCTCGCCGCTCGATGAAAAAACTGCTCACGTTCGCCCGTCGCTTTCGGATGGATAATCCGCTGACCGATTTCGGCAACGACGTCTATCAGCCGAACCAGCCCACTAATATTACCTACGATGCGTTTGGCCCTCCGGCGGCGTTCATCCGGGGGCTGTTTGAGTATCTCTATCGCGCCGACGGAGTGATGCTCGTACCGCACATCCCGCCCGGAATCAGCGAACTCGAGCAGGTCGATCCCATCCGGTTTGGGAACAAGAAACTGTTCTTGTCCACGGTGGGCCACGGCCCAATCACTTCTGTGACGGTGAACAGCCGGCACTGGCGGTCGGTCGATAGCAGCTCGGTCTTCCTCGCCTACAATCAGACGCCTGACGTTGCTCGCATCGTGATCTCGCTGGGAGGCGGCACCCCCAGCCCGCCCGAACCAGTCCAAACCACAGCCCCGACAAGGGAAGCCGCCGCGGAACAGGCAATCGGGGAGTCGTCACCAGCTCTGGCGGCCCTCGAGGCGCGCGCGGCAAAAGTGCGTGCCTTCCATGCGCGGCTGGTTGCGGCGGGATTCGGCGAGAGCTACGAAGCTGCCCACGCGCAGCTCATTCTTGACGCCGTCCGCACTGCTCACCAGCGCCGCAGCTTGCTAGCCGCGGGCAGACTCGCGCCACTTCCGGAACCTTCCTGGGTTGCGGCGGACAAGTCCTACGAGGACACCGCCGCTAGACTCCTGGATGGACTCGCCACCGTGATGAAGGCCTATCAGAACTCTTCCGATCCTCGCGTGGGGAAGATTTTGCAACTTTATGTTGAGGCCCGGGAAAAGTAGCGTACGCGGCGGAAGAGAGGACGCCGGCCAAGCCATGATCCGCGGCAGGCGACCCTCCCGTTACTGAGGTCTGCAAATCATAGTGAGGCCATTTCCTGCAGCGGGTTGCTGCGGCCCGCCACAGCGGGCGCCGTGGAACGGCTGCGCTTGCCTTAGCTCCAAACTCTCCGAACTAACCCCTCACCCGTCCGTCGGCTGACGGACACCCTCTCCCCTGGGAGAGGGCTAGAGCCGGAAGCTGTCCGCTAACGAAGCCAGCCCTCTCCCTTGGGGAGAGGGTGGCGATCCCGCAGTCGCGGGAGAGCCGGGTGAGGGGTCCTTTCGCTTCTCGGGACGGTAAGGCTCTCGTGCAACTTGCGAATTCGGGTACAGTCGCGCCGCGAGCGAAGCATGTAGATGTGATACACGGCCTCAATAAGTTGGAACGGCACTAGGGCGCATGATGCGCGGTGCTCGCCAAGAGTCTCCTGATGGCGGCGGCAACGCCGTCTTTCGAGCCGAACACGGCTGAGCCCACGACCAGGACATCGGCGCCAGCCTCCACCACGAGGCGCGCGGTTTCGACATTGATTCCGCCGTCCACTTCCACCTCGCAATTGACTCCGCACTCCTGGATGGCGCGCCGGGCCTGGCGGATTTTGCCGAGCGTCTCGGGAATGAACTCCTGACCGCCAAACCCGGGATTCACCGTCATCACGAGAACCAACTGCAAGCTTTCCAGGACCTCGGAAAGGGTGCTCGCCGGTGTGGAGGGGTTGAGTGCCACGCCCGCCTTCTTCCCCAGGGCGTGGATCTGCTCGATGGCGCGATGCAGGTGCGGAGTGGCTTCCTGGTGAACGATGATGGTGTCGGCGCCCGCCCGGGCAAAGCGTTCAATGAAATCTTCCGGGGGCTCGACCATCAAGTGCGCCTCCAGCGTGAGGCGCGTGAGCGGGCGCAAGCATTCCACCGCCAGAGCTCCGAACGTAATGTTGGGCACGAAGCGGCCATCCATCACGTCGATTTGGACACGGTCCGCGCCCGCGGCTTCCACCGCCTCTACTTGTTCGCCCAGCCGCGTGAAATCCGCGGAAAGTATGGAAGGAGCGATTTTGATCAGGAGTCACCTCCCGGTGGCGAATGCGTAACACGGACTCTTGGGGCGGTAGGCTGGGCTGAAGCTTGCTCCGACAAGAGCCTTGCTGCAGCCTCGTCCACAAACCAGCTCAGGCGGCCATTTAGCAACTGAATTCTCTGAACGGGTAATTGCCCGGGGGGACCTTCCAGCACCAGGCGCAACATCCCCGCTTTGTCGGCTCCCGCCACCAGGAAGATCACGTTCGCGGCCGCATTCAAGACCGGAAAGGTCATCGTCAAGCGGCGCATTTTCGACTTTTCGACATAGTTGGGCCGGACCCACAAAACCCGTTCATCCAGCGCCTCTGTCCCTGGGAAGAGCGACGCGGTGTGCCCGTCGGGACCCATCCCCAGGAAAACGAGTTCCAGGCGCGGCCATCCATCCTGCCGCGGCTCAATAACTCGGGCCATTTCCTCCGCATATTCGCGGCAAGCCTCATCATAGTCCGCTCGCTCAGCCGCCAGGCGGTGAAAGTTTGCTTCCGGAAGCGCCGCCCTGGAAAGCAAGGCTTCGCGGATCATCCGGTAGTTGCTCTCGGGATGATCCGGCGGAACACACCGTTCGTCAACCTGAAATAGGTGCACATTCTGCCAGCCAATCCTTCCCGCGAACGTGGGCCTTCCCAGGATTTCATAGAGAACCCTGGGCGTGGAGCCACCGGAAAGGGCCGCAGAAAAGGTCTTCTTCTCGATGGCTTTGATCCGCGCGAGATCCTCAAACTGCGTGGCAGCCGCCCAGCTTAATTCCTCCAAATCCCTAAAGACTCTTATCTCAAGCTTGGGCATGCCGGCTCCGTGGGGCTGGGGCTCGATCACATCATCGCTCGACTGCTGGTGCCGTTCCAACTTATTGGGGCTGCAAACTGCCCCGTTCTGCCGGCGCGGTCTCCGCTTGTGGTTCTACACAGGCCCTATAGCCGCTGCCATCGCCGTCCGTCGCGCTCCAGGAACGCATCTGCCTCCGGAGGCCCCCAGGTGCCCGCTTCATAAAAGGCCAGACCCTTCGAGCCGTTTTGCTGCCAATGCTTCAGAATTGGGTCCACCAACTCCCAGGAGAGTTCCACCGCATCGTCGCGGTTAAAGAGCGTCGCGTCGCCCAGCATGCAGTCCAGCAACAAGGTCTCGTAGGCCGTGGGCGGCACGGCGCCGAAAAACTCTCCGTACCGGAATTCCATCTGCACAGGACGGATTTGCATAGTCGTGCCCGGAAGCTTGGCGCAAAACTTGAGCGAGATTCCTTCGTTGGGCTGAATGCGCACCGAGAGGACATTCGGCTCGATGCCCTCGGCTCCCGCGCCACGGAAAAGCAAGTGGGGCACACGGCGGAACTGGATCGAGATCTCCGAGACTCGCTTGGGAAGCCGCTTCCCGGACCGCAAGTAGAACGGCACATCCGCCCAGCGCCAGTTATCGATGTGAAGCTTGAGGGCCGCGTACGTTTCGGTAGTGGAGGCCGGGGAAACCTTGGGCTCCGCGCGATAAGCCGGCACCTTCCGTGCCACGGCCCAGCCTTCCGCATACTGGGCGCGGATTGCAAATTCGTCCACGCGATCGAGGGGGATTGGCCGAACGGACCTCAACACCTTCGCCTTCTCGTCGCGCACCGCGTTGGCTTCGAAAGTCGCGGGGGGTTCCATCGCCACCAGGCTGAGCAGTTGCAGGACGTGGTTCTGAATCATGTCCCGGAGCAGGCCGGCTTCTTCGTAGTACGATCCCCGCTTCTCGACTCCCAGGTCTTCCGCGACCGCAAGCTGCACGTGGTCGATGTAGCGGCGGTTCCAGAACGGCTCAAAGATTCCATTGGCAAAGCGAAACACTAACAAGTTCTGGACCGTTTCTTTTCCGAGGTAATGATCGATGCGGTAAACCTGGTCTTCGTTGAAAACGCCCGTCACCACGCCATTCAGTTCTTTGGCGCTAGCGAGATCTCGCCCGAATGGCTTCTCAACGATGAGGCGAGTCCAGGACTTGCCCGGAAACTTGGGCTTGGCCAAGCCGGTGGCGCCCAGGTGCTCGACGATCACCGGGAAAAAGCTGGGAGGCGTGGCGAGATAAAAGAGCCGGTTGCCGCAGGTTCCTCGCTCTTGGTCCAGTCGGTCGAGCAGTGTTTCTAACTGGGCGTAGGCCTTCTGGTCTCCGAAATTATCCGTGATGTAGAAAATGCCTTTGACGAAGCTTTCCACGAACGCGTCGCTATCCGTCGTAAGGCTCAAGTACTTCTTCACCGCTTGGCCCATCTCCTCGCGAAATGCCTCATCGGTCTTGGGTGTGCGTGCGCACCCGATGACGGAAAAGCCCGGCGGCAGCATGTGCTCGCGGTGGAGGTAGTAAAGAGCAGGAATCAGCTTCCGCTCCGTCAGGTCACCCGAAGCTCCGAAGATGACCATGACGCAGGGGTCCGGCGTCCGGCGCAGCCGCATGCCTTCTTTTAGTGGGTTGGAGAGCGTGGTAACTTCGGCCATGAGAAGCCTCATCCCCTTACAGCGCCGGGACAATTGACGGGGCGAGCCTGGTTGCACCTTTCCTAAGGCGTTTTTGCCTGCGTCGGGGGCTTCAGCGCCCTTTCGACCAAGGTCTCGAACCGCTTCAGGTGTTCCCGAACGTCTTTGCCGAAGTGAAACCGGATGATGCGCCGCTGCTTGCTCTGGAGCGCACGCAAATCGCCCAGGGACTGGGCATGTTTCAGAACAGAGAAGCTATACGGTTCGCCAGGGATCGGCAAGTCCTCGGCGTCGTCGGCGGTAATCTGGATGAACAGTCCGTTGTTCGGCCCACCCTTGTGCAGTTGTCCCGTGGAGTGCAAGAACCGCGGCCCGTAGCCCAGGGTTGTTGCCAGGCGCGTGGCATCGCGTAGGCGCGTACGGATGGCCTGCAAGCGTGTTCCGTGCTCGCTCGTCGCCTCAAGATACGCCATCACAGCCAAGTAGTCGCCGAAACGCGCCTGGCTGAGGAACGCCCGGAGGCAGCCTTCCGGCGACTTCACAACTTCCCCGTGTTGGCCGCGGATTTTCTCCAGGGTGGAACGCGTCTCGAGGTCACAGTAGATTTTCAGCCCCTCGGACTCCAGCGCCGAGTCGGCCTCCACGAGCTTGGCCTGCGAACTGAACTGTGCCAACAGACGCTTCGTATTGTCTTTGCTTTCCTGAACGTTGGGTTGGTCAAAAGGATTGATCCCGAGGAGCGCTCCGGCCGTGGCCGTGGCCACCTCCCAGCGGATGAATTCCTGGCCCAAATCGAGCGTGTCGCGCAAGAGGATTCTGATCACCGGGTGGCCGGCTGACTCCAGGGCATTGAGTAACCGTTCAACGCCGCCGTCGGTCTCGGCAGCCAGCTTGATTTGAACGAAGACTCGGTCTTTGCCGTAGACCGCTGCTTCGCCCAAGGACTCACCGGCCACCGGCAGTAGCCCCTTGCCCTCCTTACCAGTGCTCTCGGCAATCAGTTGTTCCGCCCAGTCCGCGAAAGTGGCAATGCTCGGCGAAATCACCAAGGTGACCTTATCCCTGCCTTCGCGCGCAGCCTCCGCCAAAGTCGTCCCCAGGACCATGCCGGGATTGTCGTGGGCGGGGACACACGCGCCGCAGGCGTGGACCATGCGCTCCGCACGTTCCAGCAAGGCGCGCACGTCCACTCCGGCAAGTGCCGCCGGCACCATCCCAAAATTCGACAGCGCAGAATAGCGGCCACCGATATCGGCGTAGCCATGGAAGATCCGCCGGAAGTTCTTCTCGATCGCCAGCTTCTCTAGTGAAGTCCCCGGGTCGGTGATGGCAAGGAAATTCTCTCCCGCCCGCTCGCCCTTTAGAGCGCGAACGCGCTCACAAAAGTATTTATAGAAGCTCAACGTCTCGGTGGTCCCGCCGGACTTACTGGAAACCAGGAATAATGTGCGGGACAAATCAATCGATTTCTCGACATGAGCCACGCTGGCCGGGACAGTCGAATCGAGCACTATCAGCTCCAGGAAGCCCGGGGCAGTTCCAAAGGTGACCCGGCAAACGTCCGGGCAAAGGCTGCTCCCTCCCATGCCCAGCAAGACGGCATGCCTGAAGCCCGCCTGTTTGACCTCCTGCACAAAAGTCAAAATCGTGTCCAGGTGCTCCAGCATCGGATGCGAAACCGTCAGCCAACCGAGCGAGTTGCGGATGATCCGCTGGTGCTCAGGCTCGGCTTTCCAAAGCGAGGCGTCGCGCTCCCAGAGGCGGCGGCAGAACTCCTCCGCTTGCAGTCGGGCCAGCGTGCGCCCGACGGCGGCATCAAGCACACCCAACTGATATGAACCCCTCTCCAGGTTTTCGCTCATCGAATTTTGCCCGCAAGCTGTGGAGAAAAAGTGGTTGTTGTGCCCTGAAGAGTTAGCGACCCAGCAATTCGTGGGCACGCTGGACCATATTCGCTGCCGTAAACCCGAACTTTTCCGCCAAGACCTTGTAAGGCGCAGACGCCCCGAAACGCGTGATGCCGATCACGGCGCCCTTTGGCCCCACGTAGCGATCCCAGCCGAGCGGGGAGGCTGGCTCAATCGCCAACCGGGCCGTCACCTCCGGCGGGAGGACTTCGTCCTTGTAAGACTGGGTCTGCTTTTCAAATAAATCCCAAGACGGCATGCTGACCACTCGCACTGCGATCCCTTCCGCTGAGAGTTTTCCGTAGGCTTCGAGGGCCAGAGCAACTTCCGAGCCGGAAGCAATCAAGATGATTTCCGGCGCTCTGCCTTGCGAGTCGGCCAGCACGTAAGCTCCCCAGGTCAATCCCTCCGCCGAGGCATGCTTCCCCCGGTCGATGATGGGGACAGCCTGACGCGTCAAGGCCAGAGCTACCGGCCCGCCCTTATGCTCGATCGCTACGCGCCAGGCAACCGCTGTCTCATTCGCATCCGCGGGACGAATCAAGGTCAGGTTAGGAATCGCGCGCAGCGCCGGCAGGTGCTCAATGGGCTGGTGCGTGGGTCCGTCTTCGCCCAGAAAAACGCTATCGTGGGTGAAGACAAAAATGGAATGAGCCTCCATCATTGCCGCCAGGCGAAGGCTCGGACGCGCATAGTCGGAGAAAACGAGAAACGTGGCGCCGTAGGGCAGCAGGCCGTTCAGTGCCATGCCGTTCACAACAGCTCCCATGCAATGCTCGCGAACGCCGAAATGCAGGTTGCGCGCGCCGTAGTGGCCTTTGCTGAAGTCTCCCGCGCCCTTGATCAGCGTATTCGTCGACGGGGCGAGGTCCGCCGAGCCGCCGATGAGCGTCGGCAAAGCCGGCGCGATGGCGTTCAAAACTTTTCCGGAAGCTTGGCGCGTGGCAAGGGGTTTGTCGGCGGCGCTGAAGCTGGGCAGCCTGGCGGCCCAACCCTCCGGCAACTCTCCTTTAACGAAGCGGTCCCATTCCACCGCGAGGTCAGGGAAAGCCTGCCGGTAAGCGGCCAAGTGCGCTTGCCACTGCGCTTCGGCCTGCTCGCCGCGCTCGATGGCCTTGCGAAAGTGCGCGCGCGCCTCCTCGGGAATGTAGAACTTCGGTTCGAGCGGCCAACCCAGATTCTGCTTGGTCAGCTTGACTTCCTCTTCCCCGAGCGGGGTGCCGTGCACCTCTGCCGTATCTTGCTTGTGGGGGCTGCCAAAGCCGATGTGGGTTCGCGCCATGATGATCGAGGGGCGCTCTTTCTCCGCTTGCGCGGCGCGGATGGCCCGATCGACTGCTTCCAGGTCGTTGCCGTCCGCAAGCCTCTGCACAAACCAGCCGTAAGCCTCGAACCGCTTGGCACGGTCCTCGGTGAAGGCCAAATCCGTCGAGCCTTCAATCGAAATGTGGTTGTCGTCGTAGAGGTAAATGAGATTGTCAAGGCCGAGATGCCCGGCGAGAGATGCTGCTTCCGAGGCCACGCCTTCCATCAGGTCGCCATCGCTCACAATAGCGTAGATCTTGTAATCAACCAGCGCGTGCCCGGGCCGGTTGAAGTATGCCGCGAGGTATTTCTGCGCGATGGCCATCCCTACGCCATTCCCGAATCCCTGACCCAGCGGCCCGGTGGTGGTTTCGATGCCCGCGCCCGGCAGGTATTCCGGATGTCCGGGCGTCTTGCTGCCCCACTGCCGGAATTGCATGATGTCGTCAAGCGAGAGGTCATAGCCCGTCAGGTGGAGCAAGCTGTACAGAAGCATCGAACCGTGTCCGGCAGATAGAACGAAGCGGTCGCGGTTGGGCCAGCGAGGATTCCCCGGATGGTGCTTGAGGAAGCGCGTCCAGAGGACGTAAGCCATCGCCGCCGCGCCCATCGGCAAGCCCGGATGCCCGGAATTCGCCTTCTGAATCGCGTCCATGGCAAGGCAGCGAATAGTATTAATGCAAAGCTGGTCAAGCTGAGCCTGATTGAGAACTGTTTGTTGCAGCGACGTGGGGCTCTGAGCGTCCAACGTAGTAGTCCTCCCTACCGGAAGCGATGTCTGATCGGCATCCGCACGAGCTCGGTGTTTCTAGCCGCCTCCTATAGCGCGCCGAAGCTGCCCCGAACTGGTGTTGCGATGCACGAACCGCGCATTATATCATTCCACGATATTATGTAATGCCAGCGCGTAATTGGGGAGGGAAGGGACGAACAACTTTTCCGCCAGCCTCACTCTGAGCATCTATAGCCCGAGAGGCTTTGGGGAAGGAGATAACCATGAGCGCACACCATCTGGGGATAATCGGATTGGGAGTGATGGGCAAGAACCTGGCACTGAACGCTGCGAGCCAGGGTTTCACTGTGGCAGGTTTCGACGCTGACCAAGAAAAGTCCAAGCAAGTAGCTGCCGAAACGGCCGGGAAGCTGACCGTGACGAATTCGATTCAGGAATTTGTGGATGCCCTCGAAACACCACGCCGCATCTGGATGATGGTTCCGGCCGGGAAACCCGTGGATGCCGTTATTCAGGATCTGAAGCCCTACTTGACCCCGGATGACATCGTAATCGACGGCGGCAACTCCTATTTCAAGGACACTGAGCGCCGCGCTAAGGAACTCGAGGCGGGCGGATTGCGCTTCTTCGGCATGGGCGTGAGCGGGGGCGAGGAGGGCGCCCTGCATGGTCCGTCGCTGATGCCCGGTGGGCACGAGCCTTCTTACCGCCACCTGGAGCCTCTGCTTACCAAAATGGCTGCGAAAACCAGCGACGGCCCTTGCTGTACCTACCTTGGTCCCGGCGGCGCGGGCCACTACGTGAAGATGGTCCACAACGGAATCGAGTACGGCATCATGCAGACCATCTGTGAGGCGTACGACATTTTCAAGAATGTGCTGGGACTGTCCGAGCTGGAGATCCGGGACGTCTTCGCCGGCTGGAACCGTGACGACCTGAACTCCTTCCTTCTGGAAATTAGCATCGTGGTTTTGGGGAAAATCGACCCGGAAACAGGAAAGCCCCTGGTGGACCTCGTCCTCGACACGGCGGAGCAGAAAGGGACCGGGAAGTGGACTGCGCAAGATGCGCTGGACCTGGGTGTGCCCGTTCCGACCCTGACAACTGCCGTGATTGCCCGGATTCTTTCCGGCGCGAAACAGGAGCGTGTCGCCGCCTCGGAAATCCTTCGGGGGCGCACAAAGAAGTTCACATCCGATAAGGGCCGGTTTATTTCCCGCGTCCGGCAAGCGTTCACTATCGCCGTGGTCGGCTGCTATGCCCAGGGATTCGCGCAGCTACGGGCCGCTTCGGAGGAACACAAATACAATCTGAAATTCGACGAAGTAGCGCGCATCTGGAAAGGCGGATGCATCATCCGCGCCAAACTGCTCGATCCCATCCGCGCGGCCTTCCACAAGGAACCCGGCTTGCGGAATTTGATGCTCGCCCCGTATTTCCGTAAGCTCATCAATCGCACAGGAAGCGGCCTCCGGGAAGTTGTTAAGAAGGCCATCGACTTCGGTACTCCCTGCCCTGCGTTCAGCAACACCCTGGCTTATATCGATAGCTATCGCCAGAAACGCCTGCCCGCCAATTTGCTGCAAGCCCAGCGGGATTACTTTGGCGCGCACACCTACCGGCGCATTGATAAGGAAGGCGTGTTCCATACGGAGTGGGACAAGTAGGATTGTCGATTGATGATTGTCGATTGACGATTGAAGTGCGCATGTAATCAGGAAAAGAAACCACCAAGGTGGTATATTGTGAAAGTCCGCGAGGTCATTAGAAAGTTGGAGGATGGTGGTTGGTATCTGGTCGGCACGCGCGGCAGTCATCACCAATACAAGCATCCGACAAGACCCGGACGGGTGACGATTGCCGGCCACCCCAATGACGATCTGGCGCCGGGCACGCTCAACAGCATCCGCAAGCAGGCCGGATGGAAGGAAGCAGCAAAATGAGATACTTAGTAGTTGTGGAAAAAACGGAAAACAACTATTCAGCCTACGTGCCCGACCTCCCAGGCTGCATCGCGACTGGTGCGACTGCTGAAGACGTCCAGCGAAACATCCGCGAAGCCATCGCCCTGCATGTTGAAGGCCTGCGCGAAGACGGCCTGCCCATCCCTGAGCCGCAAACTCAAGCCCAATTCGTCGAATCGTAAACTTCCAGGGGGCGTAGGGGCAGTTTGCGAACCGCGCCCTTCGAAGACTAGGCGTGTCGGCCGCCGCGGAATTGGGATTGACTCCATACGTTGCTGGCCTCGCCTTGCAGGGCGCTTCCGGAGGCAAGTGCAGCGCGGGAGGCCCGCAATCTAACCCGGCGAAATCGGCCGGGGCTTTCCTTACTGGGTTTCGGCTGGCTTGGGGATCCGGGGCACCACGGTGACTCGTCCCATCATCGGAACGTTGTCCAAGCGGATGTAAGAGAGGCGGCCTTCCGTCGTGTTCGGCGGGATCAAAGTTCCGTGGATGTCCGGTTCGTGTTTGTCAATCAACTCTCGAAGGTTGATGGATTTCGTTTCGTGAGGGATCAGCTTGAGGTGGGTGAGAAAGTAGGTTACGCCACCCGCTTCAATCCGGAAGCCTACCCGACACTCCTTTTCGCTCATGTTAGTGAGAAACACGATGAAGTCCGCCCGCTCATCAAAGCTCCAATAACTGGACAGCGAGCCGACGTAGCCGTTGCCCTCATTGGCGAGCCCGATTTGACTGGCCTTGCCGGAGGTCTCATTGACGGCGGTCAACTCCCCCATCACCGACCCGCGCGGCCCGTTGTATTGAATGCGTATCGAGCAATACGGCAGCGGGAGAGGAAGATATGTGAAATAGTCGTCGAGCCGGATTTCCTGCGTCGTGTAGCCGCTCAGGATGATGGGCGGGAGAGTGGTGGCTTTCGGCTCGCTTTCCCCCGGGTATTCGATCGTCAGGTTGAGCGTCTGCTCGGAGCTCAGGAGGTTTCGCAGATAAAGGTGCGGGATGAAATTCGCATCCCGGGCGCCCGCGAAGGGCGAGTCGGGGGTCGGGCGGCCAATGGGGACACCAGTGGCGTGCAGGGCGCTGGCAGCCTGGACTTGCGGGAGCGGGAAATCGAGGGCGGTAATCTGACCGGAATCGGCATCGGTGACTTTCCCCTGCGCCACGAGCGCCGGCTGGTTACCGCGCGCGGCGATGGTGAAGCCGCCGGTCGGCGCCTGAAAGGCGGTGAGCTTCAGGCTCACCAGCGCCTCCGTGATGGGCACGTGCTTCGTCTCGTGAGGCGCGAAGCGCAGCGCTTCCGGCGTGCGCCGCTTGCCGGCGAACTCGATATGGAAATCCGCCACGACCGGCTGCCCGGTGATATTGGTGACCGTCGCTTCCACGTCGCGACTGCCGCCGAGGTCATACCACAAGGCGTTCAACACCGTCGGCACCATGTTCTGGCCGAACTCCCCCATGCTCCACACGGGGCCCAGGTTCAGGGTTTCGTGCGGGCCCTCGATGATCATCCGCCCTCCCAGCGGGTTGCCCTGGCCCTTGAAATGGATGGAGAGACTGCCCTCGAGAAAATCACCCCGGTAATCCACGCCGAGGTCGCTGAGGAATTCTTTCATGTCGATCTCAACGTCATCGCGGGGCCCGATGGTCCGAGCCTTCGCCCAAACCGTCCGCCCGGAAAGGCTATGGACCGCCACCATGTACTCGATGTTCCGCGGGGAGCGGTCCATAAGGTACAAAGTCGAGTCGTACCCCTCGCGCAGAGAGTAGTAAGGGTAGATGATTTCGCGCGGTGTGTTGTCGTCGGGCTCCGCCGGCCCGGTCTGGGAGAGGGGAGCGCTCCCTTGCGCGCGGGAGGGTTGCGCACTAAGCCCCGCAAAGGCAGCCACGGCAACTACGGTCAGGAGTGGACGCGTAAGCATGTCGGGGATTCGCATGGGCCACACCCGTTTCCGGGCTACTCGATGAGAGGTATGCTAGCATAGCGGCAAAACGTTGTCGCGGCCGCGTGGGGCTTCCCTCGGCGGAGGGCCGCAACGAATCCATGCAGTCTCGGGCGGATTCGTGAGAATACCCCGCGCAGATGCGCGGCACCTTTGATATAACTTAGCAGCTTCAAGGAGCGATTTTCACAGGCTGCTGACGCGGCCGGACCCGGTCATCCTCGGTTTGTGCTGCCGAGGGTCTCGGGATGGGGGCTTACGTCATGATCAGAATCATCCGACTTGGATTCGTGCTCGCGGCGCTTGCGAGTGTGCCATCCATTCTTGCCAGGCGGCCGATTACGTTTGAAGACCTAATGAAAGTCGAGCGGATTTCCGACCCGCAAGTCTCGCCCGACGGCCGCTGGGCTGCGTACGTCCAGGGCTCGGTGGACTTCGAGGCTAACAAGATCGTCCGGCACATATGGCTTATGCCCGCGGAGGGAGGCGAGGCCCGCCAGTTGACCCGCGGCGATGCCTCAGATACCCGGCCACGCTGGTCGCCGGATAGTCAATCCATCGCCTTCATTTCGAATCGCGGCGGGAAGTCGCAGATCTGGATCATTCCTGTAAACGGTGGCGAAGCCCACCAGCTCACTTCGCTCTCTACCGAAGCCGACGGCGTCACCTGGTCGGCCCAGAGCGACGAATTGCTTTTCACGTCTCAGGTCTATCCCAACTGCCCGGACGATGCCTGCAATCAGAAGCGCCTGGACGAAGCGGCGAAGAGAAAGGTCAAGGCCCAGGTGATTGAAGAGCTCCTCTACCGCCATTGGGACTCCTGGCGCGAGGGCAAGTACACGCACCTGTTCGCGGTTTCCGCCAACGGCGGTGCTCCTCGCGACCTGACTCCTGGCGCTCTGGACTCGCCCACGTGGTTTCTGGGCGCGCCGGACGGTTACGCAATCTCGCCGGATGGGACCGAGGTTTGCTTTACCTCGAACCGTACCGGCAAGCCTGCCTGGACAACCAACAACGATCTTTATCTGGTCAGCGTGAACGGTGGCGAGGCCAGGAACATCACCCCGGGCAATCCTGGGTCTGATGCCTCGCCTCAATACTCTCCGAACGGTCGTTACCTCGCTTACACCTCGCAGGGACGCGATGGTTACGAATCCGACCTCCTCCGGCTGCGCGTCTACGATCGTCAAACCGGAAAAGTGAAGGATGTTACTCCGGGGTTCGACCAGTGGGTCGCGAGCTTCGCCTGGGCGCCCGACAGCGACACGATCTATTTCACTGCTCCGGAACGCGCCCGGCAACCTGTCTTCAAGACTTCTGTGAGTGCGCCGAAGGCAGAAAAGATCGCCGACGGCATGAATGACGAACCCCAGGCGGCTCCCGACGGCAAATGGTTGATTCTGACTCGGAGCAGTCTGACACAGCCGGCGGAGGTTTACCGGGTGGCCACTTCCGGCGGCACGCCAACTCAGTTAACTCACGCGAACGATGCGCTCCTGGCGGAGCTGGATATGAACCCCGCGGAGTCAGTCACCACCCAAGGCGCGCTGGCGGCGGAGATTCAGAGCCTGCTGGTGAAGCCCCCAGCCTTCGATCCCAACGGGAAGTATCCCGCTATCCTGCTCGTCCACGGCGGGCCGCAGAGCGCCTGGGACGATGCCTGGGGCTATCGGTGGAATGCCCAGATGTTCGCCTCGCACGGCTACGTGGCCATGATGACCAATTTCCACGGGTCTACCGGGTACGGCCAAAAATTCGTCGAAGAGATTTCGGGCGACTGGGGCGGCGCCCCCTATCAAGACTTGATGGCCGCAGCGGATTACCTCGCGTCCTTGCCTTACGTGGATAAGACTCGCGTGGGCGCGGCAGGCGCCTCGTTCGGCGGCTTCATGATTAACTGGATTGCCGGGCACACGAACCGCTTCCAGGCGCTCGTCTCGCACGACGGCGTGTACGACAACCGCAGCATGTATGGCGAGACAGAAGAGCTGTGGTTCGACGAATGGGAATTTAAAGGCGTGCCCTGGGATAAGGCAGCCTCCGCGCTGCGTGAGAAATGGTCTCCGTCGAACTTCGTTCAGAATATTCAGACGCCTATGCTGCTTGTCCAAGGGGAACTCGACTTCCGCGTGCCCAACGGCCAGGCTTTGCAGCTCTTCACGGCGCTCCAGCGACGCGGCGTCCCGTCCAAACTGCTCTACTTCCCCGACGAGGGCCACTGGGTGCTGAAACCGCAGAACAGCCAGTTGTGGTACAGGACGGTGCTGGGGTGGCTGGATCGGCACTTGAAATAGTCGGCAGTCAGCAGTCGGCAGTCAGCAGTCAGCAGTTCACAGCACCTAGTCAGCAGTGGATGGAGGCATCTGGAACGCCAATCCTCATCTCGCACCGGAGGAACTATGCAGCACTTCACGGAACTCAAGGTGTGGCAGCGGTCTCACGCGCTTGTTCTCGACGTCTATCGATTAACATCAAATTTTCCTGCAGACGAGCGTTTCGGCTTAACCTCACAGCTCCGCCGGGCAGCGGCATCGGTCCCGACAAATATTGCTGAGGGCGCGAAGCGAACCGGACGACAGGATTACGCACGATTCCTCAACATCGCTCAAGGATCGCTCTCCGAAACGGAATATCTGGTATTTTTAAGTCGGGACCTCGGATACATGGCTCCCGATCGGACAATGGAGTTACTTTCCGAAGTATCCGAAATTGCCGGGATGCTACACGCTTTGCGTAAGAAGGTAGAAGGCGCAATAGCTTGACTGCCAACTGCTGACTGCCGACTGCCAACTTTTCAATTCCACTCAAAGTGCAAGGAGCGCACCAATGACTCGCGACGAAATCATTAAAAAGCACAAGCAATACCTCTTTAGCTGCGTCACGACCTACTATAAGGACCCGCTGGTGATTGATCATGCCAAGGGTCAATACGTGTGGGACCTGGGTGGGCGGCAGTACCTCGATTTCCTGGGCGGGATTGTTACCATCAGCGTCGGACACTCGAACCCAAAGGTGACGGAGAAGATCAAGGCGCAAATCGATCGCGTCCAGCACACTTCGACGCTGTTTCCCACCGAGGCTATCGTCGCGCTGGCGGAAAAGATGGCGCAGATCGCTCCCGGGCAGCTCAAGAAGAGCTATTTCACAAACAGCGGCACGGAGGCCAACGAAGTCGCCGTGCTGACGGCGCGGACGTACACGGGGAATTATGAAATCCTGGCGCTGCGGCACGGCTACAGCGGCCACTCGCAACTGGCCAAGTCTCTGACCGGGCTGCACACGTGGCGCAAGGGTGGCGTGATTCCTTACGGCATTGTGCACGCGCCCGGGCCGTACTGCTACCGGTGTCCGTACGGGCTTACGTATCCGAGTTGCGAACTGCACTGCGCCAAGGACATCGAGGAGGTGATTCGGACTTCAACCAGTGGCCAGATTGCGGGAATGCTCGCGGAGACCATCCAGGGATTAGGCGGCGTCGTGACGCCTCCGCCGGGATATTTCAAAATCGTCGCCAACATCGTGCGTAATTACGGCGGCTTGTTCATCTCGGACGAAGTGCAGGCGGGCTTCGGTCGCACGGGCAAGAAATGGTTTGGCATTGAGCACTGGGAAGTGGAGCCAGACGTCATCACCTGTGCCAAGGGCATGGCCAACGGCGTCCCCATCGGCTGCACCATCACCCGGCCGGAAATTGCCGACGCTTATAAGGGCCTCACCATCTCCACCTTCGGCGGCAATCCCGTCACCTGCGTAGCCGCGAAAGCCACCATCGACTTGATCGAAGAAGAACGCTTGATGGATAACGCCCACGAGGTGGGTAACCACTTCCGCCAAGGCCTGGAAGCTTTGAAGGAGAAACATCCCGCTGTCGGTGACGTGCGCGGTATGGGCCTGATGCAAGGCATCGAACTGGTCAAAGACAGAAAGACTAGGGAGCCTGCGCCGGAGCTTACCAATCAGGTTCTGGAGCGCACGCGCGGCCACGGCCTGCTGGTGGGCAAAGGCGGCCTTTACGCCAACGTGATCCGCATGTCACCGCCGCTCAATATCTCGAACGCCGACGTGGAGCAGGCGCTGGCGGCACTCGACAAGAGCCTGGCAGAACTGGCTTTGTAGCTGCGAAGCATTGTTGTCGGATTCGCCGTGGGGTCTGACCGCTGGGAAAGCCCCCGCTCGTGGCAGTCCTTACCGTGGCCACAGGGTCACAACAGGTCAGCGAATTCTTCCCCAGTCAGCTTCAAATCTTGGATGATGCTTCGCAATGTCCTGCGCTTGATCGCAATACCGCTGTGCATCGGGATCACGACCCGATGCATGATCCGTGGGGCGGATATAGATGGCGTGGCTACCGCTCTGGCGCCGAAATTCGAATCCGAGCCTCTGGACGACGCGCGCCAACTGCTTGCCTGTAATAACTGGGAGCTTTGGGCTCACGCGGAGATCTCGATGGGTTTGGTGAGGATGTCTTCTTCGGGGACTGGCAGGCCATCTTGGATGAGGGTTTCCACGTAGAGTTGGATGGCCTCGCGGATATTTTGAATCCCTTCTTCAATGGTTTCGCTTTGGGTGTGGCAGCCTGGCAGCACAGGGCAAAAGATGTGGTATCCGCCCTCGTCCTCCTTTTCGAAAATGACTGTAAAACGACGTGCCATCTCTCACCTCGACTTCTGCTATTCTAATTCGGAATATTCGTTGTGCATTGGGGAAAAACATTGTGTTGCCGCGCTCCCGACGAGGTCGGGACAGGTTCCGCGCGGCGCTACGGCTCGGAGCGCGGAGCGAACAAGGGGGGGCTATGAACGGCATACCGGTTCTGCACGTGGAGGCTGACTGCATCGCGCGGGCCTGGGAGCAGTCGTTGATCGACCTTCACAAGCATGGGCGCGCCATCCAGACCCAATACGATAAGCCCGGCGATCCCCCCAGCAAGGATGCCACCATGCTCATCACCGTCACCGACCCGCTCAAGGAGCCGATGATCCACAAAGACTTTCCCGGCGGCCCTGAGGACTTGCAGGAGTACGTCATGGAAGTGTGCGACGGGATCAAGGACCACCTTGTACGCGACCCTAAGGATTCCCACGACACGCGGTGGGAATACACTTACCACCAGCGGTTGTTCGCTTACGAAGTGCCCACGCGGAAGGCCATCGACCAGATTGAGACCTTGTGCCGGAAGCTGGCGGAGGCTCCGCACACCCGGCGAGCGCAAGCCATCACCTGGAAGGTGTGGGAGGACAACGACTGCTACGATCCTGCCTGCCTCCAGAGCCTCTGGTGCAGAATCAGCGAGGAGAACGGCAAGTCGGTCCTCAGCTTGAACGTGCGCTTCCGCTCCAACGATGCTTACAAGGCGGCGTTTATGAACATCTTTGCGCTGGTGCAGATGCAGAAGCGCATCGCCGCGCGCGTCTCGGAAATCTCCGGCAGGACCGTCCAAGTCGGGCGCTATTGCCACCTGGCTGACAGCTACCACATCTATGGTTCTTACTTCCAGGAGTTCGAGTCTCGATTCCTGGGCGCCCTCGAGAAGCGCACGTTCGAACAGCGCACGATGCGCTATGAGGACTTCCGTGAAATCATGGAAGAAGCCCGCCCGGCGATTTTGGAGAAGGCCAGGCACATGGGCCGATAGGGCTTGCCACGCGCGGCTCCGCCCGAGAACCACAAACCTGCATAACAAGGAACGCAAGCAAGCGTAGCGCAGACTCGGTGCGGCGAGTCCAAGCTACGGCTTCTGTGCGGGCTTGGATTGTTTCTGAGAGGCAGGCTTTGCCTCGGCCTTCCTCTCAGTTTTTCTCACCGCCTGTTTTGCCGGCCCAGCACCGGGTTTTGCGCTGCCGGCAACCTCCGCCGCCCGACGTGAAACGCGCCGACCCTTAAATACGGGAAGGATATTCTTCATGGGCGTGGCCGGCTCAGTGCGGCCGCGCATGGCTAAGCCCAGCTCGTTCTGGCAAGTGGCAAGGTTCGATTGGGACGCCCGCAGCAGTTGATCCTGGTTCCGCAGCAGGGACTCCAGATAAGGTTGAAGCGCCTGCTGCAAGTCGAAGAGCTGGTTTCCGGCCTGGCTATACTGGACACCGAAGCTGGGGTTCTCGTTCCTGGAAACACTGCGGGCCACCGCATCCAGGCGTGGCAGCACGGCGCCGATGGCCGTGTAGGTTTCGTAACCCAGGTACATGCTCTCAGGGCGTTTCTCAAACAGCACCCGCCAATCCTCCTGCGCACCGAGTCCCTTGCGGAGATTTTCCAGCGTCTGGCCAAAAGAGTTGCGCGCCTCTTCCGGGATCTTCCACCGCTCGGGGTGCACTTCCGTCAACAGGTCGTTGATGCGGTATTCGGCGATCCAGATTTTGTGCAGAAGGATCTTGAGCTGAGCGGGTTCCACGTATCCGGTGTCGCTCGGCGCCAGTGGCGGAGGCAGCGAGGGCGCCTCGACCTTCTGGGCTTCGGGCTTGGGGGTTTGAGGCGACAGCGCGGCGGCAGGAGCCGGCGCCACCTTTGGCGGAGCCTGATCTTTCGGCGGTTGCTGCGCCATACCCACAGATGAGCAGGCGCCTAGCAGGAAACCCATGACCAGGAATTTCATTCGTGTCCTCACAAGAGGTTTAGAAGGCGGCTCGGAGGAATAGGATGGCAGGCTTCAGGCGAACTCGTCCACAAGTTTTTGGATCGCCTGGCGCAGTTCTTCACTTAAATCCACGAACTGGATGCCCATGCCGACTCCGGCAATGGAATAGGCCACCTTGCTGTGGCAATTGACGACGGGTCCGCCGGGCCGCAAATGAAAGGAGAGGGTAACTTCGGAGTCTTTCGGCCAGGGGTTCTTGCAGTTCAGGAAGAGCCCGCCGACGCTGATGTCACGAGTCAAAAGGAGCTCCTCCTGGCTCAGAGATTCGCGGCGAACCTCCGTCACTAGCCGGACGCGGCGATATTGCCGCTTCTCGATTTTTGGTGTGATGTACGTGAGATCTTCTTCGGCCATGGGAATGAGCCTCCCATCCAAGATCTGCTAGCCGGTGGCGAGTTCCTGAATCTCCACCGCGAACTTGAAACAAGGACGCGGATAGCCGCGCCCCCAGCGGTTGACTTCCCACCGCGCCTGGAGAAATTTGATTTCCGGGCGTTGCCGGAGGTCCATGGCCGCAGGCGTCATACCCCGGTAAAACTTCTGCGGATACCAAAACAGGGCCTGAGGGCTCCAGTCCTGGCCTTCCGCCGACCCCCAGATAGAAACGTGCAGCGATTCCTGCTCGACGATGTCGGTGATGTGGAGAACGATCACTAGCGGCTTGCCTGCCAGTACGCCCAACTCATACGCGGGGCTCGCCCCATTCGTCTCCACAACGGTTTCCGCTGCAACCAGGTAGTCCACAACGGGCTGTGTTACGGCGCCTGAGTCCATCCTCTGATTTCCGCGCAAAGCCTGGATACTCAATCCTTAGAGCCCCTCATGCTAACACAGGCCAGGAAAGAAGAGGAAGTAAAACTCGTGCCCGCGCGCCCTTAGCCAAGCCGCTCCTTCCCCTTGCCTTCTTGCGCCCAAAACGCATAGACTCACCGCGCTCGGAGGTCCTGATGCGTTTACTGACTCTGGCGCTTGGCGTCTTTCTTCTCCTCTGCGCAACGGTTTCTCCTGTGCTCGCACGTGGCGCAACCATTTCATTGAACGGCGACTGGAATTTCGTCGCTGACCCCAGCGGCACTTTGGATGTCCAGAAACTTTCCTCCGCCGAGAACATTCGACCCACCCGCATTCCTTCCTCCTGGCAATCTCAGTTCGCAGACTTGCGCGACTATGCCGGTGTAGCATGGTACTGGCGGTCTTTTACCGTCGAGCCGATAGCCCAAGACCAGGTTGCCTTGCTGCGCTTCGGGGCGGTGGACTACCTGGCCGAGGTATATGTCAACGGCCAGAAGGCAGGCGCGCACGAGGGTGGGTACCTCCCCTTTGAGTTAGACGTCACCTCCCTACTCCGTCCGGGCGAAAACCAGATTGCCGTACGCGTGGTGGACCCGGGAGCGAAACCGAGCGTGGTGGAAGGCATCAATTACGCGGAAATTCCCCACGGGAAGCAGAGCTGGTACGTCCAGACCAGCGGCATATGGCAGGACGTCGAACTCGCTATCCGGCCACGCGTTCGCCTGGGCGCGGTGCACGTCCTGGCAGGTGCAGACGGCGGGTTCACAATCGCGACGCCGATTGTCAACCCAACCTCCGATCCCGCAGGCGCGGGACCGGCAAGCCCCGCCAGGGTGAGCGCTGAAATCCGCGATGGCAGCGACAAGGTGGTTTGGCAAAGTTCGCGCGAACTGGGCCGAAGCGAGACGCGCGCGGAGTTTTCCGGCCGCCTCGCGAACCCCAGCCTCTGGAGCCTGGCCAGCCCAACACTTTACACACTGCGCGTAGCCCTCAGTTCCGGAGACTTCCAGGCTCACCGCTTCGGATTCCGCACCTTGGAAACGCGGGGCGGGAAGTTCTACCTCAATGGCCAGCCGATTTATCTCCGCGGGGCCCTCGACCAGGATTTCTACCCCGAGACGATTTACATGCCGCCCTCACTCGATTACGTGAAGGAGGAAATGCGCCGCGCGAAGGCGCTGGGGCTTAACCTGCTCCGCTGCCACATCAAGGTGCCTGACCCGCGTTACCTTCAGGCCGCGGACGAAGTGGGAATCCTCCTCTGGTACGAAATCCCCAATTGGGACAAGCTTACCAACAACTCCCAGCGCCGTGCCCTGGAAACCTTGCGCGGCATGGTGGAACGCGACTGGAACCACCCTTCGATCGTTATCGTAAGCCTCATCAACGAGAGCTGGGGCGCGAACTTGAAAGAAGCGGGGGACCGCCTATGGTTGAAGCAGGCTTACCGGGAGGCGAAGGAGCTCGTTCCGCGCTGGCTGGTGGTGGACAACAGCGCCTGCGGCGACAACTTCCACCTGGCTACCGACATCGCTGACTTCCACCATTACTCGGCCATTCCTGACCACGCCGCCGATTTCGACCGGCTGGTGGACGATCAGGCGCAGCGCCCACGTTGGCTCTTCAGTCCTTACGGTGATGCCGAACCTAAGGGCGACGAGCCGCTGGTACTTTCCGAGTTCGGTAATTGGGGGCTGCCGCGCATACCAAACGACAAGCCTTGGTGGTTTTCGCGCGGCTCCGGGGGAAGGGAAATCACCCGCCCGGAAGGCATCGAGCAGCGGTTCAGTGATTACCAATACGCATCGCTGTCTCCTGACCTGAATGCCCTGGCCGATGCCACCCAGTGGCACCAGTACGCCGCCTTGAAATACGAGATCGAGGCTGTCCGAGCCCACCCGGAGATCCAGGGGTATGTCATCACTGAGTTCACCGACCTCAACTGGGAAGCGAATGGACTGCTCGACATGTGGCGCCGGCCGAAGGTCTATGCCGAGCTTCTGGGCAAGCTGCAGCAGGACGATTTCCTGGTGATGCGAACCGAGAAACGGAACTTCACGGCCGGCGAAACGGGGCGCGCGGAGGTGTATTTTTCTCATTACAGCCAGGACGGGCTTGCGGGAGGCAGTATGACCTGGCAGGTGGAGGGGACCTCGCTTGGGGGCAGTCTGCCTGTGCCGCCGCTTGCTTCCGGTTCCACAACCAGGCTGCACAGCATCGACTTTACTGTTCCCTCCACGCCCGCCCCGGTGAAGCGAGTCGTGAAGGCCGCAGTTGTGTCCGGAGGAAAGACTCTATCCGAGAATTCTCTCGAGCTGTATTTCTATCCCCTTAAACAACCTGAACTGCCCCCTCCCGTCTCCTTTCACGATCCCGCCGGGCGGCTACGGCGGCTGGTCAACGAAATGCGCGCGCGGAATTACCTGGCTCCTACGGGGTCTGAGGCCTTCCCCGTTTTGATTGCCTCCACGTTCGACGACGAGGTGAAGAAGGTGCTCCAGGCCGGCCGCCGCGTTATCCTGATCGCCAGCGACCCCCAAACCCTCGCGCCTGGGTTGGAAATTGTGTCCCGCACCGGGGAACTGGATGGGAATTGGATCTCCGATTTCCTTTGGATCCGTAAGAACCAGCCGCCGTTCACTTCGATTGGGTTCGATAGTCTGGCCGGCTTTGAAACTCAGGCAGTGACACCCGCCGCGGTCGTTAAGGGGATCCCGCCGCAGAATTTTGGCGATGTCTTGGCGGGAATGTTTTACGGCTGGCTCCACTCGGATGTGGGAACCTTGGTGCAAGCCCAATGCGGTAAAGGGAAGCTGCTCATCTGCACGTTCTCGCTTGCCACAACCTACGGCACCGACCCCTATGCGACCTACCTGCTCGACGCGCTGGTCAACTACATCGTCTCCGGCGCCACGGCAAGTTTCGAGATTCCATCCGCGGCGCCATAGCGTTCCGCCCCGTTGCGGTAGAGACGTTCCGGTGGAACGTCTCTTCGCTGGAGACGGCCCGCCCTCCGGCGCCCGCAGGGCTTAGGAGGGCCCGCCGGGCCGTCTCTACAGTCGTGGGGCTTGCCGGCAGGAAAAAGTCCTTCAACCGGTCCCCCTACGGCTGGGCGCTTAGAGCATGCCGCCCGTCGGCTCACGGGCTGACTTCGTAGGCGAATTTCTGTGACATGACATTAGTTGTCATTTGCACTTTGCAAACTCCGGCGAACCCGTCAGCAATTTGCGGTAGATGGCCGCATCGCGCAGGACGGCTTCCACGTACGCGCGAGTCGCCGGGATAGGAATCGTCTCCAAGAACTCCGTGGAGTCTCGAAACGCATACCGCGTCAGCCAGTCCTTCACGCGGAAGTCGCCCGCATGGTACGCCGCCAGCGCGAGCTCCGATTTCCCATCAAATTGTTTCAACAAGCCGCGCAAATAGGCGCAACCGACGCGCACGTTGTACGCGGGGTCGTAGAGTTGCCGCCCGACAGACCGGAGCCGGGAGGACCGACGACTTCGGCTCGCGGTCTTGGGAAGGATTTGCATCAGGCCGCGAGCATTGGCGGAGGACGTGGCGCGCGGGTTAAACGCTGACTCCTGCCGGATCAGCCCCATGACCAGAAAAGTGTCCAGGCGGTTCGCGCGCGCTTGCCGCTCGATAAGCTTCCCATAAGACCGTGGGAAAAGGAGATTGTAAAGCTCCTCAGGCAGCACAGCGAATTCGGCCTGCGAATAAGTCGGCGCCACTTTGATGGCATCGAGAAGCGCGACACTCACGTTGCCCTGGTCCCGTTCGAGCTGGCTCAGCAAAAACCAAAGATTGGGTGCTGCCTCCTTGCTGGACTCGGCCAAAGCGGCCTTGAGGTAATCTTCCGCCGAGTTTTCCACGCTCAGCGCCCGCAGGGTCAGCGCCCGCCGCGCGACGTTGCTTTGCGCGACTGAACCGCAAGGCGATCCCGCAAAGCGGGGCAACTGGAGCGGCGGAATGGCTTGAGCCAGCCTCGCCGCGCTGCCGCTTTGCGGGACCGGCGAGGGTTCCTTCGACTCCTCTCCCTCCACCTGACTGGGAGGCAGGTTGCGTAATCGTTCGCCGGCCTGAATCGCGTAGTAGCTGTGGACGAATCGCTTCCCTAGCAAGGCGTAAAGAGCGCGAGCCTCGCCCCGATGCATCGGGGCCTCGCTGCTTGCCCCGCGCGCTTCTTCAATCCGTGCCAACCAATACAAAGCCGCCGCGACGTGGGGCGAGTCGGGGTAGCGCATAATGTAATCCCTCAGAGCCTCGTGCATCCTGTCACGGTCCTGCGACAGATAATAGGTCCAGGCCAGTCGCCAACTGGCATCGCGGGCGTACTCGCTCTGCGGGAACGATTCCGTCAACGGCAAGTAGTAACGCGCCGCGCTCTGCCAGTCGAGTTGGCGGTAGAAGAAGTTACCAGCAGTAGAAAGTGCCGAAGCGTAGGCTGGCGATTGAGGATACAGGGATTGAATCTGGGAAAGAGCCTGAAGCATGGCCGTCACGTCGCCCTGTTGCGCGTGGGCCTCGACCAGCAAGGCCAGACGCTCCGCATCCAACGCTGGGTCGGCGGCCAAGCTGGGTGAAAGCTCCTCGATAGCATTTCCGGCGCGGCGGAGGTGCAGCAGGCAGCGAGCTCGTCCCAGACGCCATCGGAGGGCGAAGGAACTGCTGGGCTGCGTCCTGAGCAACTCCCCGTTTTCTTTGAGCGCTTCTTCAAACCTGGAAGCCCTGAAAAGCGTTTCCACTCGCGTGGTTTGGATCTCTTCCGTGGACGAAGGGAAAGCCGCACCCAGCTTGGAGCGCAATGCGTCGAGGGCCTCGCCCGCAGCTTTTGCCTGCGGGGCCGCTGGAAAGGCAAAGTAGACTTCCTGAAAGGCCCGGGCAGCATCCTGGAATTTTTCCGCTTGGAAATATGCCTGCGCTCGCAGAAGGGCCAGCGATGGCCGCTGACGAACGCGCGGCTCGGCGGCAAGCGCCTGGAGGGCTCGCTGGGGCTCGTGGGCTTCGAGCAAGGCTTCTGCAAAGAGCTCCATCGCCTCGAAGCCTAGCGGGCTCGAGGGAAAACGCGTAGCGAAACCCGCGACAGCCTCGGCCGCCTGGAGGGGATCACCTGCCCGGCGGGCCGCCGCCGCCCAGTAGTAAGTCGCGGCATCTGCCAGGGAAAATTCGCTCGCCGCCACCTGATGCAGATCCTTCGCGGCCGCCGCATATTCGTCCGCCTCATATTCTCGATAGCCCAGGACAAACCAAGCCAGCCCGCGTTGTTCAGGGTCCGTTCGAGAGTCCGCATAGCGGCGCAAGCGCGGCCAGGAGTCACGCCTCGCTGCTCGGGCCGCGAGCTGCCGCAGCTCCAGGGGCACGAGCTCGCCCGCCTCAGTCGCTGCGGCCGCCGGAGCCATAACAAGCAGAGGCCAGCAAAGGCCTACTAGGACTTTTGCAGGGAATCTCACGCGGAGGGGCCAGGATAATCCGATCCGAGGAGTGAAGCGTCGTTCGCTGCGAGCGTTCTCACCAGCTCCTCGTGGAAGTAGTCGAATTGTTTCGGGAGCGACTTGCCGAAGCGCTTGTCAAAGGTCTGGCGACTGCGGTCGATGTCGGATTTCAAGCGCTTGTACAGGTCCTTATTCTTGCGTCCATCGGCAACCTTGGGCTTGTTGTAGAGTTCGATTTCGGAGACCAGGAGCTTGGCGAACCGTTTGGCGTCCTTGTGAATCTTCTGGTCCGCTTCGCTGAGCTGTGCAATCTCGAATCCGACGGCAGCGGGTTGCGCGGGCAGAGGCTCCGGCACGGGAGCTTCCACAACCGGCGCTGGAGCTTCCACGGGGGGCGGTGGGACTTCCACAAGTGGCGGTGGAGCTTCCACGGGCGGCGGTGGGACTTCCACAACTGGCGGTGGAGGTTCCTGAGCAACCGGCGCGCCTTCCACCGCCGGAGTGGCGGAAGTGACGGCAACGCTGGCTCCTGCCTCCTCCACCGGTTCGGCGGCCTTGGCTTCTATCGTCGCCTCCACAGGAGACTCCGGCACGGGCTCAGCCTCCACAACCGCTGCTTCGACCGCTTCCGTAGCGACTCCGCCGCTTAAGGCCATGAGGCGATCGAGCTGTGCGCCTGCAAATTCCGTGAGAATCTTCAGGGCGTCCACCGGCAGCGTGCTCCCCCGCACTGCCGGATCAGCGTAGAAAATGGCGGAAACCGCGCCTGCCGAACGAATGGGCAGGAGCAAAATGGGATCCTGGGGGGCAGGTTTGAACTTGTCGAGGAGATTGCGGTTTCTCTTCAAGAGTTCCGCGTTCGTGTCCACGTGGGCGCAGGTTTCGTAAACCTGACGGAAGGGGTTGTCCTGGTTGAGAGGAACCACCAGCGCCCGGAAAGCCTTTTCTGGGAACTGGGCGCCGAAGCCGCTCGCCGCAGACCCCCACGCCGCCTTCCCGCGTACGTCAAACACCGCCGCCCGCACCCCCATTTGCGCGGCTTCTTCCGTAACGACTCCGAGCACCTGCTCCGGCAAGGTGGCGGTAATCAGGTTGCGCACTGCCCCGAGGACCTCCTCCAAAGACCTGTCGGGGGGAGGCGGGGCGGGAAGTTCCACCTTCTCCAGAGCCTCCAGTTGCTGTTCGACGGCCCCCTCCATCTGTTGGTGGCGCTGGCGTAACTCCTGGAGACTCTGCTCAAGCTTCTGCAACTGCTCGGCCTGCGCGCGGATTTCCTCCTTCAGACGCTCGCGCGTTTGGCGTACCAAATCAGGCAGCGGGTTTTGCGGGGTCTCAGCCAAGTCAGGCACCTCATTTCTCAAAGGTGGGCGCTCCATTATGTTACAACCCAAGGGCAGGCGCAACGGGTTTGTGGCAGGTGTCAGGTGCTGGCAGTCAGCTATCAGCCGTCATCTGTCAGCCCTCGTGCCCCGGACTTTCGACTTTCAATTTTCTGCTTTTTACCTCCAACCTTCGAGTTTCGACTCTGGCCTCCCACGTTCGGCCTTCGACTTTCAACCTTCTGCCTACTGCCTTCTGCCTTCCGCTTTCCCGCAGTTGCGCCCCCGTCTACCGTCTACTGTCTACCGTCTACGGCCCTCTGCCTACCGTCTTCTGCCTTCCGCTTTCCCGCAGCCGCCCCCCCGTCTACCGGCTACTGTTTTCGGTGGCAATTGACACTTCCTCGGACGGGGCGTACTCTAAAACCTGGAAATGGGGGCGTACCGGTTTCGACGGGAGGCCTTGCGCTTAGGAGGCATGCCGGGGGTCCACACCACCCGTAATCGGCGTGGGTCAAAGACAACTGCCAACACGCAGTATGCCTACGCTGCCTAATTAATTAGGTGGCCGTCTCCTCCTTTAGGCCCGCATGAGGGAACGAGGCGTCGATTGGCGGGATAGTCCTGGGTTTGCCGCCTGAGGACCCGGGACGAGACTCCCCAGGCTAGCTGGCGGTTCGTTCTTGCCCGTTCCTGAGTGCCGCTGGCGAAGGCTAGAAGCGAACTGGGATAAGCATGTAGGCTCCTAACCGTGAGACTCTTCGGACGGGGGTTCGACTCCCCCCGCCTCCAAAATCTAAAGCCTTACTTATCAATCACTTACAAAGAGATAAGTGTATCTACGTGCCTTCTACGTGTCCTGGTGGCCCACTTTGCTGGATTCTAAGTGGAGGCGGGGGAAACGCGGGCATCCACTAATTATCCACAGGGGTACTCTTGCGGTATTCTGCGGGTATGGTTTGATTAAGTCGGGTTCGGTCCTTGAAAACTTGGGGCAAATAACCAAATGAACGACACATCGCCGACTTCAACCTCGGACGACTCGGCTCTCAAGCAGGAAAAGTCCTGGAGCGAATTAACAGACTCCGAGAAAATCGAGCGCATGCGGGAAATTGTTAAATCTCTCGCCAATTACACGATTCCGAGAATACAACGACAAACCATAAAATTGGAGCGCGACTTCTACAACCATTCCCACAACGAAAAAGGTGAGATCGTAACCAAGGTCGAACGATATGACTCTGAAAATTCGGAACTCGGCGGGATACTAGCGAGAAATTCGAATCCCGGCGAAGTTTACTTCTAAAATCACCAGCCCCAAGTTTTCAGAGACGGAACCAAATAGGAGATGGGTAGCTTTTACTTCGGTGTGGCGGGGTCGGTCTTTTGTTCGTCGGCTTTTGTATCACTAAATCGGGTGATGGCCTCATTAGTATCTTGCTCGACCTGACCTAGTAAATCTTTTTCAAGTTCTGCGATGCGTTTCCAGCGAGCGAGAGCGGCAAGACCCGTCCAGCTAGGATTGGGAATTAGCCACGTCAACGCGGACCCAAAATATATAAGAGCCGCAGCGAGACAAATGCCCCAGATTACAGATGTTGAACCGCCGATGAGTAGGGCAACGCAAATGAACATTAGGCCAGTTATTGGTCTCTGCATAAAGAATGCAATAAACTAGCGCAAAAAAGAAGGGAGTTCGGATTGCAGAATGCAGCCGCGCAGTTTCTCGGGTGATGTGCGGATCGCGTTGATCGACCGCATGACATCTTCC
>Ga0315279_10001301_pt1 | contig 42167 bp, 44 predicted proteins | sample YL17G06_20_MG_FD_203694 | JGI IMG/M metagenome (GOLD analysis project Ga0315279, IMG submission 203694) | Sediment microbial communities from Yellowstone Lake, YNP, Wyoming, USA - YL17G06_20 | ecosystem: Environmental > Aquatic > Freshwater > Lake > Sediment | place: USA: Wyoming | collected...
TCCGGGATCGCAGGGGGGCACTGGGAAACATAGGCCAAGGAGGAATTAGGAACCCATTCTGCAATCGAAAGAGCAGTAATGGTAACTCTCTTCCTAAAGTGCTGTGCGCCCAGTTTCTATCCCGACCTCTCTGCCAATCTTTGCCTGGCAAAGATTTCCTCGGTTCGGACCTTGTCTTTGAAGGCATCGTTTCGGTTTGTTTCTTCAATACTGAGCGCCGCGTCGGTGTTGCCCAACCAGCGTCTGCAGAGGTAGAGGCCTTCATAGATCCTCCCGATCCGGTATTCCCGACAGATCCGAAGTGCCGCTGCGTAGTCCTCACCATAACTCACGTTGATAAATCCGATTTTGCGCATGAGGCCTGTATTGAAAGCCCGCGGGGCACCCAGACCGTTGATGCGTAACGCATTGTTGTGACCGTTCTCGTCGGTCCATTCCCGGTGGTCGATGAGGCCTGGTGGGATCTCCCTTAGTCTGGAATCCACGAGGGTATAGGAACCGATCACCATGGCATAGTTGCCCTGCCGGAACATTTCGACCATCTTCTGCAGGGTATGGCTGCTGCTGTAAAGATCGTCCGAATCGAGCTGAACGGCATAGCGGCCACAGGCTCTGGCGTGAAGGGCTTCGTTCCAGCAACCACCAATGCCAAGATCGGTTCTCTTCGGGACAATGTGTTTCAGGTCAGAATACTGCCTGGTGAGATCGGAGAGGGCGGCCGTTGTTCCGTCTGTCGAGTGGTTGTCCACGGCGATCAGATTGAATGGAAAATCCGTTTCCTGCGATAGGGCGCTTCTCACTGCCTCGGCAATCGTTTCTTTCCGGTTCAGCACGGGAATGACGATAGAGGCCTCCACCGGGAAGGATTTCAGTGTTTGCTCAACCTCCCTGAAGGTGGGTGGCACATAAGCTCCGATCTTCTTCAAATAATCCGTGAAGACGGTTTCCATTTCCTTCTGGACAGCTTCATTGCGGGGATCGACGTATGCAAATAATTTTTCACTGCTGGAAGGCTTATTTCTCCCAATCATGGGCCCAATCACACAATAGAGTGGATCCTGCAGATGATGTACAGAATGGTCGATGGACACCTTCAGGCGAAGATCGTAGAGGCCTGCAAATTTCACCTTGGGTATGACACCGTATTTTTTCAGGGCATTCCGGGCGGCGGAAACCGAAAAGAAGATCATGGCGCCGAAGTCAAAATCATCGCGGACGCTCCCCGGCTGATAATCATTCAGTGGATGAAGGTTCCTCCCGTGCTCGCTTCCGTCATAGAAATCCGAATAGATCAGGCCTGCATTGGTGGACTTAGCCACCTCCAGAATTCTCTCCACGGCTTTAGGCTCGATCGAAATTTGTTGTGCCCTTGGTAAGAGCAGAAGGTACTTCGTTTGGATTTCGCCCAGAAGCAAGCTGAGTGTTTCATGTGACGAAAGAAGTCCGGCGACAAGAACACGACATCTGGGCAATTTGAAATGAACCGGCTCCTGACTTACAATCACGATACGCTCAACCAGGGCTGACTTCGTCAGGGGAAGCAGGGTCTTCTCAAAGAAAGGTCCTGAGCTGTAAGGAGTAACTGCGGTGAGAGGCTTCATGTTGATTGATAGGGTATATGGTGGCAGACATCAGCCGCGAGCGAGGGAGCGCCAGCCACTGAGCGAGTCGCCTGCATGCCTTTGTTAGGTCGGGTATCACATCTTGATTCCACTGTTTCTCCGGAAAGTCTGAAAAGCTTGAGCAGCCCTCAAATAGGCAACAATTAGAGGATGGGGGCTCTCTGGCCTTGAAGCAATTTGCGGCAGAAAAAGCGTAGCGACATAGAAGGGGTGGTCAGATAGCTCCACAATTCTGACTTCTCCATTAAGATCGACCCCTGTGATTTTGAGCTGTCCCTTACCGAGTTTATCTCGAAACTTTGGATTGAGACCGTAGTTGCAGTAGAACTGCTCCGTGACTTCCTGCCGGCCATAGGCCTGATGGGCATGTGATCCTTGTATAATCTTTATCGTCTGAGTTTTACCAACAAGGGAGCAGGCCAGTTTACTAATGAACAGTGTTGGTGCACTCGGCGCAGTCTCTTCGTGTTCTGCATCTTGGATACCCAGCACATTGCGTGCATACTCTACCAGAGCATGTTGAAAGCCTCCTCAGGCTCCAATAAAAGGCCATCCGGTTTCACGGGCGAATTGGATAGCCTGAAGCGCTCCATCCGTGCTTTTGTATGGACTACCAGGAGCACACCAGAGTGCGTCAAACTGCTTGAGTGTTGTCCCATCAAACCCATTTGCCAGCGACTCAGTTGGAAGCCAGGAAGAATCCAGCGACATGGACAAAGCCGCAGCGGCATGGCCCAAGGCCTCGTTCGTGGGGATATGAGAGAGTAGATTTGGATCATAATCCCCTATTACCCCTACTTTAAGTTGCTGATTCATTTCGGATGCCTCCTGATTTCATGATGGTTTGACTTTGTTCAATAGAAAGCGACCGAACATTAAGTTTGATGTTGGCGTTATGTTTTCACCGAAGGCCCAAAGTTTTGCGCGTCTTTAAAAGCTCGCTTGACCAGAGCGTACCCCGCACCTTTAGGCCTATATGGACACACTCCTTACACAGGTCGCTGAAACGGACATCCGTTGCATTGCGCTTCATCTGTGCAAGGATCTCTTCTACTCACCTTAATATAGTATTATTATTGATATTATTGTCAAGAGCCTACTCCATTGACGGAAGCAAAGGAATCCTAAAGGCGTCGCCTGGAATATTACCCGTTAAGGATCGTAAAAATAAAAGGATATCTTCAACTTGCGATCTCGTGAGATCTCTTCCCATTTGAATTTTACCCATCACCCAGACGGCGTCATGCAACCGATCGACAGATCCGTCATGGAAATACGGCGATGTCATTTCAACGTTTCTGAGCACAGGGACTTTGAACACATACTTGTCGCTTTCGTTTTTTGTAACCACATATCTTCCTTCGTCAACATCTTTGCTCTTGGTGTGCTGCCAGTAGGATTCAAACACACCGAACTTTTGGTACATCTGCCCTCCCACGTATGCACTGGAATGGCACATGATGCAGCCCGTTTCCATGAACGTTTTAAGCCCTCGTTTTTGAGGGCCCGTGAGGGCGGTCTGATCTCCTTTTACAAAGGCATCGAAACGAGAAGGAGTGACAAGTGTTCTTTCAAAAGCTCCAACCGCTTTTGAAAAATTATCTACCGTGATGGGATCATTGTCCTTGGGGAATGCTTTCTTAAATAAGTCCATATATCCCTTTATCTCCCTTAATCTCCCCTCTACTGCCTCATAAGACGGCATTCCAAATGAAGGCGGTCCTATCACCGATTGTTTGGCCTGGTCTTCCACATCTGTTCGGTTTCCAATCCAGTGCGCTGAAATCTGACCCGCTGCGTTGAAAATGGTAGGTGCATTTCTCGGATTGACTTTGGAATTATTCCCTATCGCCTTCCTTAACCCATCCGCCCCATATAAACCGATGGGATGGCATCTTGCGCAACTTACCGTTCCGTCCACAGAGATCCGCGTTTCATAAAAAAGTATTTTCCCCAGTTTGACCTTTTCAGGCGTAACAGGATTTTTCTCAGATAGCATAACCTGTGGTAACGAGCCAAAAATTTGGGTTGCCTTTTTCAGTAAGTCTTCGTCTTCATTTTTGCCTAACGATAGGGTTGAAAAAGATAGGATTGAAACGAAGGCAATGACCTTTATCCAATCTCTGATTCCTCCTCTTATCTTATTCATGATCCTCTCCCTCCTTTGTTTCATAATACTTAGGTCAAATCCAATGCTGAGAGGAGCCAACCTACGGTAGCTCCTCCAAGAATCGGCCAGGAGCCTTTAAGTTTCCAAAGAAAGATTGCACCCACGGCGGCTGCGGCAATTGCCCAATTGGACCAACTCAGCAGGGTCGTTTGGCCCAGTGTCACGGTAACCGCCAACAGATGGAAGGAATCCAAACTTTACATAAGCCCAGGCGAAAACTGCTGTAATCATAGTTGGCGGAAGAAGGAAAACAGAGGCGGAGACGCTCCCGTCTCGAAAAAATAGAAATATTTGACTTAAGTCAAAGCCACCCCCTCGCTCAATTGTTAAAATTTAATTAACGAACATTCAAGTCATATTATACGAGGAGGAGTGGAAAAGATGAAATGCCCTGGTCAAGATACGATGTTCTGGAAGCCAGACGATGTGTTTGAAATCGAGTGTCCCAAATGTGGTTTTCATGTGGAGTTCTTTAAATTTGATGTGAAGAGGAAATGCCGGTGTGGTCACGAAATGGTCAACCCGAAGATCGATTTTGGATGTGCCCAGTGGTGTTCCTATGGGGATAGATGTATCGAAGGATTACCCGAAGAGATGAAAGTGAAACAAAAGGAAGAAATGAATAATCGATTGAGGGAGAGAATTTTGCAGGAGGTAAAAAAATACTTTTCCCATGATGTGAAAAGTGTGAACCATGCCCTTAAAGTAGCCAAATATGCGGAGGAAATTCTAAAGATAGAGGGTGGTCATCCCCTCATCGTTCTTGGAGCTGCTTATCTTCATCATATTGGGATTAAGGAGGCAGAGGAGAAATGCGGGAGTACTTCCTTGGAGGATCAGGAGAGAGAAGGCTCAGCTATTGCAGGAGATATTTTAAGGAGATTGAATGTTCAGAGGGAAATCGTCAATGAGATCTCTGATATTATCGGACACCATCATCACCCCAGGGGAAAAGAGACGCTCCATTTTCAAATCCTCTACGAGGCAGATTGGTTGGCCGATATGGAAGAGAAGGGATTTTTCCAAGATCGGGAGAAAACAGAAGAAATCATCGGGAAAATATTTAAGACAGTGACGGGGAAAAAAATAGCAAAAGAACTTTATAACCGATCAGTCCATTTGGAAGAAAATTGTGGATTTCAACTTCAACTATAGCATCCAGATCCCCGGCCGTTAAACACCTTGAGCCTTAAAACTTTGCTAACCCCTATTCGACCTAACAAGCATTGTCACAAGAAGCCCAGACTAACGAGTACACCTACAAGTCAACAAAAATAGGACATGGTGAGATTTGAAGATTACGGGATGAAAGTGAGCATAACGCTTGCCTTAACCAGCGCGGGCAACCACCAATGCCAAAACTGTACGTGTTTATTCCGCGTCTGGTTGAAGGCGTTGTTGGGTGCTCAGTATTACTATCTTAGAGACCTCGCCATGCCCAGCGATAAACGTAACCATTGCCGTCAATCCAAAACATACGGTAGGCGTTATATGATGATGTTTGAGGAGGGGTATAAGTGGTGTAGCCAGTAGCACTTCCGTATGCGTAGTTGTCAGAGCCGTAAGCTGATCCTGTCACAGTCGTAGTAGAATATCCAGGGGACGTAAAACTTCTTGTCGTAGAATAAATGAAGATTTTCCCTCCTTGGCCATCATCTATAACCTGTTGTGGTGGCCCCCACCTTGCTATCAGATCTGATTGGTGATGTCCCACCCATGATTGCATGGTCTTGTTAATAGACGCACATCCCGATATGAACGACAAAGCCAAGGCAAGAATCAAAATAACCATTAAAGTATTTCTCCTCATACTCCCTCCTAATAGCCCTGCTCAGAAACAGAAGCAAACGGCGTGAAATTCCCCCTAAACGCGCCAACCATTGAGTCTACCCTTGGGGTGACCTAATATCCTCCACTTATTGCGGGTGACACCCTCAACCAATCCTCTATTTTTTTCCGCAATTTACTATCGCTAACGGCCTTCTCATAAATCAATTCATTGACCGCCAGCAGGTCGTCTAGGAAATCCTCAATTACGAATAGAGCCGCATCAAGATTCCGCGGACCCGAATAAGGTGAGAGATGTTTAAGTCCTTTTTGGTCAGCCTCGGCCTTGTGACACAAAGCAATTGAATGATCTCTGCCGGGCTGTTTATAAACAGTCTTGCCGCTCAATCTGAGGTCACAAAGCTTCAGGTAAAATGGCGGTTTATGATCACTCTTGTCTGGGATCAAAGAAAAAGAGTGAACGATTCCACATCGAAGTATATGGTACATTTGAACATGCAGGTCTTGGACCCCATTTGAGTATCTGAATGTTGCGTATTCCTGACACACTTCTTTCATATATTTTTTCACAAAGTCTTTATAGCCGCGTCCTCTTTTGTCCTTGCCTTTAACCATTTTAGAGAAATAATCAATAAATGAGGCAGCGAGTACAAATGGGAGAGGGGTGTGATCGGCACAATATTTCTTTGCTGCGGATATGAGGTCATGGAAGTAGTTCTTAGCTTCAAGTATATCCATATTTGTTGCACCCAACAAAAAAGGTCACCGGGAGCCTGATTTTATCGGCGATCCGGTGCACCGTCTTGTTATGAGGTTCAGTGTGAACATACAGGACTGATCAATCCTTCATCTAATCCAGCTCGAATTAGTACAAAGACTACCTTCCCTAACTCAGTATAATGAAAGGACTTCCTACCATCAATTGAACGCTCAAATACCAGTTTGTCCTCCATGAATCTCTTCAATTGGGCTTTAACGATGTCGTTAGGGAATTCCTCCGTTTCAAAAACGCCACCATCCTCATACATTTTGTAGAGAATGTTTATCATTACAAACGGCAACAGTGAGAATCTTTTTAGCAAAATGGCAAGCAGTCTCTTATCGTAAGGCAGTTTGCCAGTGGGATACTGAGAGTTGACCAATTCAATATATGGTTCTAAAGCAAAATCCTCTTGCAGCGAATCAACCAAAGAGGCAAATCCTTCGTTGTAATCATCTCTGAAATCGGCATACTTGATGTCGGACAGCAGCGCGGGTATATCACAGTCCTGTATTAGCACTGGCTTAATCTTTATCTTTTTGTCTTTTAGCTGTCTCATCATTGATGAATTCAATTCTCTTTGAACCCACTCCGATTTGACCGAGTTTGCAGATAGAACAACTACAAGATGATCATGAGTAGAGAGCGCTACATTAATCTTGTCTACTATAGAATCTCCGACCTTTATCTCCCATTTCGCATAGAATACATCAGCGCCAAACGAGCTTAGATCTGACACGAGTTTATCTGCAAATGCCCCGTCTGATGACGTATAACTGATGAATATTCTTGTCATATATTCTTACTCATAACAATAATTATACTGCAAGCAATAATTCCTGAAATTTTATCCCCAAGAGCACTTTCTGTCAATGACCATTTGGGCTTCTCACCATTCTATCTATAAAGCGAATCATTATGGACTTCTTATAGCTTTTTTACTTTCATGACATCTCAGCGGTTATAAACCTTTTATTCTATTTGAATAATTTGTTAAAAACGAAATGTTATATTGCATGAATATTATTCCGTAGGGTTATTATCATCGATGATTCATGCTCAACACTTTCCACTTGAAAGATTGTATAAACGAGGTCGCTTTAAGGTTGAGGATTTCAGGAAGAAATCAATACCCAATCTTATGGTGTCTGTGGAATTCCGGATTCATTTAGGGCAAGGTCCTGTTTTCACGGGGTCACAACAAGGGCGACTGAAGTCGTCCCCACCCGTGTATACTCATTTTACCCCCTGTCACTGAAAGGGAACACTTTCCAATCCAGAATCATTCTATCCCTATTGCTCAATCACCTTCTGGCATGCCCAGGAGAGTTCCCGGAGTCGAGGGAGGGATGCGACCTGTGAGGCCGCACGGTGGAGATTACGGAGTCCAGCAGGGATATGCTCGAGATAAGATTTAAACCCTTTCTGAAGGCCCAAAAATCCATAGGCCCCAAGGGCTTGCATGAGGCGCTGTGCCGAAGCTTCCCAGAAAGTGTTCTGGAAGGTTACCCAATCAAGATCCCATGTCGAGAGCCCGTAATAAAAGGACAGGAGTTCCTCATGCTCACTACCTGAAAAATTCACATAGGGATCGCAGAGGAGCGAGCCAAGATCGTAGAAAGGGCTTCCGAAGCGCATTCCCTGGAAGTCGATGAGGAAGGGTTCTCTATCACGGATCATCACGTTCTGGGATTGCAGATCCCGGTGTACGAGAGAGCGCCTTGTTCCTGCAAGCCGTTCTGCCAGGCTGGAAAGCTCTGACTCGAGTTGCCGTTCGAAGGTCGGGTCAAGTTCAATCCCGCAGACATCCCTGACAAAATGATCCCTGAAGTAATTCCGCTCCCAGCGGTAGAGATCAGGACTAAAGCCTTCCATGAGCCGCACACGTGCCGAAGGGAAGTTCTTTTCAGGGAAGGAATGGAGTCTGTGCGCGATGGAAAGCGTCTTTTGGTAAAGGGTCCCGCGAGTTTCCCAGGGGGTTTTCCTGAGAGACCAGAGGTTCGTATCTCCGAGGTCTTCCATGATGATGAGACAGCCGGCCGGATGGTGGCGGATCAGCCGTGGCGCCGGGACACTGATCTCACAGAGAAATGTCGCAATGTCGGCGTAGTACGTGTTCTCTACACGCTTGGGGTCGTAATGGACCAGGATGGCCGAGTCCTTGCGGTTCCATTTCAGCCTGAAGAAATTCCGGTCCGAACCTCTCCCTTCCAAGGGAGAAAGTTCGATGGGGACAGATGATGAAAGCCCCAGGGCCTCTCGCGCAAAACTAATCATGTCTTCCTTTTTTAATTGCGGATTGCGGAATTCGGATTGCGGAATCATCAATCTAAAATCCTGGATCTAAAATCTAAAATCACGATAACGTGGCTTTCAGACTTTTGTAGGCTTCGATGGAGCCGATGTCGCGCCACTCGCCTTCATCTATGACGATCCCCCGGATCGATCCCGGTTTTTCCACGATCCTTCTGATAAAGGCCGAAACGACGGATTCGATTTTGCCGGCTTCAAGAAACCGAAGGAACGATGTCTCCACGGCATAGATGCCGGCAAAGAGGCAGCTTTGCACTCCCGGGTTTCCCAGGGTGTTCCGAAGATCGCAGATCTCACCGTGCTCATTAATGTTCACATTCAGAAGAGGGCCGCTGCTTCGCAGGGCAAGGGTTACCTCCGGTCGCCTCTGCTCATGGACCTCCAAGAGCCTCTGTATGGGAAGATCGGTCATCACATCGCCGTTGTAGCAGAGAATAGCCTCGTCCTCGTTTAGGAGATCTTCAATGTTTTTCAGTCCGCCTGCCGTGTCCAGAAGTACTGTTTCATGGCGAAAGGTAATAGACACACTGCGCCATCGCCTGTCAGGAAATTTTTCCGAGTAGACTTCCGGGCAATGATGTGTGTTCACGATGAAGCGGTTGACGCCGACTGTCAGGAGATGATCCATCGCGTAGGTGATGATGGGACGTCCTCCGATCTCCAGGAGCGGCTTCGGACATCGCTCCGTCAGAGGCAGAAGCCGCGTCCCCAGTCCCGCGCCCAGGATGAAGGCGGTCTTGAATCGTCGGTTTTTCAATGACACTTCACTTCTCGCACTTGCTCAAAACAGGAATCTCACCGCAGAAAATATAGGGACACATACCATTTTTCTCCCAATGTTTCCAGTTTCTCATTTTATGAGTTTGATGCTTATCTCCTCCAGGGGTGATATACGGTTTGAAAAATGGTATGTGTCCCTATATTTTCTTTCCGAACTCCGGATCAATTTTCACCAGCGCCGTCACGATGATCCCCGGTATCGTCGCAGCCATAACCCAGAGGAAGTAGTTCTGATAGCCCAGCTGCTCCTGGAGCCAGCCGCTCGCCATGGCCGGCACCATCATGCCCAGAGCCATGATCCCCGTGGAGATGGCGTAGTGGACCGTTTTGTACTCTCCCTCTGACACCATGATCATGAACATCGTGTAGGCCGTAAACCCAAATCCATAACCGAATTGCTCCACGGCAACGCAGAGGTTGATCAAATGGAAATTGTCAGGCATGGCCTGAGAGAAATAGACATAGACGAGATTCGGCAGGTTCATAGCGCAGAGCATGATCCAGATCCAGGACTTAAGTCCTTTTTTGTAAATAGCATACCCCCCGAGAAGTCCTCCCAGCATGAGTGCGATGACCCCCGCCGTGCCATAGATGATTCCCACCTCTGATGTGGTGAGCCCCAGTCCCCCCTTTGAGCGGGGGTCGAGCAGAAAGGGTGCTAAGATTTTGACAATCTGGGTCTCCGCGAACCGGTAGAAGAGAAAGAAAGCAAGAATGGTAACGATACCCTTCTTCCTGAAGAAAAGGGTGAAGACATGGGAGAACTCCCGAGTAAGCGACATCGAAGGGTTGCGGATAGCCGGACGGTCCGAAGCCGGATAGGGAATAACAAAAAAATGATAAAGGAAGAGGGCTGCAAGGAAGGCAGCCGCCACAAAAAAGGCAATGGACCAGGCGGTGGGAATATCATGACCGCTTCCCTCAAGGTAACCGGCAAAGATGATAAGCCCGCCCTTGGTTGCGATCGTGGCGATGCGATAGAAAGTCGTTCGCACCCCGGCAAAGGCGGCCTGGAGATCCTCCGGGAGCCCCAGCATGTAAAAGCCGTCGGCGGCGATGTCATGGGTTGCCGAGCTGAAGGCCATCAACCAGAAGAAGGCAAGGGTATACTGAAAGAACCGGTTAGCTGGGATGGTGAACGCAATGCAGGCCAGTGACGCCCCGATCAGGAGCTGCATCAGAAGGATCCAGTAGCGCTTCGTCCTGAATAAATCGACAAAGGGGCTCCAGAGCGGCTTGATAACCCAGGGAAGATAGAGCCAGCTTGTGTAAAGGGCGATGTCGGTGTTTGAGATGCCAAGGCGCTTGTAGAGGACCACCGAAACCGTCATCGCCATAATGTAAGGGATTCCCTCGGCAACGTACAAAGAGGGAACCCAGGTCCATGGATTTCGAGATTTCGGTTTCTGTGTGAACATATTCTGTTACTACTGGAATATTGGGAAAATGTCCTAAATTTAGGGATTCAGGCATTTAGGAATTTAGGGATTCGCAATTCCTCAATTCCATAATTCCTCAATTCAGATCATTCCATTATTCCAACTTCTCTCTAATATATCTTCTGTATTTCTACGCCCCGAAAATAATGCCTCAGGATTTCTTCTGCTGAAAATCCCCGGGTTGACATGACGGCGGCGCCGATCTGGCAGAGTCCCACGCCGTGTCCCCAGCCAGCACCATGAAAGGTAAATCGCTCGGCTTCGCCTTTCGGATTATATTTCACCTTCACAAGGAATGCACTGCTGTAAAGGTGGCTACGGGAGAGCCAACGCCTTATTTCGAGCTCCTTTCCCACGACCATGCTCATCTTCGAACCGACGATCTTCAATCGGGAGATACGGCCCGAAGGACCACGAGTAAGGGGTACGATTTCCTGCAGAGTGCCAAAATCAAAGCCAGATTTTTCTCGCAAGATCTCTTCAAGTTCCGTCCGGGAATACTCGATCGTCCAGCGGAAAAAGGTTTTTGTCTCGCGGTCGAAGTGGGGGAGGATTTTTTCGAGAAGGCGTTCATCTTTTGTGTTGCAGTAAGCCTCGGGGTCTGAAAGGATCCAGGCAGAAGCTTCTTCCTCGGTCCTGATCGGCTGATAAGAGCCTGATGTATCTGAAATGCTTGTTAGATAAGGGACTTGTTTATTATTCCAGGCCGTGTCGAACTTTTCTGTGATTCCACCGCAGGCCTTGGAATATCTGGCATCACAGATTTCGTTCTGGTAGGCGATCACCATCCCACGGGTTTCCCGGACAGCTTCGTTAGCCTGTTCAGATACGATCTTCATGATGCCCTGGTAGCGCTGGCAGTGGTCATCGCTGCAGACATCGAAGAGGTCGTGATCCTCCCGATCATACCAGTGTATCACCTCTCCTTCCCTTTCGGTGATCTTTCCCGTCGGTATGGACGTTTCTTTTGTTTTCTTTCTTCGACCGAGCGCCGCCAGAAGCCAGCTTCGGGATAGGATGGCATGGGCTTTCAGAAATTCCATCGGAGCGGCAGCACTCATCTCCGAGGAGATCACACTTATCAAATAATCCTCCAAGGGGATTTCATTGATGACGACGATCGTTCCGTCCTTGCGCGGAAGGAGAATCAGGTCTCCCTGAAAAGTCTGTTCCTCTGTCCGCTCCCAATGGAAGCTGTTTCCGATGGTTACATTAAAGAGCGTAAAAGCTTGCCCTGAACCGCGCTCCTCTACCCTGTCTTGAAAGGTGTGGTTTGGCGCGGCCGAACGGGTCAAATCTTTAAGGGTTGTGAGCGTGATCAATGGAGAACGGGCTATTTCACGATGGGTGTGATCGAAGAGCACGATCATCCCCACCTCTGCCCTTGCTGAAAACCGGCCTGATATAGGGCCGAATTCATTTCCGTGGAAACTTCCATCCAGACGACCGGTAACATCGGTCTGCCTGTCCATGATCCCCACAGTGATCTTCGGCTGATTTTTCACTGATCACATTATCCTGGTTCTCAGGCCTTTTTTCAAGACCTTCTTTAAAGCTTCGATGGCAGAGAATGATGCTACGCCCCCGGGCTCCCATTCCTGCCGAATGAAAACTTATGTTTGATATAAAGATCTAAAAGGTGTATTTTATGGAGGAGTTGACAATAATTTTTAAGTAGTCTACTTTATACTAAGAGAAAAATGATGGGGTTACATCTTCATCTGTGGGAGTGAAAAACAGAGATGAGAAGAAGAAGGATCGGTGAGATTTCAACCCACGAACTCCTCACAATCGTTGGCCCTTCACTCTTATTGCTCCTCATTATATTTGGGATTACCTATCACTTCGTCCGGCCTGCACCCCCCGGCACTATAGTGATGACGACTGGAGTAGAAGGCCGTACCTATGCAGCATTGGGTGAACGATACCGGCAAGTTTTAGCACGCTCACATGTTCATCTCAAGCTACTATCCTCTTCAGGGGCGTTTGAAAATTTGAAGCGTCTGAAGGATAAATCGTTAGCAGTTGATGTTGGATTTGCACAGGGTGGAACGAGTTCCAGCAGTGAAGCACCGGACCTGCTTTCTCTGGGCAGCATCTTATACAACCCTCTGTGGGTTTTTTATAGAAGCGATGAGACCTTCGACGATTTTTCACAACTCAAAGGGAAAAGGATCGCCATCGGACTGGAAGGTAGCGGTGGACGGAAATTCTCGCTTGATTTGCTAAGAGGCAGCCGCGCAGGAGACCCGCCGACTGTCTTATTTGATCTTGCAGATGAATCCGCTAATAAAGCACTTAAGGAGGGCCGAGTTGATGTTGTGATCACCTTCGGTACAACAGATAACATTTATGTGCAGGAGCTACTGCATGCTCAGAACGTCAAACTAATGAGTTTAAGCCAGGCAGAAGCCTATGCACGGCTTTTTCCAGCTTTGTCTCATGTGATATTGCCGAAGGGTGTAGTAAACCTCGCGAAAAGATTGCCAGCATCGGATATCCATCTCCTTTCACCGACAACCAATCTCGTTGTGCGTGATACGATGCATCCAGCCTTAATGTATCTCCTCCTTGATGCTGCAGCCGAGATTCATGGAGGGCCTGGCTGGGTAAATAAAGCGGGAGAATTCCCTGCACCCAAGGTCCAAGATTTTCCACTGAGCGATCAGGCAGAGCGGTTCTATAAAACGGGTCGTCCCTTTTTGCTCGATTACCTGCCCTTTTGGGTTGCGGTATTTTTAGACCGTATCATCAAGATATTGATTCCTTTGGTTGTGGTTCTAATTCCTCTCGTGAGAATTATGCCGTGGCTTTACTCATGGCGAAATAGGTCAAAGCTCTACCGTTGGTATGGCGAATTGAAATACCTCGAGTTAGAGGTATCGGAACACCCGCAGCCTAAACGTATTGCGGATTACTACGCAAAGCTTGATCGAATCGAAGCGTCTGTCAATAAAGTCAAAGTACCTCTCGCTTTCTATAGTGAGCTCTATACACTGAGAGAGCATATTGAGATGGTCCGAGAAAGAGTGATTCGATTGGATCAGCTTACAGCCTCTAAACCTCTTCTGTTGTCAACACCTGAACCTTCCGGTGAAAAAGCCTGAAATATGTGGTTGGCACTTGGGGCGTAGGGGGCGTTGGTTTAAATGCAACCTCAGCACACCTCTTCAATTGAAGCTCCCCATCCTTACAGGCGGGTCCTGAACCGTGATGGTACAGGGCAAGGCTTCCCAGAGATGAATTATCATTATAATAGACCTGACAGTTGCAAAACGGACACGGGCAAACCGCCCTTCAAGGCTTCGGAAGGCGGTTGTTTTGAGAATTTAAGGGTATCGGAGGACATCACTCCAAGTGAATTCCAGCAAGGGAAGGGGACGAGAGTGCCGATTCGGCCAAAGGTTCGCCTCGAAGCCTCTCCGAACGGCTTGCCCATGTCCGTATCGTCAAAAGTTTATCAACGTTAAGGTAGATTGTGCCTCTTTAAGCCGTGCTCATCCCGCGATTGATGAGACAGGACACATGCCGGCCAAGAAGGTCATCGAAGGCCCAGAACAAAATCGGTATTATCCAGGCTGGGTGTTTACCCACCCGTTGATAAAAAACGTTCCAAAAGGCAGTTGGGTGTGCTGAGAAACCTTTACAGCGGTTCGGCTTCGGCCGATTTGGAAACGGAACTTAATACAAACGCAATAATTCGTTATAGCCCCCACCTATCCCTCCCCCTCAAGGGGGAGGGATAGGTGGGGGTGGTGTCATTTTATTTAATGCGTTTGTCTTAGTTACTCGTTTCCCAACCTATCAAGGCGGTCAATGAGCTTCTTAAACTGCTTGTCCGCCTCTATCTCACTCTTGGAAACGGCAGGACATTTCACCGCGGTCATGGGGCCACTTTCGAAAAGCTCCTGTCTCTCCCCTCCGATATAATAGACTGACTCACCGTTGTACGTCCCAGTCAGCGTGTCAATCGAAAGCAGGACGTGGATTACACCCGACAATAAGACGCGGGCACCGTAATCAATAATAACCTCAACGCCTTGCACACCGAACTCAAGTATATTCTCATTGAGAATGCCGGAGCCGAACATCGGCATGCAATCCCTAACCTCAGGTGCTTCGCCGACTGCGGAGATAATGTAGCACGACTCACCGTAAAAGCTCACATGCCCAGCATTCAATCCAGTGTATGATAGGTGGAGGGTCCTCTGACTACTGGCCGTTCCATCGCTGGACGAAGTGAACAAACACAACTCCTTGTCAGCGGTAACCGCAATTGCAGATGTGGACATCAAGACAAGGGCCAATAACGCAACGATTGAGTAAATCTTTTTCATAATGTTTCCTCCTTGTTATATGGTAGATTTGAATTGACGAAAAACCTTAATACAAAAAGAAACTATTGTCAATAGTTTCTTGGAATTTGAAAATCCAAAATAAAGATTGAGCCCCGAATAAGCAGGATAGGCATGACCCTGCCAGGCCCCTTTTATCTTAAAGGTTCATCCTACAGCGACATTTTTCATACCAACAATTTTGGCTCTCCCCTGTAAGAGCGGCTTCCAGTCCCGCCATGGCGGGATCGCAGCAAGATGCTGCTCTTGGATTTTTTCACACCTTCTGAGAGATTACGACACTGTGAATCAAGAATTGACAAATAATAGGACTTTTGTAGAATGGGGTGGTTATCAAAAGAAAGGGCGTTCTCTTCTTAACCGAGTTCCAGATGAAGAGGTTCGATAAATACCCATGCAGTCAAACCAATGAGAAAGGAGGACTATTATGGTAAAGAGTTCGAGGGGGATGGGATTTGGCCTGATCATTTTCTGGTGTGTGCTAATTCTGTATGGAACTCTAACAAAGGCACAATCATTTGAAGCAATGCCCATCGGTGGAGCTTACCAAGTGACCGGATTAGGCCGTTTCAATACCGTAATTCATCAACTCATGCACAAATACAATTTACCGGGCAGCACCTTAGCGATTATGAAGGACGGGAGATTGGTGATGGCCAAAGCCTACGGTTTCGCCGACGTGGAAAAGAGGACCCGAGCCGCACCCGAAACCCTCTTTCGTATCGCCAGCACCTCCAAGCCGATCACTGCTGTCGCAGTGCTCAGACTGATCCAGGAGGGAAAGATCGGTCTCGATGATAGAGTTTTCGAAATTCTGAACGATTTCCAACCTCCCGCGGGCTCGACTGTTGACCCGCGACTCGCTGAGATCAAGGTCCGCCATTTGTTGCAGCACAATGGAGGATGGGATTCAAACGCTGCTGGTGATCCCCAGTTCATGTCCCGGGAGATCGCAGAGGAGTTGGGCCTTCCGCCACCAGCGAGCCCACAAACACTGATTCGCTATTGGATGGGACAACCTCTCCAGTTTTCTCCCGGCACGAAGCACGTTTATTCAAACTTCGGATACAATGTGCTCGGCCGAATGATCGAAAAGGTGACTGGGCAAACCTACGAGGATCATGTCAATTCAAAGATTTTGATGCCGCTGGGCATACGCCGCATGCAAATTGGACAGTCACTACGGGAACAGAGAGCCAGGGAGGAGGCCATCTACTACGGGAAACCAGAAGACCCGCTTGTCGATTCTGTTTTTCCAGCGCTGGGTAAGGTTCCTCAGGCTTATGGGGGTTGGAGTCACCCTGCATTGGATGCCCATGGGGGTTGGATCGCCTCAGTGATTGACCTCCTCCGATTTGTGCGGGGCGTGGAAGGCTCGGGCGGCCAACCGAGTATTTTGTCGGCCGAGATGATTCAGCTGATGGAAGAAGACCCCAAGCTGCCAGGTGGGTCTGCTAATTCATACTATGGGCTGGGCTGGGTGATCGAGAGATCCGGGACAACTGTAACGCAGTGGTCTCATACAGGCGCACTTGAGGTCTCAAATGCTTCACTTTTGGTCAGACGGGCTGATGGTATTTCCTATGCGGTGATTTTCAATTCGCTTCCGGATGACTTTATGGACTTTTTCTCGGAACTTCAAAAAAGCCTGAAGGAGGAAATCTCTAAGATCAAGTCGTGGCCATCCCACGATCTTTTTCCAAAATATCCATAAGGCTTCCTAAGCTGTTTGTAAAGAAAGGTGAAACAGAGCCCTCGATCCTTGCCAAGACGCTTACAGGACATATAGCACAACTCTTTGTTCGCAGGAACCGCCATTGCAGATGTGGACATCAAAACAAAGGCCAATAATACAATGATCTGAGAAATCTTTTTCATAATGCTTCCTCCTTTTTGTATGGCAGATTTGAATTGACAAAAAACTTATTACAAGAAGGAAGTATTGTGAATATGTTTCAGTCAATAGCACCCTTGACCCTCTATGGGTGTGCTGATATGATGATAGATATATCATTTGATTTCTTTCTTGAAAGCAATTTCTGATGGCGAATCATTTTCAGAATGAACAGTTTCAACATTCTGAAAAAAGGAGTTTCAACGATGAAAAAAGTAATGATCATTTTTATTGCTGTTACCTGGATGTTTACTGGATGCTCATTGAAAGGTCCCGCACCCTCTGAGAATAGAGAGGCTCCTTCAGGTGAAACACGAGCTCCTGATCAAGGTCCAAAAGGAAAAGCTGCGGTTTATGTTGCTGACAAGGGCGAAATTCTGACAGCTTACTTTGATAACATAGACTACACTGTAGTAATAAAGCTGGCCGGTAGGAAAGAGATAAAGCTTCCCCGAGCGATTTCAGCTTCCGGTGCCAGGTACAGCAATGGCCGCGAGACGTTCTGGGAGCATCATGGAGAAGGCTCATACTGGATCGGTGAAGAGCTTATCTTTCGAGGCAGAGTTAAGGAGGATAACCTCAAATAAGGGGGAAAAAGGATAACCTATATCCCTTCTCCCCCCTATTCGCAAAAGCAGTTAATGGCTTACTAAGCGAGACAGATGATTCCCGCCAATATTGCGAGGCCGGACGCTATTTCGAATTGCCTTCTTTTCCTCTCATCAATTGCCTAATCTTCTCGAACACCTGATCCGTATCAACGTCCGGGAAAGTTCTGGGGAGAACGGTTTTTGAAATGTCGACAAACAGTTTCGCGTAGGTCAACATCTCCCGGTTAAAAAGTTCCATGCTTTCTTTGGTCAGGTCACATATACTCATTTTGTTGAAAGAGATGATGATGATAGAGTCTTCGACGGGGTTATAGTACGAGTAGTTCATGTAACCAGGTTCTCCGCCGGTGTGTCCCACCCAATCTCCCATGACTCCAATCCCAAGGCCGTATTTTTGGTCAAGGGGATTGACCTTTGATTCGGGATAAACCCATTTGAAACTCTCTTTATGCATGGCAGGACTGATCAGTTTCCCTTTACCAAGCGCCCGGGTCCAAATCCTCAGGTCTTCAAGATTGGATATGATCCCGCCCTGCGCCCATTTCCAGGATAAATCCTGAGGAGTCGTATCCAAAAATTTTCCATCTTTGGTCTTCATGTATCCATGAGTGTGCATCCCCTTAATTCCGGTGCCTTCGGGCAGATAGGTATTTCTTAATTTCAGTGGTCTGAAGAGCCGTCTCTCCATTTCCCGGTCGAGTCTATTTCCGGTAGACTGCTCGATAATCAAGCCCAACAACACAAAGTTTGTGTTGGAGTAATGGTGCTTCTCCCCCGGCGCCCCGTAACGGGGATACGACAGGGCAATTTCAAGAAGTTCCTTCGATGTCCACTTTTTGGCCAGATTGTTGATATATGTATTGAAGAACTTCTCGTCTTCGTCAAACTCACAAAGACCGCTCGTGTGATTAAGAAGCTGGCGGATCGTGATCTTGCTTGACTCGGGGATCTTAATACCGAAGTCAAACCGGTCGATCGTATTGTCGAGTCTAAACTTCCCCTCGTCGACTAATTGAAGAATAACTGTGGCGGTAAAGGTCTTCGTGGTGCTCCCGATGCGGAAACGATCCGTGGGCTTCATCTTCCTTTTTGTCTTGAGATCGGCGAATCCTTTTGCTTCTACCCAATACCCCTCCGGAGTCCAGACTCCTACGATCACCCCCGGTACTTCCATCTCTTTCATGGTATGATCGGCGAGCGACTCCAGTTTTTCCTGCGTTTTCCGGTCAAATCGTTTTTTCGCATCATTACCGAATAGATCTGGTGTAGAAAGAAAAACTATAAGACCTGAAATAACAACGAAGATCATGATTTGTTTGACTATTTTGTCCGTCATCATTTGACACCTCCTTATAAGATTTTTCTCGTACATATTATGAAGCTGATCAATTTTGGTGGGCACTACAATCCAATATGATGTTGTCGCCTTACAACCTAGCCTCCTCAATGACCTTTCGTAGGATAGGTAAGGCCCTGAAAGTCTTCTCGGTGGTATCCCCGGCTTGGCCATTCACCAGAATCACACAATCGTATCCGTGATACCGACCGACAACTGAGGTATACGTATTGTTCCAATTCCCCCCATGCCGATTATTCCATACAGACTCTGGATGCCAAGACCATAGGAGCCCGGCCTATTTACGTTCGGTTTCATTTTGAAGTGTGCGGCATGGGCCTCCGGCGAGACATAAGGAGTACATTGTGTCATGAGCCCTTTTTGTTATCGAAAAAGTATTTATCGAACCAGTTCTGCTCCTCCACCATCTTGCGCCGCTGGTGCGAAAGCTTCTGGAGAATATGGGGCTCTCCGGGGAAAACGTACAGCTCAACTGGCGCTCTGCCGTACTTCTGGATTCCTCGGTAGGTTGTCCATGAGGCACTGAGATTCGCCTCATCCCGTTCGCCGATGAACATTATGATAGGAGTTTTCACTTTCTTGGCGTCATAGAAAGGGCATAGCCTGGCGTCCTTGAACAGATCTGGTTTTTCTATCGGGCTTCCGCCTAAGTAGTACTCGGCGAACGAATAGCCGGTATAGCATTGGCTCCAAAAGGATATCCACTCAGCGCCCCCGGCACCGCACGAGGCTACCTTGAACCGAGGCTCACGGGCAATTAGAGCATTGGAAAGATTAGAACCGAAGGACCAGCCCATGGTGCCGAGCCTCCTCTCGTCCACCATTCCAAGTTCCACTAATCGCTCTATCCCTTTCTCAATGTCTTCAATTGGGTACTCGTATAGTTTACCGTTCCTGATTGAGCGAGAGAACTTAAGGCCATAGCCGGCACTCCCGTGGTAGTTGGGATCCAGAACGAAGGCTCCCTTCTGTGAGATGATATGGTATGGGAAAAGCCATCCAGCAAATGCCCACCATTTGTCTTTGGTACAGTCAGGAGGCCCTCCATGAAGGTTAAGCATTAGTGGATATTTCCTGCCGGGGTCAAAGTCAGCCGGGTAGTAGAGCATTCCTTCGATGGTATCCCCCAAAGCGCCCCTCCAGGTTATCGCCTCCGCTCTGGCAAAGGTCTTGTCCTGGAACTGTGGATTGAGCTTGGTGTATGGTCTTGGCTTCCCGAGTGTATCTCCTTTGATTGACGCGACATAGTACTGAACAGGCTTGCTCGCGGTCGAGTGCTCGTAACATACGGTATTGCCGTCAGAAGTAACCTTCAGCGAGAAAATGTTACCCTGGTGTTCGGCTTTCATCATCCGACGTTCATAGCCGCTGCCGGACTTGACGTATCGCGCAAGCTTGGGGTGGCAGCCACCCTCCAGCAAGGCAAGGAACCCATCGGCAATTGGCATCATCGTAGTAGAACCCATCACGCTCATCAACAGGCCACGCTTCCAGTCAAGGTCGACCTTTTCTTCTTGGCCTGATGAGATATCGAGTGTTCGAAGAGTGGTTATAGCGGCAAACAAGTATTTATCCTTGGCAAAAAGCTCTGTCGCGAAGAGCGTCCTCGAGTCGGGTGACCATGCTGCAGACACGGAAATCCTCATCCCCGGGAAGACTTGACGCTCCTGGTGATTCTCAAGATCATAGATGTAATAGTCGACTGGAGGGAATTGATAATATAGAGACTTTGACTTTGTCCTACCCAGAAAAGCGTATCTGCCGTTGGGCGAGACGGCGAGGTTTTCGATTAGATCATCATTATCGGTCAAGCGCTCGACCCGTCCGCTGGACAGGTCCATTGTGAAAAGACACACCGGCGTGTCGATATGCTCCGTCACACGGATGGTATCGTCTTGGTTGCCGGAAACCCTCCCTGGTCTGCCATCTGCTGCAGTGTACAGGATCGTCCCTGCTCCTCCCCAGGCGAAATCGTTGACACCCTCCGATGCACTCGTCAGCCGCTCCAACCTTCCACTTTGGAGTTCCAGACTCCACACCTGGTTGAGGGCCTGACCTCCCCCTGCCGGGATGTTGCTCATGAATGCAATTGCTTTGCCGTCAGGCGACCACTGTACTTTTGCGAGTGAATTGCCTTCAAGTTTTGTGAGCTGTCTTGTGGTCAAGTCATCAAGACTCGTAAGGAAAATGTTCGCAGACGGGACCTCCATGCCAGGGAGATATCCGCTTTTTATCCATGCTACGCTTGAGCCGTCAGGGGAGGTCTCCTGCTGTTTAATGGACTCCATGTAGAGAAGATCGTCTATAGAGATCTTCTGTGCTTCACCGATCTTCTCTACCGGAGATTTAGTCGGGTTCTTCAGAACAGTATCGAGATGTCCGTAGCCCTTCAGGCAAGCGATCAAGAAGAGCAGGATCAAGACAAGCACCGCGATGATGCAATATTTATTCCACAGACAAACACCCTGTACCATCCTCAGTGCTTCATAATGTCTCGATTTCATCTCTTTTGCAGAATGATTCATAAAGATACTCCTTTCTTTCCGGTACTACATGGCTGCGACATATGAGCCACAATGATCCTGGGTCTTCGAGTGACCATGGTATACGTATTGTTCCAATTCTCCCCATGCCCGATTATTCCATACAGACTCTGGACCCCAAGGCCATAGGAGCCCGGCCTATTTACCTTAATGTTGCAAAAAATTTCACCATACGGCCATGGGTGAACCGGTCAGAAAGGCTTCGGGGCGAACCTTTCAGCCAATGAGCACTCTCGTCTCCGACACCTGCTGGAGTTCACACCAGGTGCAGTCCTTCGATTCCCTTAAGACATCCAATCAACCGCTGTCCGAAACCTTGAAGAGCGGTTTACCCATGGCCATGTTTGCAACTGTAAAGTTTACGTTCGGTTTCATTTTGAATTTCTCTGCATGGGCTTCTGGTGACAGCAGCCGATACGGTTGCTACTTCCTCTCTCCGGACTTTGAATCAGGAAGCCGCTTGAATATCAACATATCACTCATATTCATTTCGGATGCCGTACCCTGGCTGTTGATCCCGAAGGTAACGAAGTTCGGTCCCATTCTCGCTTCTGCAACACGATCACGGCAGGCTGCGCGGAACGTGTCATAGTGCCAGTGTATCAGATCGCTGACAAGATGTGAACTCAGATGAAGGACAAGGCTGTTTTTCTCCAGAGAAACCTTTACTTTGCCATACACCTCATTCTCATAGGTACCGGCGTAAGCATCAAGAGAAAGTGCGGGCTTTGTCCCCAGGACACGGGAGGCTTCCAATTCTTTTCTGGCTTTCGCTATTTTGGCTTCCTGCTTTGTTCCGTTCTCTAAGTAAATGGGATTCCAATCCCTCGGTGTCCGTTCAAGCAGTATATCCAGAGCCCGCAGGAACACTACATCGGAGAGCTTGTGGTTTTCAAGGTTGGTCAGGACAACGGCTCCAACCTGCCTTTCAGGGATGAACCCGATGACGGCATATATTCCGTCGATCTGGCCGTTATGATAGACAATGGGACCTCCATCTGAATCGATCAGAACCCAACTCAGACAATAGTCGGCTCGCCGTGCCCATGGGATCAGGTTTTTCATCTCCGGAGAGAGCGGACAGGGCGTGTGGGGTTTGTGGGTTTCTTCAATCACCGCCGCCTCGGTGATCCGCTTGCCGTCCAGGTTACCCTTGTTGAGGTGGAACATGAGCCATTGGGACATATCCTTGATGCTGGCATTGACAGACCCGGCAGGTCCGATATTGTCGATGTTCCGAAAGGGGACGCGGGTAACCTTACCGTCGATTTTTATATGAGGTGTGGCTACATTATCGAGTCCCTGAAGATCCAGAACGCTGGTGGAACTTCGGGTCATGCCGAGTTGTTTAAAAATGCGTTCTCTGACGAAGGCGTCCCAGCTCATGCCGGTCACAGCAGGAATCACCTGGCCGGCCGTGAGAAACATGCAGTTCCGGTAAGCATACTGGGATCGAAAACTGGATTCCGGCTTGACATAGCGAAGCCGCCGGACGATCTCGCTGCGGTCATGATCGGTGGCGTACCAGAGAAACTCGCTCACTCCCGACAGGCCTCCCCGGTTGCAGAGGAGGTCGCGCACGGTTATCTCTCGGGTCACCCAGGGATCATACATCTGAAAGCCCTGTAGATGGTCGATGACCCGGTCGTCCCAGGAAAGCTTCTTGTCCTGCACCAGAAGCCCTATGGCCGCGGATGTAAAGGCCTTCGAGGCAGAACCGATGGGAAAGATCGTATCCTCGTTGACTACCTGATTTTTTCCAAGTTCCCGGACACCGTAACCCTTCATATAGACCACCTTGTCCCCTTTGACGAGGGCTACCGCCAGACCAGGGACCTGCCAGTCCTGCATGGTTTTTTCAATATAGGCATCCAGATCCTTGATTCCCGATGTTCGGGCATCTGTCGGCGTGAATGCCCACAGCACAACAAAGAGCGTCAACAACACAGATGCTGATCGGCATAAAACTCTCTTATTCATAACCATCTCCTTTTCATAACTCTCGTATTGTGAAGCTTCCCGCCCTCACAGGCGGGGCTTGCGGGGCACCTGCCGGTTAAAAGGTTTATGGGTAAAGGTGTTCGTTTAATGCTTCTTGAACAGCGGGCCAAGTCTGATCATTGTCCAATCCTGAAATCCTCGCTGTTAAATTTCCCCTCGGTATAGACCGGGGAAGAGAACAGGCACAAGATTATTAGAGGAATCAGATAATAGCTTGAAAAATTGTTTCTCTCATCATATCCGGCCTTTTTCTATGATGGTCTCATCGGTCATTCCAGCGATGAGATCGAGTATTGCATTCGTTTTCCATTATTCCCATGCCTACTTCGTGGCCACCGTCAACTGGATATGGGACGGATATCGCGGTGAACGATATACACGCTGCAGAGCCTTTTTGAAGTCGGAGTCCCTGGCCTTGTAAATGTTCGGCACGAATGTCTGGGGGTTGCGGTCGATCACCGGGAACCATGTGCTTTGCACCTGCACCATGATTTTGTGTTCCTTTTGAAACCTATAATTATTGCTTTGCATACGGATGACGTATTTTTCGACCTTATGGCTTTTATAAAGATGGCTCTAAGTCAGGTATCACCTCCCTATAGGTTCAGAAGCACATTTCAAGGAACTGAAAAAAACAGATTGTCACTGAAGCTAAGAGTGTTGGCTTTGACAGGATATTCGGCAATGATCACCGATGCCGGCACATTCTCAAACATGATGGGAAGTCCGTTGGCCGTCAAGAAATCCGCTGAATCCATGAGCTGAAAATGGAGATGGGGCGCCCCCGAATTCCCCGTATTGCCGACCTGGCCGATCACCATGCCTTTCTTCACCCTGTCTCCCAGCTGCACACGGATGGATCCCTCTTTCATGTGACAGTAGACGCTGTATTCGCCGTTGCCGTGATCGATGGTCACATAGTTACCGGCCACTGCGTTCGTCACCCCAATTTTCCCGATCAACTCCTTCAGAAGGGCTGGAACATAATTTGGATCGGTGAATTTCGCCGGGTCACCCATCCGATCCTCGGGGAATTTGTCCCCTATCTCCACAACGACACCATCGCCCATCGCCATGACCTCTTTCCCCCATATGCCGTAGTCCTCCAACCTCTTCGGGTTCGGTGTGGATATTTCCGTAAAGTTCGCAGCACCCTTTTGGACGGCACCAACAACATCCATGCCAAATTCCTGAGATCCCGCCCCCCGGTGATGGATATAGCTCAAAGGAATAAATGCCCTATGCAGATTCCCTTTTAGGGGGAAGATATATTTCCCCTTGTTTTCATAATGCGTCAGGCGGATTGGAAATGTGAGGTGCTTCATTTTCCCGCCTTCTCCACCGTCCTTTATGGCTATGACCACGTGAAGGGAATCAATTTTTGAATGGCCGACATAATGCATATACGTTATTTTTGAGAGCGGCAGCAACACACTCTGACCTACCGATACGGTGCGATTTTCAGATACAACGCGTTCGGGCAAAACGATGTTGCCGAATGAAATCTGGAGTGAAAACAGGGGAAGTCTGTTTGTATTCAGCATGCTTGCCGTATTGCGGATGGCATCCGATAGTTCTTTCCCGGAAATCTGAACGGACACACCCGATCTTTCCTCGATTTTTCCGTGGACGTCCACTCTGTCGATTGTAATCGCGTTTTTCCCCTTGTTGGTTACGACCAGATCAGGAAGCTTGATATCTACAATCCGCCAGTCGCCGATGTCACACACCACGGGAATCACTTTTTTCCCCACGGCCAAATACCTGATCTCGATCCCATCCGTCGCCTGAGATTCCGGCACGGCCGGTGCTGCCCAGAGGGAACAGACCAGAATCATCAGGCCGAACACAACAACTGACAACCCCATCCATGTTTTTCTGAATTGAAACATTATCGTTTCTGCTTTCCTAATCATTGCATCTCTCCTTCCACTCAATAGGCAAAGTGGTTATTTCTTGCTCTGAAGAATTATTGCGCCGCCTGCCTGCCCCGTCCCTTCAGAGCGCGACCCGCACGCTGACCCGTCAGCTTGCGGTCTTCAATGGTGAGAACACCGTTCACCAGCAGATGGACAACGCCCTCAGCATACAGTGTCGGATTCTCATAGGTCGATCGATCCGTCAACGTACTCAAATCCATGACCACGATATCGGCAAACGCCCCGGGCTCAAGCTTACCCCTTCCGGCCATACCCAGTTTCTCCGCCGGCAGGAAGGTCATGGAGCGTATCGCATCATTCAAACCCATTAGCTTTTCCACAAGAGCGAAGACCTTCAGTTTTCGTGCAAAGGCCCCGTACTGCCTCGGGTGAGCACCCGGCATTTCCTTCGCCCATGTATAGCCGTCGGAACAGGTAAAGACATAGTGATTCGGCATGAAGTCCCTCATGGCCTGTTCATTGAGGGCGAAGATAATCCCTGTCGCAGTGTGATCGCAGACCAGGTCCACATAGGAGTCTGCAGGGTCTCTTCCTTCTAGAACGGCTATCTCCTTAAGGGACTTGCCTTCGTATGTCGTAATGTCACAGTTCATGATAATGACTTTCTCCGGAGGCATATCAACAAAGACGCCCTGGATAAAGGCCTTTATCTCCGCTCTTCCTTCTTCCGTTTTGTATTGATCGGAAATACCGCCCGCGGCGGTCTTGAACTTGCTGGGAAGCAAGATGGCGAGTTCACTGTATCCTGCAGTATAAGGATAACTGTCGGCTGTCACATCGAGACCTTCCCGGCGTGCTGCTTCAATGAGGCCGAGCATTTGGGATGCGTTCACACCATTATTGGGGACCTGAAGCTTTAGATGGGATATCTGAACGGGGACCCCTGATTTTCTTCCGATCTCGATGGCCTCCTTGATAGATTCGAGAACGGCGATCTTTCCATTTTCCAGGATCGTTCCCGACTCATCCCGCATATGCGTGGCGTAGATGCCGCCGTACTTCCCGACGACTTTGGAAAGCTCAATGAGTTCTCCTGTTCTCGCGTTGAATCCCGGAGCATAGGCAAGTCCGGTGCTGATCCCGCAAGCGCCCTTTTTCATTTCCTCCTCAACTTTTGCCTTGAACTTTTTAAGTTGTTTCGGAGATAGCCTACCCGGCTGGTTTTTTTCACCGAAGAGTTCGAACCTCACTTTCCCATGCGGAATAAGGTGCATGACATTGGTTCCAAACTTCATCGATTCAACCATTTTGAACCACCGGGCCGTGTCGCTGATCGAGTTTCCGCAGTTGCCCGTTACGACGGTCGTAACTCCCTGATAGATGGCGTTGAGGTTTCCCTTCAGTTCTTCCTGCATGGCGGATGTTACAGCTATATCACCGGAAGCAACCTGATCCAAAATCATGTCGGAGTGTTCGTGAATATCGATAAAGCCGGGCGTGACGATGACCCCCCCCCGCATCAATGGTCTTGACTGCCTCTCCGTCCAGGTTTCCCATTCCCACGATCCTGTCGCCCTTAATACCTATGTCCGCAACGTAGGGCGGCTTCAATGTGCCGTCATAAATTGTTCCGCCCCTGATCAGCACATCATACAACTGGACATCAGCGGCAATAGCAGTCGGGCAACCGCCTATCAGAATCAGCAATGGCACAGCCGGCCACAGCCCCGTGAGATACGCCATGACCTTTCGCAATAACCGGAACACCTTACTCATCGCTAATACCTTCCTTTCTTCACGCGTCATTGTTTCCCCACACCTCCAAAACCGCTCATCTTCACCACTCATGCAGAGTCCCCTTTCTACCGGAGAGAAGCAGGGACATTCATTCTCGCAACTGCCCCTAAAACGGTTGGAGAACACGTATGAAACAATCCATGTCCAAAGGCTCGCGTTTAATTCTTCTTGAACAGTGGACCAAGTCTGATCGTTGTCCAATCCTGGAGGCCGGGAACCTTCACCCATAGCTTCAGTTGCGCCGGGACGGCAACGACCTGATAGATTGTCTTCTCTGCATCGGTCACGCCGCCTTGTTCAATGGGAATGTCGAGAACCTTCATCATAACGTGAGGACTGAATGTGCCTTTGTACATCTCACCAAGGGTAAGGAGGTTCTGACGTCTCCTCATGCTCGTATCGGACCTAATCTTCTCATCGATTTGCGCTATGTTCCACGTGGGGCCTACAAAGTGGTTTGTTCCTACCAGGAGGCCATCTTGTTCAGGTTCCATTCGCCTTGCGTCATAGATCGAACATTCATAAGAGTAGGCTCCGTTTTTATCGGCCACGTTGATAACCGAAGACAGGTTGACCAGGGTGGACTTAAAGGCCTTATCGACCTCGGAGAGGGAAGAATAGTCCTGTAAAAAAGAGAAGAGGGTCACGACAATTGAAAGCCGGTCCAGTGAGAATCCCATCCAGGGACCGCTGTTTATTTGCATGAACAGTCCTTCACCGTTCATGCCTGTAGGATTGTATATAGTCCCGGCGTAATTGATAATGGCAATGGGGATGCTCAGATCGTTTGGCTTAAACACTGAGACGACCATAAATCTGGCGAAATTCTTGTAAAGGGCCGCATCGTCATTGTTTCTCCCGAATACAAGTGGTCCTCCGGAGGTATAGGGACCCCAAGCGGCTATTCCGGAGCAGCGGTCAAACAAGAGATGATTGATCTTCGGAAACCATTCGATCCCATTAAGAAGGATTTGTCTGTCAACTCCCAACCCGGATGTTTCAGCCATCCCGTAGATGATCTCCTTATATCGTTGAGGGTAAAGATCGAAAAACGACCTGGCTATGATTTCAAGCCGCTCTCGGGTGAATCCTGGTTGTTTTATAAAGAATTCTTCGATGGCATCGTAGTATAGTGTCGTTAACTCGCCTTTCAGAAGCATTCCATACTGCCTGCCCATCTGGCGGTAGTTACCCGTCAGTTCCAATACGCTTACATGACCGGCCCGGTATAGCTTTCCCCCCTCAAATTCTGCTGAGTATTTCAGTCCCTGACCTTTACTATCCGCCGTCTCCCTGGCCTGTAAAAAACCAACGGCCAGCAGAATGAATAAAGGTGCCAATAGGATTTTTAACCATGTTCTTCTCATCTGTCCTGTCCCTCTCTCTCCTTTTTTATCTTGCCTGCAGAAACCCTCATTATTAACCACACCCGGCCAATAATGGGGTCACCCATTTAAAGGCATCCGTCAAGAGAAAAAATTATTCCTACCGTTGAAAATCATGGATGGTTCTTTTCAAATGTGAGCCGGCTGACTGGCCTTCTTGGGCTGAAAAACGACTGTAAACGTCGTTCCACCGGATGCAGCACACTCCTTTGCACTCCCCACATGGGGGCACCGAGAAATATCTCCTGGACATTGATCCTGATCGGTGGGAATGTGAACACACCGCTTGCTTGTTATAGAAAGGTCAAAGCCAAATCGTTGCCCATATACCTTCATTCGAAGAAGATCCAGGCCCTTACCCCCGGCTCCAAAGTCGTAGGGCTTTTTCGAAGCGTACAGTTCCGTTTCTTTTGTGTGGAAGAGCCCATCAAAGATGTACGCCTGATTCTCTTCTGTAATGCCAATTCCATAATCCGTAATATGGAGTATGATTTTTCCATGCTTTTGTTCGACCACTAAGCAAATCGTCCCTTCATCCGGTGTATTTTCTACTGCATTCCTGAGGAGACCTTCCACAACATTTTGTAGGATGAGGGGATCTATGAAGACGAAAAGATCATTTTTGCCCTCCGCCTGAAATCGAATATTTCTGTGGCTTGATAACTGTTTGACCCTCTCCAACATATCCAGAACAAATGGGAAAAGGTTGATGGATTGGAATGACTCGGTGCTCCCAGACAGATATTGACTGAGCCATGCCTTGAGGGCATCAAGATGGGAGCGGACATCCGGTGGCATATCTGATAGATCTTCTATTCGTTGCCAGAGCCTATCGAGGTTGTCCAGGAGGACATCTGCCTCGAGTTCCTGTGAGACTCTGAATATTTCATCTGTTTCTTTCGAAATATCGGAAAGTCTCTCCAGGTTTCGCTCCAAGGTCTCCATGGTGTTCTGAAGATTTGCATCGATGGGTAAACGCTTCAGCTTCTGTTTCAGGAGCCGTATATTCCCCTGGATCACGGAGAGCGGGGTCCTGAGTTCGTGGGAGATGTGATTTACGGCCTTCGTTTTTGCCCTGTTCAACTGCTCGAGTTCTTGGTGGGATTTCACGAGTGCCTCATGGGCCTGAATGCGTTCAGTAATGTCCTCGAGGGTTACAATATATTCCCCTGTGGCAAGCCTGACAGGGATAAAATGGATGATTTTTTGTGTTCCATCCTTACAGGTGGCGGGAAGCGTTCTGGGGACTTTCTCCCCTGGCCTTGTACTTCTCAGGTAACCGATCCAGGCGGAGATGACTTCTTTTCTGGTCTCCGGGTCGGGAAACGCTTTTCTAAACCATTCTAAAGCATTTGGCACTTCATCCAGATCATAACCAAATAATTCCTTAAATTTTGGGTTGATATAATTAAAGCCCCCCTCCTTGTCGATCATGATGATGCCGAAGGGTGCACTTTCTGAGAGGATTCGAAATCTGTTGCGCTCGTTCTGCAATACCTCTTCGGCTACTTTCCGTTCGGTGATATCCCTTAGATAGACGAGATATTCGGGTGTCCCCCGATAGACGATGCTTGTTGCCGAGACTTCGATATAGATGAGCTTTCCGTCCTTTGTCATGCCTTTAAACTCGTATCGAGAAGGGACAGGTTCTCCCCTCTGTCTCCGCTGATTGATCGCAAGGACTCTATCCCGATCATCCGGGTGGACCACGAGGGAGACAGGTTTGCCAATAATGTCCTCTGGTTTGTCGTAACCAAATATCTCCACAAATCTCCTGTTGACGTACTGAATCTTATCACCCAGGATGGTCGAAACAGCGTCGTTGGAGTGTTCGATGGCCGTCCTGTAACGTTCTTCGCTTTCAGCGAAGGCCTCCTCGGCCATTTTTCGGTTTGTAATATCCATCATGGTGCCTTCGTAGTACAAGGGTTTGCCCTGGGGGTCCTTGACAAGCCTCACGTTTGTTGAGATCCACTGGAGACTCCCGTCCTTGCGGTACATTTTGGCTTCGTAGTTCTGAACTGCGCCTTGCTCAAAGAGAAGATTGATTAAAAGGTGGTGATCATCAGGATTGACATACAGGCTTCGTATATCGCTTACGGTCTTTGCTAGGTCTTCAGGGGAGTCATACCCGTGGATATGTGCAAGAGACGGGTTGGCGCTTATGAAGCCGCCATCAGGGCCTATCTGGAAGATCCCTTCCATGGCGTTCTCATAGATATTCCTATACTTTTCCTCCGTCTGTTTGACTATCCCTTCAAGCCGCTTCCGTTCGGTAATGTCACGGACGTAGATGGCGATCCTCTGGACCTCCGATCCATCATACAGGACGGGATAGAGCCAATTTTCGAATACCTTCTCCTCGAGCCTTCCTTCGAACCGTACTGGCTTTCGGGTCTCTAGTACTGTTTTTACCTTTCCCTTGCTGCTCTCGACGCGATCACCGGGGATAAGGTCATAGATCGATGTACCAGGGAGCCTTTCCATGGGTACACCGTAAAGACGTGCTGCATTCTTATTTGCTCTGAGTATGATCCCTTTTCGATCCATCAGGAGTACGACTTCCTCTGTGGCATTGAAGAGATCAAGGAATAATTCTTCCGTTCGTTTCCGTTCTTCCTCGCAATGCTCGAGTTCCATAACCCTCTGGTGGAGTGATTCTATTTCTTTAAGTAGAGCTTTCTCTTTCTCGTCCCTGTCAGCCATCACGGAATCCTGAGGTCTAAAGCATATATTATTATAAGATTTCTTCAAATTTCATCTTCATCTACCTTACAGTTGCAAAAAAACGATCCAAAAGGGAGATGCGTGTGCTGGAAAACCTTTACAGCGGCACCTTTAGTCGTTTAGCTACCCTGTTTCCCAGCATTTTACAAAAGTCACCTCAGGTGACATCGCATGTTACCCATAAAACATAGAAAAACCCGCATTGGAAAGGTTTGGAAGTACATGTATCTCCCTTTACAATGCAACGTTGAGGTCTACGTTTCATACTTCATTCGCCTTCGCTTGTTCGAGCATGTCTTCCAAAATGACTTCAGGGTGATGATACCGTTGGTACTTGACTGTTTTTTTCCCATACTGAATCGCTTCCTGTGGGCACCACTGAAGACAGGCCAAGCATTGTTCGCATCGGTGAAGCCAAGCGAGCCTTTCATTGATCATCTCGATATTGCCGGCCGGACAGACTTTCAAGCAGATTCCACAGCTATTGCATTTATCATCCACCCAGAAATTCTTGTCCAATTTGTGAACAGATCGAAAAGACATCTTATAGATCCAGGAAAACAGGATATTCTGCCAAAGAGGTCCCTTGTCCACCTTTTTTCGCTCCCCCCGAAGTACAGGCCCGGCAATCGCTTTCAACTTTTCCTGGGCTTCCCTGTACAGCCGCTGCTGAGTGTCAATCGGTCCAGGACCGCCCCAGGGGATGTAATTGGAAGGCATGACAATGGAATAGCCCACGGCGAGGGACCATTCGCGGGTTGACATTAACTTTTGCAGCTGCAGCAGTGTGGCGGCGGGCTGCCCGGCATTAACAGCCAAGGCAAAAAAGTACGTCTCGGGTTTGACTTGAAGATGATTGATAAACTGGACAACACGAATGGGCAATCCCCAGATGTGGACAGGGAAAATGATACCCACCCCATCGGCCTCCACCTTGAGATCTCTTGATAAGTGTGGCATAAATTCGAGGGTGGCCTCTTTCAATTCCAGTGCAAGCTGACGTGCGATCCATAATGAATTGCCGGTTCCGGTATAAACATACAACCGTATTTTCATGCACAGCCCTCCATGCTAACGATATCCTTTCAGTACCCCTTGAATGTGATCATTCTTCCTTCTCAAAGAACCAAAGGGGGACGCCCACAAGATCATAAGTTGACAGTGCGTCAAGAGTGGAAAATTAGGGACAACACCCTATTATTTTTCATCATCTGATGCAGCGCGCCCGGGGTGGAGTGTCAAGCCTCGTTTGCCTCGGCATATGTTACCATCTTACCCATTTCCTCACCGTACATCAAGTTGCATTCTCACCTCCGTTATAACCCTTCAGTTACGAGAGATTTATCCGTGTCCAACTTCTGTACGGGCAGCATCCCTTCGGCTCCGCTCAGGGCAAGCTTGCTGCGATCCTGCCATGGCGGGACTGCCTGCCGGCAAGCAGGTATAAGATTTTCTCCGACATCCCTGCCAGATTCTGGGAAGATTCCCCGGAAGAGTGAGAAGGTGTGAAAAAATTGCCAAAAGCCGTTAGGTTGGGCGGGGATATTGGAAAAGTTCTACAGCGGTACATTTTTTAACTCCAGCTATTGCGATCGAAAGCTTTAATAGAGTCGGCGATTTATAACAATTCGTTAGCTATGCTTCCTCAAATGATCCGCAATTGTAAAACTTTGGAGATATCCTTGCCCAACCTGCTCCTGGATTTTTTCACACCTTCTGAGGCATTACTTCCGATGCCCTATTTCGCTTGACCCTGGGGCCACTTTTTTCTTATACTTATGGGTCAAAAGGATTCTTTTCAGCTTTTTTCCTACAACATGAAAGCCATGGAGACTGTACCGGAGCAGGAGATTGAATACCGACTCAGAAACTTTCAGTTAAGCCTTCAGAGGATGGATCTGGATGGAGCCTTCATCCTTCAGAATGTTGACCTTTTCTATTTTTCAGGGACGATCCAGTCTTCTGTCCTCTTCATCCCTCAGCAGGGGGACCCGGTCCTCATGGTCCAGAAGGGCTTACAGAGGGCACGGCAGGAATCTCCCTTAAAGCACGTCTTCCCCGCGATCGGAAGAGGCCAAATCAAAAAAGTGCTGAGAGCTTTTGGTTTTTTGGATCTCAAAAAAATTGGCCTCGAGATGGACGTCCTCCCAACAAACCTCTATTTCCATTATCAGCAGACCTTCCCGGAGTATGATTGGTCGGATGTATCCGGTGCCATTCAAAGCCTTCGGATGATTAAGACTCCGTATGAAGTCGAACAGATTCGAAAGGCAGCTCGAATTCTTGACAAGGGATACCTGGCTATTAAAGAGATCATTCGGGAGGGAATGACAGAGCTTGAAATCGACGGTCACTTAGCTCTGATCGCCCGGCGAGAAGGTCACATGGGGATTTTGAGGATGCGCGGATGGAACCAGGAAATGACCTACGCCCATGTCCTTTCGGGTGAGAGCGGAGCGACCGTCTCTTTTCTCGACAGCCCTCATGGCGGAAAAGGCAATACGCCGGCGATGGCCCAGGGTGCAAGCTTTCGCAGGATTGGAAAGAACGAACCCATTGGAATTGATTACGGTGTTGGGGTCAATGGCTACCTTGCCGATCAGTTTCGGACCTTCGTCATTGGAGACCTCGCGGCTGATCTGATGAGAGCCTATGACTGCTCCGTAGAGGTCCATGACCTCTTTGTCAAAGAGGCGAAACCTGGCGCATCCTCTTCGGATCTTTACCTTTTCGCTTTGAAGAAAGTTGAAAAGACCGGCTTTGGAGAGCACTTTATGGGCTATGGAGAGGGAAAGGTGAGGTTCATTGGTCACGGACTGGGTCTGGAAATTGATGAACATCCCATCATTGCTCCGCGATTTAACCAGAAACTGGAGCCCGGAATGGTCATTGCATTGGAGCCAAAGTTCGTTTTCCCAGGCAGGGGTGTCGTGGGGTTAGAGGACGATTACCTTGTTACGGCAACAGGAGTAGAGAGGCTCAGTCTCACTGATCAAAGGGTTATAAGAATATAGCCCGTCAGAATCAATTCAATCACTTTAGGAACGCGTGGGGTCATCTAAAAGGTGTCTGAAAATTATTCCAAGAACAGAACCGTTCCCCCTTTTTATCTTGTAGATTTCGGATAGCAGATTCTAAGTTCTGTATTTAATATTCCGCATTCGGCAATTGGGCTGCCTTAATTGTGTAAAATAATGTCTTGACTTTGGGTGACAATTGTGTACATAATAAATAACACAATTGGAGGACAATCCTATGAAGTTTATTAGTGTGCGTGATTTGAGGAGCAAGTCGGCTCAAGTTTGGAAACAGCTTCCCCAGGAAAGGGAGATGATCATTACGAGCAATGGGCGGCCCATCGCCATCATTGCGGCAATCAGCGATTCGGACCTGGAAGAATCGCTATCGGCATTTCGTCAAGCGCGAGCGGTCGAGGCGGTGGCAAGTCTTCAGCGCCGGTCCGTGGAGATGGGGACCGACAAGATGACGATGGATGAAATAGATGCCGAGATCAAAGCTGTCCGCAGGAAGCGCGCTCGATGAAAATTGTTCTTGATACCAACGTTCTTGTCGCTGGCCTTTTATCGCCATTCGGCCCGTGTGGCGAAATCGTCCGTATGGTTTCCTCAGGTGAAGTGACGCTCTGTTTTGACGCGCTTATTTGGGCCGAATATAGCGAAGTCTTGTATCGGTCCAAATTCGGGTTTGACAAAGACAAGGTCGCTGCCCTCCTGGATCATATCGAGCACCGCGGCCACACAGTGGCCTCCTCACCACTCCGTCACATTCTGCCTGACCCTGACGACGAACCCTTCCTGAAGGTTGCCGTTTCCGGAAAGGCGGTATGCCTCGTCACCGGGAATGCTTCTTATTTTCCCGCCAAACTGTGTGAAGGCCGGAAGGTTCTTTCTCCAAGCGGATTTTTGACTTTTTACAAGGCGCAGCAAAAACTCAAAAGCAAATAAGTTGTTTTAGAACCTACGTCCCCGTTGTCGTCAATGGGCTAACTAGCCCAGGTCTCTTCAAGCCTCCTATGGACACCGCCAGGTTGCTATCAAGGGGCATAGGTTGGTTGTCGTGGAAGCAACTTATGAAGATCTTGGAGATCACAAAGGGCCAATTCAGAATCGATGCGGAAAGGAAATTTATGTATGCGGCGGATGAAACAGCGCCTTTCCTACGGCCAATAGTATCTAGAAAAACGGGACGGCTCTCTTTTTAACTAAGTAACATAAGGGCTAAAAATGAACCGATAGAGGCACCTTAGAGTCTTTTCTTTATTGCCTCATAAACTTTCTTTCTGTGAATAATCCCGAGTATCCAAACTTCTTCGGCCACGATCTTGAAGACCACCCGATAATCCCCAATCCTCAGCTTCCAATAGCCACGGAGTGTTTTTCGCAAGGGTTCACCGTAGAGGTGAGGAGCTGTCGTTAAGCGTCTTTCAATGGCATTCTTAATGCGGGTTCTTAGTTTCGCATCGAGAAGGGGAATATCAATGGACTTTACATCAGGATGGTATCTCAGTTCGAATGGCACCTTTACCAAACCTCATGATGTTTCAATGCCTTTGTCTTGGTGAATGTCCGTTCCCTTTTCTCTGCGAATGTGGATAGCGCTATATCCTCCTCGATCTCCAACGCCTCTTTGACGAGGTCACGCACCTTTAACGAAAGGGAAACACCGTCCCGGCTTGCCAACTGCTCGACGGTATGATAAAGGGGCTTTTCCAGCACGACATTGATTCGAGGATTTTTCACTGGCATAAGCTTCACCTCCAACCACGATGTAACACTTTTGACACACCATGTCAACGATCAATATTAACACGATCAATATTAACACGTCCAATTCGACCTCTTCCATGGGGAGCCGATTCCTGCGAAGGTCGTCTTTGGCCGGCAAGTGCCCCACAAGCCTGCGTAGCAGCTAGGTTTTCTGCCTACCGACAGGAAGGAAGGGGCACAATATGATAGAGATTACATTTGCTTGCTTTCCGTTCCCCACTACGTGCCCGGGAAGCCCCGCTCTGTGCCTGCCTATGGGAAGTAGAAGCACAATCAAATCAATGGGGTCATTTCTTCATCGTTGATAAGCCATATACTTCGGAGGAGAAAGGGGTTCTTGGTCAGACGGGTATGGAGTTACTTTACCGGGCAGGAGGATTAAGAGGCTGGAGATAGGAGAGCTTTTCCGAGTGGGTTACAGATCGGTGAGCCAGGAGCCAAGGAGATTGAGGGATCGGCTGAGCGATGATCGAAATGCTCAGAATTTATTCAAAGGGTTTCTTGGAAAATGTAACTATTGAAGAATTGACCCCCTGATCCAACCTGAAAAGTGTCAATTTTCACCTACGTCCCTCTGGGCTCCTTAGACCATTCGCTCTTATCTTGATATTCTTACGGGAACCTTCATGGTACGGCAGCTTCAGCTCTGGTATGAGAATATCGCAAAACGCCAAGTGAAAGCGCCCAAAATATACCTCCGAGATTCGGGGATTCTTCACGCCCTGCTCAACCTTCCTGATCTTCACAGCCTCACGGGACATCCACGGGTGGGTGCATCCTGGGAAGGCTTCGTACTCGAACAAACCCTGCAGATACTCAAACCTCCTCAAACCTTTTTCTGGGCCACCCACAGTGGCGCTGCAATTGACCTGTTAATCCTATACCGGGGAAGAAAATACGGAATCGAATTCAAATTCAGCGAAGCGCCAAAAGTGACAAAATCCATGCATACTGCTTCGGAGGTTCTGAAACTCAATCATCTGTGGCTCATCTACCCAGGACAATATGCGTACCCCATCGATGAAAAGATATCCGCCCTGCCTCTGAAGGATATTGGAAGCCTGTCCAAACAAATCCGATAGTCCCTAACATATTCAGTCGTATCTTAAATAGATTAGAGAACGAAGGGCTTTTCCTCCCTATTCGGTCGGCGGAATCCTCGCTTCGAGTCCTGCAAGAGGGAAAATTAGCAAACAAAAAGGCCCATGCTTTTGGCACGGGCCCTTGCTTACTGGCTCCCCAAGGCTACCGAAGCTGGGCACTGGGAAGTGGCTGTTTCCCTATGAAGGGGGTTAAATCTGAGGCAACATCGGGGGGCGGCGCGCTTGGGGGCTATCCCGTAATGTCTGACAGGGTTATCTCGCCCTTGCTATGAAGAATTTTGTTAAAAATTCCATCAATGTCTAATTTCTCTGCTTTTATCTTCTTAGAGATTAACTTGAATAATTCGTATGTGGTCAGTAAGACAAAGTCTCTTTTTTGGGCCAGCTCCTCAGTCTCCTTAACGAAAAGTTTATTATTAGCAGGTGACCGGTCGTTGGGAGGAAGTTCGCGAAAAGGGTTGCCGAGGAGGATTCCTTTATGGTCGGGGGGAGTGATAACCGGGACGTTGGTTCTAAAACAACTTAAGAACTGGAGTGCCAGGCAATCGTAATAAAGTATTTCTTTTTTTGCTTACTCAAATCCTTCTACAACTTTGGGAAGAAGGGTAGTCCCGCCCTCATCGTCCTGTAGCCGACATGGGAGTGACTTCTTTTTCGAGCCTGCCTTCGAGCATGTCCTCTGCCACATCCAATTCGTAGTCCATTTGTAAACCAAGCCAGAATTGTGGGGACATTTTGAAATACCGGGCAAGTCTCAAGGCAGTATCAGCGGTAATCCCTCGCTTCCCCAAGACAATTTCGTTGATTCGCCTTGCGGGGACTCCTAATGCCAGAGCAAGCCTGTTCTGGCTGAGCCCCATCGGCTCCAAAAACTCTTTTTGTAGGATTTCCCCGGGATGAACGGGATCAAGTTTCTTTGTTGCCATTTTGTTCTCCTATTTAGTGATAATCAACAATCTCCGCTTGAAAGGCGTCATTGTCGTGCCATTTGAAGCAAATTCTCCATTGGTCGTTGATTCTTATGCTATGCTGCCCAGACCTGTCTCCCTTGAGTTTCTCCAGCCTGTTGGCTGGCGGAACCCTGAGATCATTCAAACTTGCAGCACGATTTAGCATTCTCAACTTTCTCAAAGCTACTCGTTGGAGCATTTCGGGAAGCTTTGAGGACCTCTGTCTTTTGAATATTTTTTCGGCCTCTTTATCCTTGAAGGACCGTATCATATTATAGAAGTACCACAATTAACGTTTAACGTCAACCGTTAAATATCATCATACAGCGATTTGAGAAACAAGGGATGGAAGATACATACCACGCACCTTATCAAAGGTACAGGGTCTACCTCAGAGAAAGCCCAGCGAAGGAATTGGTGCCAGGCAACGGTAATTAGGTATTCCACTTTGCCTTCGACTACCTATGCGCAGTGCTACCGACTGGCAGACGACAGAGGAACCATCCATTTCACCGACAGCATTTATCTTTGGATCAACGACAAGGGTGAAGTTTATTACACCAATGACGTCGTCTTTCTGCCTACAGAAAATATCTGGCAACCACCAAGATTATTGAACCCGGACCTCCACCTGATGAGATTAAAGAACAGCAATTTGTGCAAGAATCCGGCGACATCATGACCGAAATGAAGGAGAGATTCCCATAAATAGGGCCAGCCAACATCGATCATCCTGGCAATCTGATTTCTGGCATAATGATGGGTGGGCTTATGAGAAATATCCGACATGAATTTACATTCAAAACACACCACTGCTTTTTTTGGGCGTCTCAGAACCCTTACTCTGGAAAGTTAAGGTGCGCTTTGCTCGGCCAACCAAAGGATTTCGGACAGTTGACCCCGGAAAACGGCTGAAGTCTCTGTCAATTGTCCACAACTCACTCACTCCATGTTGTTGGCACAAAGCGGCTACTCGCGCATCATGTACCCTGCGGGCCTGATACACGTCCAGTCTGAAGGGTGGAGCGAAGTTGAGGCCAATAGTCCCCTGATTCCGGAAGCAGGACAAGGTTCGGAGATTCAAGCCAAGCCTCGACCTGGTCAATAGCCTTTTCCAGAGGTGTGGGAGGGGCATATATTCGAGGATGCGTCACAATGGATAGAAATTCGTGGATGCATGGCCATAGGATCGCCCAAGCTGCAGGACCCTCGGCCAGCTCAGCTATACGAGCATAGGCGGCATTATGCCAGGGAGAATCTTCGCGGTGGGCATAAACCAGGAGGTTGCTGTCGACAGCAATCATCCACCTCGTCCTTCATAACTGAGTTCACGAATCTGGTCCCAGGAAGCTCCTGCGAGATGAGACGGAAGGCCGTCTCCCTTGAAAGTAACCTTCCGAAGCCGGAAACCCTTTCGGCGTTTGCGGTCGGTGATGATCTTTCGAAGACCCTCTTCGATAAGGGCCTTTAGGGTCGTTCGATCACGGTGGGCGACCTTTCTCGCTTCTTCAAAAAGACTATCAGGTATCTCTACGGTTGTTTTCATATATCTCTATATATCATGTTGTATGGGAATATGTCAGATAAAAAGAAATGGGGTCATGCTTCATTTCTTGTTTACATTACTAAAAAGGGGACCCCTTTCCCACTAGGAGAATTGGGAACGGAATTGGGGACGTCCTATATTCTTTTTGTCAAGAGAAAAAATAAGAAAAAAATAAAACCTTTAAAAACAACAGATTATAAATGAGCGCTTATTGCTGAGGTCGTGTATGTGAATATCCCCGCTTTCATGAAACACTACCCGGTGATCATAGGTGGTACTGAACGGAAAGAGACCTACTCCGATTTTCAGTCGGAGATGGATCTGATTAACCGGGCGTTTGCCGAGGTCATGATGAAAGGTGATGCGAGGGGAAGGCCTTTTACGTTTCCCATACCGACCTATAACATCACGGGCAACTTTGACTGGGACAATCCGAATCTCGAAATGATCTGGAAAATGACAGGCAAGTACGGGCCCCCCTATTTTTCGAATTTCATTAATTCAGCATATTGCCCTCTAACAGTTTGGCCGTATGTTTAGATAGCCAGGATCACCAGAGCGGTGGGACATTATTGATCCTTCGGGGTATCCGGTATGAGTCAGCACAGGCAGAATTCCGTGGTTTGCACCATATTTGCACCACGAGATTTTGAGGTTAACTTATTGAAAGGATTGGTGGCGGTGCAGGGATTTGAACCCCGGACACTGCGGATATGAGTTTGAACCCAGAGAATCGGCAAGATGGGAATATTTAAATAAAACTCTATTTTTAATCGATTAGTTATAGATTTTTCGTAATTACTATTTCTTACTGTTTTCTACCCCAAAATACCCCATTTTTTCATCAAAGTTACTGCAATAGTACTGCAATGTTTCATGGCAGAAAAGACTGATGAATGAACCATTAAGGTCATCTTAAATTGTTCTCCCTGAAGGTTGCTCAGGGTCCCACCATCGCCCCACCATGATTTGTATTCGGAAACCGCATGCTCAACCATGCAGTTCCAAACTACAAAAATTCCCCTCCTTTCGTATTATCCTCCAAGTCATCCGCTACCCAAACAAAACCTCGGGAGAATGAATCAGAAAGTAACGATCAAACTTATTTTTCTTAAAATACCATTTTTCTGCTTGACAAAGCCAAAAATTCAATAGAGTATTTAAAGTCAGCACAAGGAATAATTGTTTGTATCAGAAATCGGTTTATGGCCGAGGTGTTGGGGAGGATTAGATGTCTAATGAAGGAAAGCTAACCTACGATTTCTTCTATATCGGCCAGGAACTTCCAAAGTATACACACACCGTTACAGAAGAAGAGATAGATAACTTCTGCAAATCATTTCAAGAAAAGAATCCTGTCTATCTGGACAACAAAGCTGCAAAAAGTACAGGTTTTCAGGGGCGAATAGCACCACCTATGATGGTGAGATATTATGCACACATTCAGAACATATTAAAGGGATTTCGTGAAACTGTACCGGGTCACCCAATCCATGTTTCTGGTGAATACCGCTTTTTGCATCCGGTGAAAGCGGGAGACACAATCACGACAAGAGGGAAGATTTTAAATAAATATATTAAGAAAGGTAAGAAATTTCTGACTCTCGAATTTATTAGCGAAAACCAGAATTGTGAGACTGTCGTGATTAATGTGCACACGAGTATCTGGCCTAAATAGAGATGGTAAAAAACATTTCTGGAGGTTTTCACGAAATGGGTTGGAATGAATTTTATGATTTACTAAAGATTGGAGATCAAATACCCCAAATTGAAAAAGATGCTGTTATGGAAGGATACAAAACACCCGAGGTTTTTGGGATCGAGCTCCTAGCTGACTCAGAAAAGGCAATAGAAAAGGCCGGAGAATTGGGTGTTGATAGTATTCATACTTCTAAGGTTTTTGGCGGCGTCTTTATGTTACAGTTCATTTCGGAAATGATTACGAACTGGCTACCCTCTTTAAGAGGTTGGGTGGAGGGTGGAAAATTATCCGCCAAATTTATCAAATTAGTCAAGTTTAATGAAAGAATCATATGTAGAGGTCGCATCAAGGATAAAATAGAAAATGGTGATGGAAGGTATCTTGTTTGCGATGTTTGGGTAGAGAATGCATCTGGAGATAAGGTAGTAATAGGGGAAGCTCATATTGCGTTCTAATTTGTAATGGTGGGAAATATCTTTTATCTGTGATAATTTAAAATTTATCGTGTATCGTTACTTTGCTTAACCTTTATGATTCTTCCGGGTTTTTAATGGGTATCCGGGTAAAGGTCTAAGCCTCCACAATGGAAGTAAATGGCTGTCTTAAGATGGTCCCGATTTCTAAATCCATAGGCCATCTTGATGATGGTCTGGATCT
>Ga0315279_10001302_pt1 | contig 42145 bp, 30 predicted proteins | sample YL17G06_20_MG_FD_203694 | JGI IMG/M metagenome (GOLD analysis project Ga0315279, IMG submission 203694) | Sediment microbial communities from Yellowstone Lake, YNP, Wyoming, USA - YL17G06_20 | ecosystem: Environmental > Aquatic > Freshwater > Lake > Sediment | place: USA: Wyoming | collected...
TATCGCGTTAATGTGCTTGACTTGGATACTGAAAGAATAAAACCCGTGGATGATGGTCCAGAGGGATTTGAACGTGACCTTTGGCCAATCTGGTCGCCAGATAGCAAACGGCTGGCGTGGTTGCGAGATGATAGGAAGAATCAAATCTCTAAGATAGTTGTGCACGACCCCGAAACTAAGAAGTCGTTAAAAATAACACTGCCTGAGCGAATTGCAGATGTGTATTCGCTGGTCTGGTCACCGGATGGTAAGCATCTGGCCTTTGTTACCCAAAATCAGTCACCAAAACATACACTGCGTGTAGTTACGCTCGATAGCGTTAGGTACAGAAACGTGGTGACGACCGCGTCACAGATCCAGTGTCTATATTGGAGGCAGACGCGGGGTAATAAGATTTATATAATTAGATGAGGTTTAAACTCTGGAGAATTTCAGATGGCAGTTCCTGAGATTGCTGAAGGTTTTACCGGCTGTGTGAACCGTGTTACGCTCGGTGCGACAAAAGAGAAAGGCGGAACGCGAAGCTCAACAGTAACTGTAGGCGGAGCACGCAATGTTGTTTATGGCGGTTCTATCGGCGATGTCGGCCAGAAACCAGTTATCGCTATGGATGTTCTCGACAGCAAACCGGAAGATTGGCCTGATGCTTTAGCCGAACCCTATAGAGATGTGCTCGGCAGCCCGGGCGATTGGGCCAAAAAATGTGTGAATGAATTTGGAGCCGAGTTAATTTGTATAAAATTCGATGGTATTCACCCGGATAAGGCAAACAAGGATGCCGCACACGCCGTTAAAGTTACCCAGGAGGTGCTGAAGGCAGTTAGTGTGCCGCTTATATTGTGGGGCTGCGGGAATGATGAAAAGGATAACCAGGTTATGCCGAAGGTAAGCCAGGCTGCAAAAGGCGAAAACTGCCTTATCGGAACGGCTACGGAGGATAATTATAAATCGCTGACTGCCGTTGCATTAGCTGATGGCCATTATCTGATAACCCAGGCGCCATTGGATATCAATATCGCCAAGCAGGTTAATATCCTGGTTTCCGATATGGGCTTTCCGCTGGAACGAATAGTAACCTTTCAGGCGACCGGGGCGCTGGGTTACGGCATAGAATATGCGTATTCAATTCAGGAGCGTCAGCGGCTTGCAGCACTTGGCGGCGACAAAATGATGGCAATGCCGGTTATCTGTGATGTCGGATATGAATCCTGGCGAGCCAAGGAGGCTAAACTTGTAGATGCACCGGGCTGGGGACAGGCTCGGGACCGCGGGCCGATGTGGGAAACCGCAACTGCTGTATGTCTGTTGCAGGCTGGCGTCGATATAATTCGTATGCGCCATCCGAGGGCAGTAGCAACGGTTAGAAATTTCATAGACCAAATTTGGAAAAAGGATTAACCGCAGAGAACGCAAAGACCGCAGAGAAAAAAATTAACCACGAATTAACACGAATGGACACAGATAAAAAGTCAAATTATGAATTGGTGCGAATTCGTGAAAATTCGTGGCAAAAGTCGGCGCTCTCCACGAGCTTGGCGGTCATAGGAATCAAGAAAAGAAGGTGGTTGTTATGATAATAATAGCAGAACGAATTAATGGAATGTTCACCGATGTTAAACAGGCCATAGCGGACAAAGATAAAAAGATTATTCAGGACCTGGCCAAGAAGCAAACCGAAGCAGGCGCTACATATTTAGATGTAAATATAGGGACGGCTGCAGCAGACCAGGAAGGTGCGATACAATGGCTGGTTGAAACCATCCAGCAAGGCTGCTCTACACCATTGTGTCTCGATTCGCAAAAAACCAATGTTATCAAGGCGGGATTAAAGGTCGTCAATGTTGAAAATGGGGTCATTCTGAATTCCACGCCGTTGAATAAAAAAACCGATGAAGAGGTGTTGGATAAGTTCATAGAAATGGCACAACAGGCAGGACCAAAAGCGAGCATTATTGCTCTGACTATGGATAAAAATGGTGTGCCTCAAGATATTGATACTCGTGTGGCTATAGCCGCAGAGATTGTGTCAAAGGCGATTGAAAAAGGTTTTGGCAGTCAACGGCTGCTTATTGACCCGATTGTTCTGCCGGTTAAAGTGCCAAACGCTCAAGTTCAGCCCGGCAATATCTTATCAGCGATAGACCAGATAAAGTATCTTTCCGACCCGCCGCCTCATATCACATTGGGTCTGTCGAACATTTCGCAGGGGGCGACGGAAAGAAGCTTGATAAACCGCGTGTTTTTAGCAATGGCGGTTTCGCACGGTCTGGATTCAGCAATTCTCGATGTGCTGGATGAAAATTTAATGAACGAGCTGGCAACGGCTGAAATGCTGATGAATAAGCAGATATATTCGGATTCCTTCTTAAAAGTTTATGCCACAATAAATAGGTAATAGCGGTTTTGAAAATAATAGAAATACGAATTAAAGGAAGACTTATGAAACTTGACCCGAGAAAATTGAAAGATTGGCAGATTGCAGAAGCTGCCGAGGAAAAAATGAAGCCTGTTAGCCAATTAGCAAAGGAAATGGGCTTGCAAGAAGACGAGTTAATCCCGATGGGACGAAGGCTGGCCAAAGTAGATTATCAAAAAGTTCTTTCGCGGCTGAAAGGTCCTCCCACGGCCAAGTACATTAATGTTACTGCCATTACGCCCACGCCATTGGGCGAGGGAAAAACGACCACCACCGTCGGTCTGGTCGAAGGTTTAGGAAAGTTGGGCAAGCATCCTGTTGGGGCAATCCGGCAGCCCAGCGGCGGGCCTACATTCAATATCAAAGGTTCGGCGGCAGGCGGTGGGCTGGCACAGTGTATTCCGCTGACGCCTTTTTCCATCCGGCTGACAGGCGACATCGATTGTGTTACTAACGCTCACAATCTTGCTATGGTTGCACTGACTTCTCGTTTGCAGCACGAGCGCAATTATGACGACCAGCGGCTGGCAAAAATCGGCCTGAAGCGCCTGGATATTGACCCGCAGCGGGTCCAAATGAAATGGGCGATGGACTTTTGTGCTCAATCGCTGCGTGACATCAGAATCGGTCGAGGCGACAAGATGGATGGCTATGAGATGGACTCGGGTTTTCAAATCACTGTCTCCAGTGAGATAATGGCGATACTGGCGGTTGCCAGAGATTTGAAGGATTTGCGAGAGCGAATCGCCAAAATCGTTGTGGCTTACGATAAGAAGGGTGACGAAGTTACTACTGCTGACCTTGATGTCGATGGCGCTATGACAGCCTGGATGGTTGATGCAATAAATCCGAATCTGCTGCAGACAATTGAAGGCCAGCCTGTATTCGTCCACGCAGGCCCGTTTGCGAATATCGCTGTCGGCCAAAGCTCAATCATTGCCGATATGATTGGGACAAGGTCGGGTGATTATCATATAACTGAGAGCGGCTTCGGCGCCGACATTGGTTTTGAGAAATTCTGGAATATAAAGTGTCGTATGTCCGGCTTGAAACCAAATGCCGTTGTCATAGTCGCCACTATTCGCGCTCTTAAGATGCACGGTGGCGGCCCTACCGTCAAGCCTGGTATTCCGTTAAGTGAGGAATATACCAGCGAAAATCTTGAGCTGGTTGAAAAGGGTTGTGACAATCTTGTTGCACATATCGAGACAGTGAAGAAAAGCGGGGTTCGGCCGGTAGTTTGTATAAACAGTTTCCACACCGACACCGAGTCGGAAATAAAGTTAGTGCGAAAAGCTGCGGAGCAAAATGGAGCTTTAGCTGCTGTTTCCGAACACTGGCTCAAAGGCGGCGAGGGTGCAATTGAGCTGTCAGAAGCAGTGGTCCAGGCCTGTAATGAAAAGAGTAACTTAAAATTCCTTTATGATTTGCAAACTCCGCTCAGAAAGCGCATCGAGCTGATTGCCAGGGAAGTTTATGGGGCCAATGGCGTAACTTACACCGATGTGGCTCTGGAAAAAGCCAAGGCGATGGAGGCAGACCCAGCAAGTGAGACTCTGGGAACCTGTATGGTCAAGACGCACCTTAGTTTGTCGCACGACCCGGATGTGAAGGGCAGACCCAGGAATTGGGAGCTTCCAATTCGTGACATTCTGGTCTATAAAGGCGCCGGCTTTATCGTGCCGGTAGCCGGGGCGATTAAGTTAATGCCCGGGACCAGCTCGGACCCTGCCTTTCGCCGGATTGATGTCGATGTCGAGACAGGAAAGGTTCAAGGTCTATTCTGAAATGGTTACTCGATGCTGGAAGCTGGATACTCGATACCCTACGAGAATCGAGTATCAAGTATCAAGAATCGAGCTACGAGAAAGGGGATACTGATGACAGCAAGAATTATAGATGGCAAACAAATTGCTGCTGAAATGCGAGAAGAGCTAAAAGCCGAAGTGGCTAAACTAAAAGAAAAGGGTGTTGTTCCGGGTCTGGGGGTTATCCTGGTTGGTGAAGACCCCGCTTCGATATCGTATGTTACGGCAAAAGCGCGCACCTGCGAAGAGATAGGGATTTACTCCGATGATAATAGGCTACCTGCACAGACTACACAGGAAGAGTTAATATCGCTTGTAAAGAAGATGAACAAAGACCCGAAAATTCACGGTATTCTGGTTCAGTTGCCTTTGCCGGAACATCTCAATGAAACTGATGTTCTTATGACGATTGACCCTGATAAGGATGTTGACGGCTTTCATCCTATGAATGTAGGCAAAATGGTGGTGGGTGAAAAGGCGTTTCTACCCTGCACGCCGCACGGTGTCATTCAGTTGCTTCTTCACAGCGGCGTAACCATTGAGGGTTCTTATGTGGTAATCGTTGGGCGCAGCAACATAGTGGGTAAGCCTCTGGCAAATATGCTTATTCAAAAAAGTGCGATAGGTAACGCTACGGTTACGGTCTGCCATACGCGCACGAAAAACCTGGCTTCCCACACAAGGCAGGCGGACATAGTTATTGCTGCTGCCGGCAGGCCCAATACCATTACTGCGGATATGGTAAAAGAAGGCGTGGTGGTGATTGACGTTGGCGTTAACCGGATAGAGGACGCGACGAAAAAGCAGGGCTTTCGGCTTGTTGGCGATGTTGACTTCGAGGCGGTGAAGGAAAAGGCTTCGCTTATTACGCCGGTGCCGGGCGGGGTGGGCCCGATGACAATCACTATGCTGCTTTATAATACGGTAGAGTCAGCAAAAAGGTCTGTGCTATAAAGAAAGAAGGGATAAATGACAAAGCTCAAGGAGGCATTGGCATCGGGTAAATTTGTGGTAACTACCGAGGTTGGCCCGCCTAAAGGAGTGAATGTTGAAAAATGTATTGAGCAGGCGGATGCCTTGCGGCACCGAGTAACCGCCTTTAATGTTACCGACCTTCAAAGCGCTATGATGAGATTCGGCTCGCTTGCTACAAGCCGGCTTCTGGTTGAGCGAGGTATGGAGCCGGTTTTGCAGATGACCTGTCGAGACCGCAATCGGCTGGCTCTCCAATCTGACCTTTTAAGCGCATACGGGCTGGGAATCAGGAACATTCTATGCTTAACCGGCGACCATCAAAAGCTTGGCGACCACCCGCAGGCGAAGGGTGTATTTGATTTGGATTCGGTCCAACTGCTGGCGGCTGCAACTAAGCTGCAGCAGGGTAAAGACCTGGCAGGCAACCAGCTTGAGGCGTCTCCTGAATTTTTCCTCGGAGCGGTGGTTACTCCTGAAGCAGAGCCTCTGGAACTTCAAATTATCAAGATGAAGAAAAAAATCGAGGCAGGGGCAGAATTTTTCCAGACCCAGGCTGTTTATAATCCGGAAAAATTCAAGGAATTTATTAAGCAGGTTTCGCATTTTAATGTGCCGATTCTTGCAGGGATTGTGGTCTTAAAATCCGTCGGTATGGCGCGATATATGAATGAAAACGTTGCGGGGGTAAATGTGCCGGAGGAGCTGATTGAGGAGCTAAAAAAAGATAAGGAAAAAACCAAGTCCGGACAAACCGGCATTGAAATCGCTGTGCGAATCATCAAGGAGATTAAGCCATATTGTCAGGGCGTTCATCTGATGCCGTTAGGCTGGGATGACAAAGTGCCGACAATCCTTGATGGAGTCGGCTTATAAAGAAGAATAATTAGCCACGAAGACACAAAGTCACAAAGAATTTATGAATTAAAGAACTTCGTGTCTTGGTGCCTTGTCCCTCGACTTCGCTCGGGCTTGTAGTGAGCATGTCGAATCTAATGGTGAGCCTGTCGAACCAGTGGCAAAGAAAAGTTGTGAAAAAGGAAAAACAATGATTAACCAAACCCAGAAACCCCAAGGGCAAAAAATCGCCACAAAAAAATATCCGGTAATCTGGCTGCAGGGAGCCGGCTGCACCGGATGTTCTGTGTCTATCTTGAATGCCGTCAGCCCACGGATTCAGAATCTGCTGCTGGATGAAATAGTGCCTGGCCAGCAGCTTAATTTGTTGTTTCACGCGACAATAATGTCAGGCCAGGGTGAGCCGGTCATCGAAGTTTTGAAAAATACCCAAAAAAACAGCAAAGGCGGTTATATCTTGGTAGTCGAGGGTGCAATCCCTACCGCTGAGGGCGGTCTTTATGGAAGCATCGGAGAACAAAATGGTAAGCATTTAACCGTTCAGCAAAGTGTCGAAGAGCTTGGACGAAATGCGATGCTCACAATTGCACTCGGCACCTGTGCCACCTTTGGCGGAATACCGGCGGCCAAGCCGAATCCTACCTGCTGTAAGGGTGTAAAGGCCGTCTTTGGTGAAAAGAAAATTGAAACGCCTGTGGTCAATATTCCTGGCTGCCCGCCTCATCCGGACTGGTTTGTAGGGACGGTGTCAGTGATATTGTTCTCAGGTGTGGAGGCCCTTGAGATAGATAGATTATCTCGCCCAAAGCTTTTTTATGGACAGCTTATCCATGAGAACTGTCCCAGAAGAGCGGATTTCGATAAAGCCAAATTCGCCCAGAGATTGGGCGATGCAGGCTGCCTTTACAGGTTAGGTTGCAAGGGTCATTATACTTATGCGGATTGTGCGCTGCGGCAATGGAATAACGGCCTGAACTGGTGCGTCAAGGCAGGCTCACCCTGCCAGGGCTGCGTTGAGCCGGAATTTCCGGACGGCACATCGCCGATTTATCAGAGGATTACTTTTGAGGATATTTGGAAAAAGGATTAACCACGGAGAGCGCAAAGACCGCAGAGAAAAAAATTAACCACGAATTAACACGAATGGACACAGATAAAAAGTCAAATTATGAATTGGTGCGAATTCGTGAAAATTCGTGGCAAAAGTCGGCGGACTCTGCGAGCTCAGCGGTGAAAGGAATCAAGAAAAAATGCCTATAACAATAAAGATTGACCCGATAACGAGGATAGAAGGCCATATGGCCATTGAGGCCGTCGTTGATAACGGCGTGGTAAAAGATGCCAGAAGCGTAGGGACTCTGTTTCGAGGTATTGAGATAATTCTACAGGGAAGGGACCCTCGCGATGCTAATATCCTGACCCAGCGGATATGCGGCGTTTGTCCGATTGCTCACGCGACGGCATCTGCATTTTGCCTCGATAACGCCTTCGGTCTGGATAATAAAATCCCGGACAATGCCAGGCTTATGCGTGCTCTGATTTTTGGGTCCAACTATCTGCAGTCGCATATTCTTCATTTTTATCATCTTGCTGCTCTGGATTACGTCGATGCGGTAGGTGTGCTGGGTGAGCTGTATCCATTTGTGCCGCGCTATGAGGGTGACTTTCGAATATCCGGCAAGATAAATTCCGACCTGGTCAATCATTATGTGATGGCTCTGGATATCAGGCGCAAATGTCACGAGATGCTGTCAATCTTTGGCGGGAAGATGCCGCATATCGTAGGTATTGTGGCCGGGGGCGTTACCGAAAAACTTACCGAAGACAAAATAACTAATTTGCTGTCGCGATTAAACGAAATACGGCAGTTTATAGATGCCACCTATATTCCGGATGTGATAGCTGTGGCAAAAGCGTATAGCGATTACTTCGGTATAGGTCGGGGCTGCCGAAGAAGTCTTTCTTATGGTGGTTTTGATGTGCCGACCGGTAAGCTATTTAAGGCTGGCGTGGTCTCGCCTGCTTTGCAATTTGAGCCATTCGCAAAGGAGAATATTACCGAGGAAGTAAAACATTCCTGGTATGCGGATTCGTCGAAAGACCCGGCTCAGTCAGAAACACAGCCGGATGTCAAAAAGAAGGATGCCTATTCATTTATAAAGTCTCCACGATATAAAGGCGAGGTCTGTGAGGTTGGACCTTTGGCACGAATGGTGAACAATTATGTGCAGAAAGATGCCAGGACAAAAGGGCTTGTCGATTCGCTGCTCGGACAATTGGGTGCCGGTGTCGAGGTTCTATTTTCGGTGCTTGGCCGTCACGCAGCGAGGGCTTTGGAGGCCAAATTGGTCTCTGAAACTATGGTCGATTGGCTGCAGGCATTAAAGCCCGGTGAGCCAACCATTGTTGATAGCGAGATTCCTCTGGAAAGTATCGGTGTTGGTTTAACCGAGGCCCCGCGAGGTGCGGTCGGGCACTGGATAAGTATCAAGGATAAAAAAATTCACCGCTATCAGGTTATTTCGCCTACTACCTGGAACGCTTCGCCGAAGGATGATAAAGGCCAGCCTGGGGCGGTTGAGCAGGCGATAATAGGCACTAAAATAAAAGATAAAGATAATCCTTTTGAGCTTGTCCGAATTATTCGTTCGTTTGACCCATGTCTGGCCTGCTCGGTTCAGTTACTTGACGCCAGAGGGATGGAGCTGGGTACAATTGAGGTTATTTGATATGCGGATTTTGCTCCTTGGTCTGGGTAATATACTGCTTATGGATGAGGGTGTTGGCGTGCATATAGCCCGAAAGTTGCAAGGGCTAACTTTGCCTTGCAGCGTGGAGGTTATGGATGGCGGAACGGCCAGTCTCGATACTCTTTTGTTGACTGATGGCATAGAGAAGCTGGTAGTCATTGATGCGGTTAAAGCCGGTAAAATGCCCGGCACTATTTATAGAATTGAATTGGGCCCTGTGGAGAAAGATAGATTCAGACAAAGCCTCGTCCGGCAAGGATGCTCGAAGATAAGTTTGCATCAGATTGGTTTACTCGATGCCTTATCTATTGCCGAGAGAACCAACTGTGCACCCAAAGAAGTCGTTGTCATTGGAGTTGAACCCGGCGAAATCGATTACGGATTGGAATTAACGGATGAAGTTAAACAAAAAATTCCTGAAATTATTGATGCGGTATTAAAGGAAATAGAAAATGATATTTACGCAGAATAAACCAACTGATGAGGTCTTACAGTCGCTGGGCCAGGAAAGGCATATCTTCCTGCTGGCTTGTAATGGGTGTGCCGAGGTTTGCCAGACGGGCGGCGAAAAGGCGCTTTCTATGATGAAGGCCGAGCTGGAAAAAGCCGGCAAGAACGTGGCAGGGGAGGTATTAGTAGATTTTCTCTGCAATAAACTTTTGGTTGCAACCCGGCTTGCCCACGAATTCGACACGCTTAAGAAGGCAGATTCCATACTGGCGCTAACCTGTGGTATCGGGGTTCAGGCGGTTTCTAATGTAGTCGATAAGGTTGTTCATCCCGGCGCAAATACGGTATCTTTAGGGGGATTGCAGGGCCTTTGGCCATCAAGTGAGCGTTGTCAGGCCTGCGGAAATTGTGTTCTGGATTATACCGGCGGTGTTTGTCCGATTGCTTTTTGCGCAAAAGAGTTGCTCAATGGCCCTTGCGGAGGCGCCAAGGATGGAAAGTGTGAGGTTGACCGTGAGAAAGATTGCGGCTGGGTCAAAATTTTTGAAAGACTTCAGAAAATTGGACGAGTGGAAAATCTAAAGAGAATCTATGAGCCAAGAGACCATAGTAAAATGCTGCCTGCCGGCGAACTGCGTAAAAGCCCATTTTACGACTTAGAACGGTAGGATAGCACCACCGATTCACTCATCTATGTATATCGAGAATCCAGCATCAAGCATTCACCTGTAATCTCATTTACTGCCTTCAAGCCAATGTTCGGCAAATTGATATAAATCATACAGGTCCACAGACCCGCTCTTATTAAGGTCAGCCCTCTCACACCAGTTTGGCTGGATACAGGTTTCATCTCCCCAGTGCCCGGCTAAGCCGGCATAATCAACGAAGTCTACGTCCCCATCAATATCTATGTCACCGTTTGGTTCGGGAATTGTCACGCTGCCCAACCAAATATTGTCCCAAGGGATACTGCCGCGACCATAGGCGCTGACGCCTGTATTGCTGGGCAAAAGTGTAAAGGTAACTGACCGCGGTGCTAAATCTGCGTGCATCTGCACAACCGCTACCCGAACCCACCACGGTTCAACACCAACTCCCTGCGATAATGTAGAGCCACCGAGATCCTCTATCAGTCCTGAGACAGCAGAACCATCAGGAAATCCCGTGAAGATACCTCCGTGTGAGATGTTTCTGACACTTGCTGTATCTGCTGGAAAAGTCACATCTACGTATGCACTAATAAGACCTGTATTGACATAGCCGGCATCGGTGGCCCAGACCTCAAGATAATAGGTTTGTCCATTGCTGATGATGTCAATCGAGCTTGGCAGCACGGTCGTTGTATCATATTCCGACGGAGCATCCAGAACGACCACCTCAAAACTCACATCGATTAAACCTTCTAAAGCTTTAGATGAGACTGATACAAATGAAGTATTTAGCGGTCTGGACTCTAATATTTCTCGGTTTGCCTCAATCACACCACCACCACCTGTGGGACAGGCTACATAGAGAATCGTCGGATCGTTAGTATATTTCATCCAGCCCGTAGCAAACCAGCTTAAATCCCCGACACCCACAAAAACATCGCAATCAAAGTCATGTGCCGCATTAGCAGGTGGAACAGGTTCCTGCCAGGAGCCTGCAAATAGGCTCAAGTCACCAACACCAATAAATCCATCACTATCGAGGTCATACGATTTTGCTGCCGGAGTGATTTCGAGCTCAACCGAACCAAGGTCAATCTGGTCCCACGAGATTAAACCACGGTCTAATGCTGCCACACCGGTAGAACTCGGCAAAAGCGATATCGTGCAGGCTTCGATGGTAGTACCGCTCATCTGTATCCACCCAACCCTGACCCAGTTCGGCTCAATACCATCACCACTTGGTAATGCCGAACCACCAAATTCATTCACGCCGCCCGGTTGAATATTCCCATCCGGGAATGTGATAAAAATTGTCCCGTGCTTGACAGCCAATGCACTGGCCCACTGACAGAACGACACATCAATATAGACACTCGTAAGCCCGGTATTTATCTTACCTGTGTCACTGGCCCAGATCTCGAGGTAATATGTACTACCTTGAACCACCGCAGGAACGGAATCGGGTAGCATGGTGCGAACCTCACTCGTAGTAGCCGGGTCAATAAGTACCGCTACAGGCCTAATCTGTACATCTGGTCTATCGTTGTCGTAGATAAGCACGCTGACATTCCCGATATGAACTTGTTTATACATTGTGTCATCGGTAACTATGGTGTGCTTAATCGCAGTGTAATGCGGATTCGGTTCCCATAGACTATCATCGATGGCCGTTACCGTTACTGTCTGAGGTATGCTCCAGTTATCAGATGTAAAGACCAGCAATGTTGGTGTTATTACAACCTGATGCGGGTCAGCAATCTCTTCCAGATAAATCTTCACGTCCGCCGTGGGCCAGCTCTTAAGTTCCACCGTGTACTCATCCGAGGTCAGGCCTTCCTCGATAACTTCAGTTGAATAGTCTGTCTCCACAATTACTACATCACATGTGTCATTGTCGATTATTGTAACGGACAAAGGTGGAATCTGCCATTTATCGAAGTTAGGGTCGCTGCTTGAAACATAAAAGGTAAGCACCGCAGTTTCGGTACCTTCACAGTAGTAGTCATCCACCGCCCAGACAGTAACGGTATGCGGTGTATTCCAATCAGCCGGAGTAAAAACCAATGAGATTGGTTTACTCGGTGGTTCGGTGTTCAGAGAAATGTCACAAGCCGTTGGTGTTGGCTCAGCTGCAACTGTAATTATAACGTTATCATTGGGCTGGCTGCCCAACACAACCGTAAAGTTATCTGAGGTAGGCCCATCTTCCGATACGATAGTTGAGCCTCCAGATTCGGTCACCAGTACTACCGGAGGTGCGGTCTTGAAGCTCCAGATGTCGCCTTTGTGTTTGATTGTCTGGACCGATTCAACCTCATCAACTCGCCAGTAATATGTCGTATTTTTTGCAAGCGGACCAGGATTATACGGTGGGTTTTTTCTGCCTTTATAAATACCCGATGTTGAGGTATTTGCGTTCAATACAATAGCCCAGTCGGAGCCAAAGTAAAGCTCGTGATACCTTGACGTAAAGCCCGGACCCCACCAAAGAAGGGTGTTATTGGGGTCCTGCCATAGTGAACCATCGGCCGGGATGGGGGTATGAGCCTTCAAACCTGCCGTCGAAAAGGTCCAGACATCACCTTTGTGTATCGTAATACCATCGAACTCAACCTCATCTACTCGCCAGTAGTAAGTCTTCGCCGCCGATTGAAAAGCAACAGCAACGATAGAATACAGCACAGTTATCTCTCGCTCTATGCACTCAGGTGAAGATGTATCGGCATTTTCCACCGCAGTCCGGTCGGTGCCAAAATACACATCGTGGGCCAGCGCGGTTTCTCCTGGCTGCCAGCGAATAATCGATTTGGGTTGATTTATCGCCCCATCAGCCGGCGTAGGCTCCCAGGCCTTTAACTGCGGTGGAACAAGCGCTTTTATCTCAGCGTCTGACAACGCCCGCCTGGGGTCGTAACTGTGGCTGCCTGGTGTCTGGGTACCAATGGTCTGGCCAGCCCATTCCGAGGCGTTACCAACAAGGCCTAACAACAAAACAAAAGAAATGAAACAAACAAATTTTTTACACATAATACTAATCCTCCATATATGATTCTATCCTTCTGGATTTTCCTGTCAAACAAATTCTTCAGGTTTTTTCGGCCCTTCCTATGAATATGCCAAATAACACTCTATCATATAAGGCCGATAAAAGCAAGAAAATTCTTATTGTGGCTAAAACAAAATCTGTGCAATCTGTGAAATCTGTGGTTACTTTTGTGTTTTTTGTGCCTTCGTGGCTACTTTTTTCTTCTCCGCCACCAAGACACCAGGACACTAAAAGTCGGCTATATTTTTCAACTTTAGTTTTTCTTTGTGACTTCGTGGCTATTTTTTTCTCTGCGGCCTTGAAAAATCTGGGGTTAAAAGCGGATTAGAGTTTTTGCAAAATTATGCCGGCGACAATAAAAATTAAGCCGATGACTGTTGATAGAAGAATTTTTTCGCCCACCATAATGAAAATCACGCCGAGAGAGAAAAAGGGTGCCAAAAAAATCAGGTTTGCAACGTGTGCGGTTGTTTTCGATAACTTTAACGTTTTTAGCCACAGTAAAAAAGTAATCCCCATTTCAAATAAGCCGATGTAAACCGCTCCGAGAGCGCCTTTAAGACCTGGGGCTTTTAGTTTCGTGAAAAATAACATCGACAAAAATATAAAAGCTGAGCCGAATAGAAAATTAAGAAATAACCTGACGGCTTCGTCACGTTCGTCCTTTATATTGTAAATCCAGAATAACGACCAGATTATCGTGCTGCTTAATGCCAGCAATACTCCGACAGGATTGGTGGATTTGAATCCTGACAAATTCCCTCGAGTTGAGATAATAAAAACGCCTGCGAAGCTGATTGTTACCGCGAGGATGTCCCTGGGTCTGATTTTTTGATTCAGCAGGGGGGCTGAGAGTAGAACGAGCGTTATCGGCCAGACGAAGTTTATCGGCTGGGCTTGCTGGGCAGGGAGCAGCGAGTATGCCTTAAACAAGATAATGTAATAAAGAAACGGATTAAGAAAACCCAAAAGGATAGAACGCAAAAAATCTTTTTTGGTCAAGGTTTTTAGTAGATTTAGTTTTTTTGAAAATATCAAATAGATAAGAAAGGTGAGGGTCGATGTGATTGAGGCATAAAATAGTAAGGTAATAACATCCAGATAACGTAAGGTGATTTTGAAGGCGGAAGCAACGGTGGACCATAACAAAACTGTGCCGAGAGCGTAAAAGTAAGCACTTTTTTGGTTTTTCATATCAGCAGGCAAAAAAGTTTGTTTAAGGCATTACAGGACTCGCCAAAGCAGATACATTTGGCTTAACACTATCTCAAAACGCATAATGTCATTCTGAACGCAGCGAAGAATCTCTCTTTTTGATAAGCCAGACCCTTCGCTTCGCTCAGGGTGACAGTTTCAAGATAATTTCTTAATACTATCTGGAGGTCAATAATATCAAACTGGATTGCGATATACAAAGAAAAAGGCCTGCGTTTGGGCAGGCCTTTATACATTCAAACCGTGGTTTTTACGGTTTTATCAATAATTTATTTTTGAGCTCGTTTACATCACGGTTGCAGCCAGTAAATTCCCCCCTTATTTGGCTCTTCAACTCCCTTTATCAAATAAATTCTCTTTTTATTAGCATCTGTATCCTCATTATCGGTTACATCTGAACCTGTCTTTTTCATAAGTTGATTTGCTTTTGAGAGCAAATCAACAAGTTCAATTACGTCGGAATCATTCTTGAATTCGCTGCTGAGCTGCTGGGCGTGTTCGAGGACCGAATCGAGGGCTGCATCCTTTGCCCAATAGCTTTTGCGGAGGATTTCGGCGAACTCAGCCACAGTTGCAGCGAGTCTAAATTCTTTACTTGAGTCTTCAAAGCTTTTATTAAAATCCTTTGCTGCTATTGAGCTGTTGAATTCTGTCGCCTCCCAGGTATCGGCGTCTTTGTAGCGGACATAAGTTGTAGCGACAGTGCCGCTTTTATCAGGCCACAATTTCAATTCATATAAAGCAGTTACCGAATGACCTGCTCCTACCTCGCCGCCATCGTATTTATCATCGCGGAATTTCTCGTCCGGCACATCGCGATTCTCGTAGCCAAGCAGCCGGTAGCTTCGCACAACATCCGGGTTGAAATCAACCTGTATTTTGACATCTCTGGCAATTACCTGCAAAACGCCGGTGAGGTTATCTGCGAAAATCCGTTTTGCCTCGGCGATGGTGTCGATATACACGTAATGCCCGTTGCCTTTGTCACCGAGTCTTTCCAACAATATATCGTTGTAGTTACCCATTCCGAAACCGATGGCTGAAAGCGTAATTCCTTTGTCGGCCTTTTGTTTGATTACTTCCAGGATGTCATCTGCTCCCGTTTGGCCGACGTTGGCAACGCCATCTGAGCAAAGTATCACGCGGTTGATGAAACCTTTTTTGTAGGCTTTTTCGGCCATTTCATAGCCGATGCGAATGCCTTCTTCAGCATAAGTTGAGCCTTCAGCCTGGAGCGACTTGATAACGGCTAAAATTTCATCCTTTTCGTCGAGCCTCTTATAGTCCATTAGTTTTCTGCCTCTGCTGCCATAGACTGCTATCCCTATCTGGTCCTGCTCTTTTAATCTCTCTATCAGCATTCGCAGGCATTTTTTAACCAGGCCGAGGCGATTTTCTCTGCTCATCGAGCCGGATACGTCAATCACAAAGGTTAGTATCGCGGGCTTGCGATTCTCTTCGCTGACCTGCTTTGCCTTTAGACCCAGCCGAAGAAGGAAGCTGTTCTTGCGCGTCGGGCCAAACTTCCACGGAGATGCTTCTGCATAAACCGCAAACACATCCTCCTGTGGAGCAGGATAATTGTATTTGAAATAATTGACAAATTCCTCGACCCTTACGGCCTCATCAGGTGGAATGTGTCCATCCAGCAGATACCCCCGCACAACCGTGTAGCTGCCGGTATCGACATCCGTGGCAAAGGTCGAGAGGTGGTCGTCCTCCGTATCAATAAACGGATTGACGCCATAGTTCTTAAAGAACATCGCGTCCACATCCTCGCCATTTGGCGGTGTGGTTCCACCGTGCGCCATCGGATAGTGGTGCGGGCCTGGTTCAAGAGACTCATAATAGCCCCCCAGAGGACTTACTCTGAACTGGTCCGATGATGCCGGGCGTCCTGCTGATTTGCTGCTTACTTGTGATATTACATTTTTTGCCTCGTTGCCTATACTGTCTGTAATCTTCTTCTCAACGTCAGACATAGAAATATGTCTATACGAATAGCCCAAGCTCTTGACGCGTTTTAAGGAGGGTACAGTCAGGCCTATCAATACACCACAGACAATAAGGATTGACGCGGCGCAGGCAAATATTTTCAGCCATTTGGTTTTCGTAGTTTTATTTCTTTCCTCTCGTTCCTGGCCTGCTGCTGATTTTTTCAGCTCACTAACGGCGTCGTCTATCAGTGAGTTGGTAAATGCTTTGCTGGGCGAGCTGGAATCGCCGGATAGTTTGACCAGACGCGAGATATTTTTTTCTAAATTGTTTTCTTTGAATTTCATAATTTTTTCCTTTCTTATCTATCGGGTGCAATTCGTTTAAGCTCCTGACGAAGAGAGAGCCTTGCCCGATACAATAAGTCGTGCACGGCCTTTTCGGTGGTATTCATCTGCAGTGCTATCTCGTTTGCCGATAGACCTTCGAGGTATTTGGCCCTTAATACTGCCTGCTCTTTAGCCGGCAATCTGTTCAAAGCCGTTTGAACAATTGCTGTTGTTTCTTTTTGTTCGAGAATCTCGTCCGGCAATGGTTTGGTGTCGAGAGTATCTATGTAGCTGCTGATGTCACCATCCGCGCTGGGCCGAGCAGCCCGTTTTCTTATCTCGAGACGGATGTTATTACGAGCGATGCCGAAAATCCACTCTTGTGGACTGCCTTTCGATGGCTGATAGGTAGCCCGGGCCCGAATAGCGTCAAAAACCGTTTTTTGCACCAATTCTTCGGCGAGAGAGGGATTTGGCCAATGGTTCATAAACATCCGATAAAGCTGCGGTATCTGCGAGTTCAGGAATTCTCGCCATACATTCTCATTGCCGTTGAGAATTTTTGTCCAATTTTCTTGATTAAGTTCATCAGCCACGTTATCTGACGCCCTTTTTCTGGTACCAGTTTCTACTAATTATTATGCGCAACGAAGGCAAATTACTCACATATTTTCGGATTTACATTGATATTTAGCTTTATCGGACGAGTAAAATGCTGCGATTTTACTGCTTTAACTTTTTGATTAGTTTGAAATTATTTTTTATATTTTATTTGACGATGTTCTCTGGGAGTGGGTTATGCGCTTATGGAGTTAGCTGCGGTTGGCGTGCTGAACATCGGTTGGCTGGAGGCGGGCATCTATCGGTTTGCATCGATTGAATCAAGGAGCGTGGGTTTTCATTCGGTTGGGTATTGTTTCGTGACAAACACTGGTTCAGGATTTTGAGCCGAGAAGTTTTAGTTTAACGAAATGTAATTGAGATGGGGTAATATGCTGAAGAGGGTTGCTCTTGTTGGATTAGTTCTGCTATTTGCCGGAATAGCCGCGCTCGAATGGGTCCTTACAGAAAGGAAAAGGGGGCAACGAGAAACTGCTTCTTATAATCAAAAGTATGGTTCTGACCTGCAAGAGTGTTTCAGGCTATATAGCGAATGGATGATACTGCCGCCGGAAGAGCGGGCTCAATCGCCGTTTGTTCTCGACAAGAATATAAAAAACAAAACAGAAGCGCAGACCCTGCAAGAACAGAAGGGAAGACTTAAAGCGGACCTGGACAAATTAGCCGCAGGGGAAACGGAAACTTATCCTTTTGCTGACTTTCTTTATGGAAAGAGCTGGCAGGAAGAATTGCGGGGATACAAGAAGCAAAAAGAGCGGAATGAATTTATTCTGACAAGCTCTATCGTCTGTGCTTCTATCGGCGGCACTATTTTTGTCTGTTGTTTATTGTTTGTTGCGGCAAGACTCATTATTCGAGGAGTCTTGTTTTTATGGAGGTTATTAGTTGGAGTTTCTGCGCCTCAAAGGAAGACGAAGGATAAAGAATTTCCTGATGCCGGCAAAAAAGTAGGTATAAGGTCCATACAGCAAAATCGCCAGTTCCAGGAGCGCAGAAGCGAATTTAAAAAACATTCGATGGTTATTGTAAATTCGGGCTGGCAAAGTTTTGGAGAAGATGTGGCAAACAGCGTCCAGATGCCTTCCGCACTTATAGCTGGTTCTATTCGAAATAAGTTCCATAGCAGTAATTTGAACCGCGGAAGCGTAAGAGAGCGTCTGGAAAATCAACCGGTTGGAGGTTCTGAAAGGATTGCTGCATTACTTTCTGGGAAGGAAACCGATGTGGCTGAAACATCTTCACCGGACGACTTAAGAAGCAGAGTGACTTCAAATGCGGTGAAGGAGGACAGAGCAAAAAGTGCCCAGAAAGCTAACCTGCCAGATTCGCGCGACAATTTTCATAAGCTTGAGGAATCGCTTAAGGCTCAAACTGAAAATCTTGAAAAACAAATGGCGGAGTTCAAGCAAATGGCTCAAAATGTTCAGCAGGCAACGGTTGAGCATTCCAGACCAATAGATAATGCTCTCAAGGAGCTAACCGAACAGATAGTAGCCATTCGTGAATACACTGCCAGCCAGCAGGAGAAGGTCAGAAGACTTCAGGATGGATATGACTGGAATATAATCAAGAACTTTTGTATGCGTATTATCCGTTGCATTGACAATCTTGATGAGCGCATTGCGCGGCTGTCCGAAGAAGACGTCGAAATGGTGCACCTCAAAGAAGTGCGGGATGAGCTGATTTTTCTTCTTGAGGCCAGCGGTATTGAGCAATTCGAGCCTGAGATAAATAGTGATTATCGCGAGCAGGAAAAATTTGCAGAAGCTGTAAAAGAAAAACAGGAGTATGACGACATCAACAAGATAGGCAAGATAGCAGAGGTCGTCAGAGCCGGTTATCAATATTTTATTGACGACGAAAATTTTAAGATTGTGCGTCCGGCTCAGGTCAAGTTGTTTGGTTAGCCTGTTAGGATTTTTTTAGGTAGTCGTTATAAATAGAAGTTTGGCTAAAGTAAAACCGAGGGTTGTAAGATGGGCAATATAGCAGGTATCGATCTTGGAACGACTTTCTCGGCGTTAGCAATTCTTAACACTATCGGCAAACCGGAGATAATGTCTAATAGCGATGGTGAAAGACTTACTCCATCTGCGATTTTCTTTGAGGAAGAAAATCCCGGTATGGTCCGGGTCGGAATAGAGGCGATTAATTCAAGGTATCTGAATGCTCAAAGGTCTGTTCGCTGGATAAAGCGATATATGGGTGATTCAACTTATCGCAAGGTCATTGACGGCAAAGAGTGGACGCCTGTGGAATTATCCAGCCTGATTCTAAAGAAGCTAAAACAGGATTGTTCAGCCGAGTGCGGTGAAATCCGTGACACTATTATTTCGGTTCCTGCTCACTTTGACGAGGTTCGCAGAAAAGCGACAATGGATGCCGGGACAATGGCCGGGTTGAATGTGATTGGCATCGTTAATGAGCCGGTAGCTGCTGCCCTGTATTATGCGACGACACGTGAGGTTTCCGGAAAAGTTCTGGTATATGACCTGGGCGGCGGCACCTTTGACGTAACCATACTGAATGTCAAGGGACATCAGATGGACATTATTTGCTCACAGGGCGACCACGCCCTCGGCGGAATCGACTTTGACCGCAAAATTCTGGATATTCTGGAGAAAAGCTACAAAGACAAATTTGGTGTCGAGCTTATTCGCTCTGAAGAAGACAGGGCAAGATATGAAGACGAGGCTGAAGATATTAAAAAGACGTTGTCACGGCGCGACGTTGCCAAGAAGATGCTGTATGGCCAGGCAGGCAATATGAGAGTGGAAATTACCCGCCAGACGTTTGAGCAGGCAATTTCTTCGCTAATGGCTCGCGCAGATATTCTTATCGAGGTAGCGCTTGAAGAGGCGGGTATAACGCCTTCAGGAATTAGTAAGGTGCTTTTAGTTGGTGGCAGCACCAGAATACCATTGGTGCAGGGGCGGTTAGAGCAGATGTTCGGATTTCAGCCCGATGTGGCTGTTAATGTGGATGAATGCGTTGCGCTCGGTGCCGCGGTGCACGCAGGTCTGACGATGCTAAGAGACAAACCTGATGCGGTGCCGGCAGGAGTTGCCGCGGGCCTGAGGGATATTAACCTTACGGACGTTTGTAATCATAGTTACGGAACGATTTGCGCTCCCTTTGATAAGGAAACCGGCCGGCGTATAATCCAGAATCGCATCATTTTGAAAAAAAATACGCCTTTGCCTTGTGAGGCGTCGCAGACTTTCTATACGGTCTCTGAGGGGCAAGCCGAGGTTGAGGTAACCATAACGCAAGGCGAAGATGCCGCGCCTGAGTATGTGAATAAAATTGCCACGCATAAATTTCAGCTTCCGCCGGGAAGACCTGCTGAGTGCCCCATTAAGGTTACTTATAAATACGATGTCAATCAGAGGATGCACTGTTCGTTTGAAGACCTCGAATCAGGCAGAATTTTTGAAGTTGATTTTTGCCTGGACCAGGATGGCAAAGTGTCCGAAAGTGACATAAAGCAAAAAGACGGTCAGTTGGAACTTTTCAAGGTTGCGTAGTGTCTATGGTGTGCAAATGGGGACAGTTCGGATTCAAACCTTTGTCACGTTATTATCATCTGCAAGAATGACTTTGTTCGAATTTATCAGTCAAGCCAAATCTCAGATTTTATCTAGAAGAATCGCTAATTTAAGTTCTGCTCAACTCATCTGCCTCGATATGAATGCGCTTAATTGCCGCATTAACCTGGCAGAATCGAAGGCGGAAAATCGGGTGCCCGAATTTACCCCGTTAGAAAAGAAAGCCGTTTCTCTAACGGGTTTTACTGTGGAAATTTGTGGCTCGATTCGCGCCCCTGATGATGGTCATTATGCCTCTCTTAAAATTTCTGTAATGGATATTACCGACGGTATTTCCAGAGCTGTGCCTGTGCATGCCCGAAGCAAGCAGTGGCAAATGCAGGCCCGACATACGTCCGGCGGGCAGGATTCACCTGCGTTTTGTTACCGTGCCGACCTCGGTAAGCTTACGCAGCAAAATACCACGTTATCGGATTGGACAACTGTTGCACATCTTAACGTTGACTGGCTGGAATTTGCTTACAGGGGAAAAAGAAACCTGCAATTCCATATATCGATATTATCCCGCGATGGCGGCCAGGAGCTTGCCTGTGCGAATTGTAATTTCGTGTATGAGAACACCGTCTTTGGATATATCGATTTACAGGAAAATATCCGACGGGCGAAAGTCCTGGCGGTTCCGATAGCATTTGCTGTCAGCGCAGCAGACCAGAAACTGCATAATCGCGAGCTTGAGGTAATAAAAAATTGGGCAAGGAACAACCTGGATTTATCTGAAACATCAGATAAAGCAAAGCGTAAGCTCGAAAAAGCTCTAAACAGAACCATCGCCTTTTTCCGTGACGGCAATCAGATTGACATTTATGAAGTTTGCAGTGAGCTTGTGGAAATCGCCCCTCTTGCAGAACGCTATAACATTTTGGAGCTTTGCTTGTATGTGGCACAGGCTGACGGCTCTGCCGCTACCGAAGAGTTGAATCTTTTGAAGAGTCTGGCAACCTTGCTCGAAGTTGATGCGGACAAATTTCGGACTATGATGGAAAAAATCCTGCCTGTCAGTATTCACGAGGTTAAAGACACAGAAGTTCTGATTGGGGTGACTTCAGATATGAGTAAGGAAGGGTCACGCCACCAGTTAAATAGAGAGTATGCCAAGTGGAATGCGAGAGTAACAAACTGCGACCCTCGCGTCAGGACCCAGGCAGACCAGATGCTCAAGCTGATCGCCGAGGCGAGAAGTCAATACGTAGGATAAGTCGCCTCAAATTCGCATATTTTCCCGCCGGTTTTGGTTCAGTAGGCATTTGATTGCAAACCTGTAGGCTTATGGCAACACTATATTGATCATCACCTTCTATATAATATTCGCACTTTTGGCAGGCTCTGTTTAAGTTGTCGTATACCAATATCCGTGACTTTGGTATTGACCAGCTCCAACACCTGCAAACCGGTCAAACTTTTGATGTGTTCCAGGCCCGCATCCGTAATATGGATGTCGTTCAACCTCAATACATGCAATCCAGTCAGGCTTGCCAAATGTTTCAGTCCCGAATCTGTGATCCGGGTACTGTCCAAATCCAACTCCTGCAATTGTGTCAGGCTCGCCAGATGAACTACGCCTGCATCCGTGATATTGGTGTTGCGCAAATCCAACCATTGTAATCCCGTCAGACCTTCCAGATGTTCCAGACCTGCATCCGTAATCTTTGTGCCCCACAAATTCAACGTCCTCAAGCCGGTCAGGCTCGCCAGATGTTCCAAACCCACATCTGTAATCTGGGTGTCCCACAAATTCATCGTCCTCAATCCGATCAGACCCGCCAGATGTTTCAGTCCCGAATCAGTGATCCGAGTGCGGGACAAATCCAAGATTTTCAGTTCGGTCAGGCCCGCCAGTTGCGCCAGGCCGGTATCCGTGATATTGGTATCTGTGCCGCCTAAAAACAAGACCTGCAATCCTGTCATGTCTTTGAGATTAATCATACCTGTGTCTGTGATATGTGTGCTGGCCAAACCCAACGTCTGCAATATGGTCAGACCTTTAAGATGCTCGAGACCAGCATCCGAGATATTGGTGCCGGACAACTGCAGTTCCTGAAGCGCAGTTAGACCAGTCAGATTTTCCAGTCCGGCATCCGTAATCTTAGTACTGGACAAATCCAATCTTTGTAATCCGGTCAGGCCTTTGAGATGTTCGAGTCCTGTGCTCGTGATCTGGGTATTGGATAAGTTTAATCTTCGCAATCCAGTCAGACCTGCCAAATGTTCTATGCCCTCGTCCATGATTTCGGTGCTGTATAAATTCAAATCTTGCAGTTCTGTCAAACCTGTCAGATATTTCAGACCCGCGTCCGTGATCTCGGTGCCGGACAAGTCCAGTTTTTGTAATCCAGTCAGACCCACAATGTATTCCAGACCCACATCTGTGATCTGTGTGCCGCCTAAATCTAACAATTTTAATTCAACCAGGTCCTTGAGGTATTTCAGACCTACATCTGTGATTTTAGTGTTGTTTAACCACAACGCTCTCAATCCGGTTAAGCCCACCAGATTCTTCAAGTCAGAATCCGTAACGAAAGAACTTAAATGCAGGCCGGGAATTTTATTCTGTTTAATCTCTCTGACGATTAAGTCCCAGTCTTTGACGGGACCAGACAGTTCGACCTCCCAAATCCAACAAAAAGGTATTTCTAACGGAGTATCACTCGGCGTTGAACCTATCAATTTTGGCTCAGACCAAGAAGTCTCTTGAACAAAGACTCTGAATGCCATTTTGGAATTGAAGCTCTTGGCGGCAAAATTAGGTTCTTCTGCTTTTGTGCTGTCCTTCGGTTTTTTGCCGCAGGACAAAAACGACGAAATGCACAGAAGAGCTAATGCAAGATATGACATCGCTTGCTGCCACAGAAGATTTCTTCCTTTTGCCATAATTCGACTCCCTCAATAGATTTTGCACGGAAATGTGCCCATTATAAATTGACATTTCCCATTTAGGGCTTTTGGAAACACTTCTACGGCTTTCAATTCCAAATAATAACAAAATCTTCCTTGAATTGTAATAATCTGAAGTGTTTTTTACGACATTTGTTGCCAAATCCAGCCAAATCCCAAAATATATTCTAATAACAATAAACCGGGCCCCAACGTTTCGGAGCCCGGTTCTGTATGCTTAAGCAATAGTTGAATTTGACGATTTATTAGTAGCGTCTTCCGCCGCCGCCATAACCGCCACCGCCGCCACCTCTTGGGCCTCTACCGCCACCGCCACCACCAGACCGACCACCACCGTAACCACCGCCGCCACCGCGAGGACGGTCAACACGAGGACGAGCCTCGTTGACGTTAACAGCTTTGCCTTTGAGGTCTTTGCCGTTCATGCCAGCGATAGCCGCTGTGGCCTCTTCCTTTGAAGGCATCTCGACAAAGCCGAATCCTTTCGATTCACCGCTAAACTTGTCCGTTATAACGTTGACGGATTCGACCTGGCCAAATGCTCCAAAAGCCTGACGTAAATCGTCGCCGGTGACTTCAGGGGACAAATTGCCTACATAAATGTTCATTCCAATCTCCTTTCAAGAAAAATAAATTACACCGGACGCCCGGCGTTTATTAGTTTTTCATTAATACCATACCTTGGCAGGTCCGTATGATGCTATCTGGGGACCATTCAATCAAACCATAAAGCTACAGTATAGTACTCTACTTAACTTATTATACATATCCACAATAATACCAAAATCTCCCTCGAATTACAATAATCTTTTAATGGCCAAACTTAATCCGCCAGAAGCGGATAAAACGCCTGGCTACGCAGCCAAGCCTTTCGATTCCACAATAATATCAAACACTTCTTTGAATTTCAACAATTTCCCATCAGATATGCTGTTTTCCTATACGGCATAAATATCAGAGGTTCTATTGCCTGTGAGAAGCCGGTGCATTATCATCTAACTGATTTTATCTGCACTATTATAAGTGGATGCTAAGAGAATTGCTGTGAAAGTTGCGACAAAGATAATTTTGGCGGCTACTGTCGTTTTGGGAATAATTGCAATTCCTGTGATACTGTTGATTGACCGAGGTAAACACAGTGGCGATGAATCGGTCGCGAAGATTATTCAGCCTGAGTTGATGGTTGCAGGTAATGGTAGTTGGCCGATGTTTCGGGGGGGACAGAACCTTTCTGGCAGGGCGAATGGAACTCTGGACGATTCGCTGGAACTTCTCTGGAAATTCAAGACCGGAGGAGAAGTCAAATCATCGCCAGCCATTGAAAATGGTCTTGTCTTTGTAGGCTCGGCTGATGCAAATGTCTATGCGATAGATTTGGAAAAGGGACATCAGGTGTGGGCATACAAGACCGGAGACGCTGTCGAGGCCGGCCCTTGTGTAGTTGACAATACTGTTTTCGTGGGTTCATTGGATAATTTCTTGTATGCACTCGATGCAAAAAGCGGTGGGCTTAAATGGAAGTATCAGACCGGCGGAAAAATTGTAGGGGCTGCTAATTGGACGCTTTCCCCGGATGGACACGATAAGTGGATACTTGTGGGCAGCTATGATAATAAATTGCACTGCGTTCATTCAACAAGTGGCAAGGTCGTGTGGACGTATGAAACAGCCAGCTACGTAAATGGCTCACCTGCGGTCGGCGAGGGAAAGGCTATTTTTGGCGGCTGTGATGCAATGGTTTATATTGTATCGGTGGTTGACGGCAAGATGCTGACGCAGATAGATGCCGGTTCATATATTGGCTCATCTGCCGCGATTAGCAACGGGCGAGTATATATCGGCAATTATGACAGTGTATTTATCTGTGGTGACATTGCTACCGGCCAGGTCGTGTGGAAATATACCGATGCGAACTCTTCTATTCTTTCTTCTGCTGCGGTTGACGAAAATGTTGTTGTGTTTGGATGCCACGATAAGCGAGTGCATTGCATCAGCAAAGATAGCAGGAAGGTAGTCTGGACATTTCAGACGTCAGGCGAGATTGATAGTTCGCCGGTTATTTACGGCGATAAAGTTGTTTTTGGCTGCGGGGATGGACGGCTTTATATGGTAAGACTTTCGGATGGAAAACAGGTGTGGTCATACGAGATTGGCCAGGCGGTTAGTTCCTCACCCGCTATTGCTGGAGGGATAGTTGTTGTCGGCAGCGATGATGGTTATGTGTATGCGTTTGGGGCAAAGCGTTAGAATCAGTGTAAAGTTATGAGGATTGTCCAGATTACTCCCGGAGCAGGAGATAGCTTCTATTGCGAGAACTGTTTGCGTGATGCTGCTATGGTTAGGGCAATTCGAAAGCTTGGGCACGATGTCCTGATGGTCCCGATGTATTTGCCGTTGCAGGGTGACCGAAAAGAGGAGCTTAATGACGTGCCGATTTTTTTCGGCGGTGTTAATGTCTATCTTCAGCAGAAATGGGGGCTTTTTCGGAAAACACCTCGTTGGATAGACCGGTTATTTGATTCGCCGTGGCTTTTGAGATGTATCGGTCGCAACGCAAAGGTAACCAGTGCCCGCGATTTAGGCGAGACGACCATATCGATGTTGCAAGGTGAAGAAGGGCGGCAGACAAAAGAGTTGAATAGACTTGTTGACTGGCTAAGTGCTCAGGAAAATAGACCTGATGTCGTTTGCCTATCTAACGTTTTGCTAATCGGACTTGCCAGACGCCTCAAGGCTCAGCTCAATGTGCCTATAGTGTGTCTGCTTCAGGATGAAGATAGTTTTTTGGAGGGATTATCACCGGATTATGCAAAACAGGCCTGGGGGATACTGGCGGAGCGTTCAGGTGATATAGATGCGTTTATGGCGGTGAGCAAATACTATGCTGATGTTATGCGGGAGAAACTATCAATTAGTGAGAATCGGATGTATGTTGTTTATATGGGTGTTTCGTTAGAGGGGTATGAGGAACGCAAGAGCCGGCCGCAAGTGCCAACAATTGGTTTTCTATCGCGTATGTGCTCCGAAAGGGGCCTGGATATTTTAGTTGATGCCTTTATCATACTTAAAAAGGATGAAAAGTTGAAGAACGCCAGGCTGCGTATCGCAGGCGGCAGCAGCGGTGATGACAAATCATTTGTAAATTGCATTCGCCGGCAGCTTAGTTCGTGTGGTTTCATTTCTGATGTGGACTTTATATCGGATTTTAGCCGCGATACTAAACTCAATTTTTTACAAACTCTTTCGCTGTTATCTGTGCCGGAGAAAAAGCCGATTGCCTGTGGCTTATACGTGCTCGAAGCGCTTGCGGCGGGTGTGCCGGTAGTGCAGCCGGCGAGCGGGGTCTTTCCTGAACTATTGGAAATGACCGGTGGGGGCGTGCTTTTTGAACCAAATAATTCTACTGCTCTGGCGGCAGCAATGAAAAAGTTGTTGCTGGATGCAGACTGCGCACAGCAGCTTGGAAGGCAGGGCAGACAAGTTGTATTTAAAAAATTCGATGTTGAGCGAACTGCCAAAGATATGGTGTGTATATATGAGAAGATTGCTCAGAAGTTTAGATGAGGCTAATGATGCTCGAACTTATCAACGTGACAAAAACCTACCAGTCACCCGGGTCTGCCGGCGGCGTTTGTGTTTTGAAGGATATAACTCTTAAGGTCGAAAATGGTCAATCCATTGTGATAGTTGGGCCATCAGGCAGCGGCAAAAGCACGCTGCTTAACATTATTGGCGCCCTCGACCATCCCACGGCAGGAAAGGTTCTATTTGACGGCAGGGACCTTGCCGGACTCGATGAGGTTGAGCTTGCCAAAATCCGTAATCAGGAAATCGGGTTTGTTTTTCAATTGCATCATCTTTTGCCTCAGTGCACGGTGCTTGAGAATGTTTTGATTCCTACTCTTGCTAATAAAAGCCGCTTCTTGAAGAAAGAGACTCAGCAAAGAGCAGTTGATTTGCTGCAGCGGGTCGGACTTAAAGACCACTTATTGCATCGTCCGGGTGAGCTTTCAGGGGGAGAACGCCAGAGAGTAGCAGTTGTAAGGGCCTTGATAAATAAGCCTAAGCTGCTGCTTGCCGATGAGCCAACCGGGTCGCTGGATTCGGACGCTTCAAAAAATATTGCAGAACTGCTGGTGGAGTTAAACCGCAGCGAGAAAGTTACATTGATTGTGGTAACACATTCGCAAAAAATCGCAGAGTATATAGGGCAGGTGTGGGAGTTAAGCGAAGGCGTTTTGAAATTTAGAGGCCAGAGATGAGTTTGTGGAGGCTTATTAAGAGAAGCCTTATCTTTTATTGGAGGACGAACATAGGCATTTTGCTAAGCGTCCTGGTCGGCACGGCAATTTTAGTGGGTGCGCTCGCTGTGGGTGACTGCGTCCATTACAGTCTGAAAATGATGGTAAACAAACGCCTGGGCACAGTTGATTATGCTCTTATTCTGCGCGATAAGTTCTTTAGAGATAAGTTGGCAGACGAACTGGCAGCGGAATTGCACACAACAGTTGCACCTTTGTTGCATCGCCGGGGTCTGATTGCAAATAGCAGTGGCACGAGGCACGTAAATAGAATTGAAATTCTTGGCGTTGATGAGAGGTTTTACAAAATTGGCGCAGTGAAAAATCCGTTGGATAGTAACTGGGCCGATGGAGTTATTCTGAATAAGCCATTGGCTGTCAGGCTTGCAGCTTCGGTGGGGGACGAGGTTGTGCTGCGAATTGAAAAACCCGGTTTGATGCCGCGAGAAGTGCCGCTGTCGCCTGATTTTGATTTGTCAACCGCTTTTCGGCGGACAGTGAAGGCAATCGCAACAGACTCAGAGTTTGGCCACTTTAGTTTGCAGGCAAACCAGGTTGCGCCAATGAATGCCTTTGTGCCGATACAATGGCTGCAAGAAAAATTGGGTCGCAGCGCTCAAGCCAATATGATGTTAATGGCTTCAAGTCCCCCAAATAGCATAACGGTTGAAAAAGCAGATGAAGATATTAAGAAGTGCTGGCAGCTTGGTGACATTGGCCTTGAGCTTCGCAAGTTAGATAGACAAAATGCTCTTGAGATACGCAGCAAGCGTGTGTTCATTAATGACTCTTTGGCAGAAGCTGCGATGAGGGCGGATGGTAATGCTGTTGGAATCTTGACTTATTTTGTGAATGAATTGCGATTAAATGATAAAGCTACACCCTATTCGATGATTACTGCTATGGGGCCATCGGCAGGAACCAGTGGTTTTATCCCGATGGATATGCGCGATGACGAGATTATCATTAGCCGGTGGCTTGCCGATGACCTCGAGGCCAGGGTAGGGGATTTGCTTGAGCTTACCTACTTTGTTCTTGGACCGATGAGAACACTTGTGGAGCAGAAAAGTCAATTTCGAGTTCGTCAGATTTTGCATAAGGATAGTCCCGCGATAGACCCTGAGCTGATGCCGGATTTCCCCGGTTTAGCAGATGTCGATAATTGCAGGGATTGGAAGCCAGGAGTGCCGATTGAGCTTGGTAAAATTCGCACCTCTGACGAGGATTACTGGCGGCGATATCGAGGTTCGCCGAAGGCGTTTGTTACACTCAAGGCCGGCCAGGCTATGTGGAGTAACAGGTATGGAAGCATAACTGCCATACGTTACAAACAGGGTAGAGTATCTGAACAAGATATAACCACAGTATTATTAAATGCTGTTGAGCCTGCCTCTGTGGGATTGTTTTTTCAGCCTGTGCGGCAGCGCGGCGAAAAAGCCAGCGACCAGGCAACCAATTTTGGTCAGCTTTTCCTGGGTTTTAGTATGTTTCTTATTATAGCGGCAGCCGTCCTGATGGCTCTGGTTTTTGTATTTGGCGTTGAGAGCCGAACACAGCAGGTCGGCTTGTTGCTGGCGGTAGGATTTTCACCGAAATTGGTAAGGAGGCTATTTTTTATGGAAGGCGCAATCCTGGCGGCGCTCGGAGCTATTGCAGGAACTGCGGCAGGACTATTTTATACTAAGGCAATGATTTATGGACTTGCGACTGGTTGGCAGATATTAGTCAGCGGCTCACCAATCCATTTCTATGTAAAACCAGCCACTATGTTTGTGGGGGCGCTGGGGGCGGCAGCGATTTCTCTATTAACAATATGGATGACTGTGCGTCATCAGGTATCCAGGCCGGCTCACCAGCTTCTTGCAGGCATCCCACAATGGCAATTTTTTGGTGGCACGGCCATCCTGGCCGTGTCCAGTCTTCACGGGCTGGAAGCCCGTGCCACACAACCACTTTCGAAAGGCAAAATAGGATTATGGGTAACGGTGGTTGCAGTAGTTGGAGCTGTGCTGCTTTTTGGTATAGTAGGGACAACAGACAGCGAATCTGTCTCAGCGATTTTCTTTGGGGTCGGGGCTTTGCTTTTAATTGCCGGCCTTGGATTAAGTCAAACTTTATTGAGGCTGATAAGAAGCGGCTGGAATAGACCTATGGTTTCTCTTATTGGTTTGGGTCTGCGGAACTCAACGAGGCGAAGCGGCCGCAGCCTGGCCGTTGTGGGGTTACTTGCCTGCGGTATTTTTCTGGTCATCGCGGTGGGTGCCAATAGACACGACACCTTAACCGATACCCAGGAGCGGGATTCAGGCACAGGTGGCTTTATGTTATTTGGCGAATCAACCATAGGCGTTTTGCAGGACTTGAATAGTAAGTCTGTTCGGCAATCGATGGGACTGGATGATAGTGCGCTTGAGGGCGTCAAGATACTGCAATTGCGTGTGCGGGATGGCGATGATGCAAGCTGTTTTAATTTGAATCGTGCTCAAACGCCGCGTTTATTAGGTGTGCAGCCGGCGCGTATGCAAGAGCGTGGGGCTTTTAAGTTTGTTGAGGCCATTAAAGACAATAAGCAGGCGGACCGTTGGAAATTGCTTGATAATAATTATGGAGAGGATGTTGTGCCTGCAATTGGTGATTATGCGACGATTATATGGGCGCTCGGCAGGTCAATCGGAGATGAGCTTGAATACACCGATGATGAAGGACAAAAGTTTCGGCTTCGGCTGGTTGGTATATTGAAAAATTCAATTTTGCAAGGGACTTTGATTATTTCTGAAGACCAGTTTATAAAAAGATTTCCATCAGAAAGTGGATACAGAATGTTTCTTATTGATGCACCCCAGGATAAGACCGACGTTGTTACTGAGAAACTTTCTACCGCATTAAGAGACTATGGACTGGAGCTAACAGATGCAAAGCAGCGGCTGGCAGAATTTTCAGCCATTGAAAATACTTATCTATCGGTGTTTGCAATTCTGGGAGGTTTGGGGCTTATTCTTGGCAGTATGGGGCTTGGCGTGTTAGTGCTTCGCAATATATTAGAGCGGCGGGGTGAGCTTGCGATGCTTCAAGCGGTGGGATTTCGTAAGAGAGGACTTAAACAGTTGGTATTTTACGAGCACTGGTTTCTTGTGCTCGGCGGCTTGACCTGCGGGATTGTAGCAGCGTTGGTAGCTATTGTTCCTGCTATTAAATCGCCGGCAACAGAAATACCATATTTTTCGCTGATATTGACGATTATTGCTATTGCTGTAAGCGGCGTTATATGGATATGGATGGCAACGGTCTTTGCGCTTGGCGGAAAGATGCTGGAGGCGCTGAGAAATGAGTAAAATTACCTCACAAATTTTGAGAAAACGATGAAAAAAATTATTATTGTGTGGATGATACCGGTTGGATTGGTTGTTGTGGGTGTAGGGCTGCTTTACATCTGGATTAGCACCGATGTGGTGACGGGACTGACGGTTCGCTTGCCCATTCCAGAGAATGTTCCGCAGGAGCTTTTAGAGCCTTACGGTCCAAAGGGGTTACAGGGTCAGTTGGTCCAATCCGACGGTGTCCCTTCTAATTTACCCGGCGCCTGGCCTCGCTTTAGAGGGGCGAACTTCGACGCGATAAGTAATGAGAATGTTTCTCTTGCAAAGACCTGGGCATCGACCGGCCCACGAGTCCTGTGGTCTGTTGAAGTGGGAGAAGGTTACGCTGGAGCAGCAATCCTGGCAGGCCGAGTGTATATCCTGGATTATGACCACAAGAATCAGGCTGATGCCGTCCGGTGTTTGTCCCTTGATGATGGGAGAGAAATTTGGCGATACTCTTACCCGGTTAAAATCAAACGCAATCATGGGATGAGTAGAACTATCCCGGCAGTAACGGAAAAGGACATTGTAACATTGGGACCGAAATGTCATGTTACCTGTCTGGATTCGATGAGCGGCCAATTTCGCTGGATGCTAAACCTGGTCAAGGATTTTAAAATAAAAGTCCCATCGTGGTATGCGGGACAGTGTCCCCTTATCGATGGTAACAGGGCGATAATCGGCGTCGGCGGTGAGGCGCTAATGATAGCGGTGGATTGTGAATCGGGCGAGATTGTATGGCAAACTCCGAACCAGCGCAACTGGGAAATGACACATTCTTCTGTGATGCCGACCGATTTTGCGGGCAAGAGGATATATGTTTACTGCGCCAGCGGAGGCGTGGTCGGCGTATCGGCGGAAGATGGCAGCATTTTGTGGGAGTATCCGGATTGGAAAATTAGGGTGGCGAATGTCCCGTCACCGGTTATGGTGGGTGAGGGACTTATTTTTCTTTCCGGCGACTACAACGCCGGTTGTGTGATGCTGCGTCTGGTTGAGACAGGCGGTAAGGTAGATGTGCAGACGGTTTTCCGGCTTGGAGCCAATGTGTTTGGGTCGCCTCAACATACTCCTATATTTTATCAGGGATATATATATGGAGTTCGGCCTGATTATCAACTAACCTGCCTCGACACAAATGGGAAAGTTATGTGGGCCAGCACAAGTGCTCATCGTTTTGGACGCGGGCCTTATATGATTGCCAATGGCTTACTTTACGTTATGAATGATTCTGGTTTGCTGACTCTGGTAGAGGCGCGACCTTCCGGCTATAACCAGCTTGCTCAGGCGAAGGTTCTGGAAGGGCCGGATTCGTGGGGGCCTATGGCGTTTGCCTCCGGTAGATTGATTTTGCGTGACTTGACGCGAATGATATGTCTTGACATCGCTGAGCGGTAGAGCAGCCAGGTTGTGAATGTGGGTTTTATTGGTTATAATGAACCTTCAGGGAAATTTGATAGTAAAGGCAGGTTAGGCATCAAATAAGCCGGTGATTAAAGGCAGCGAATATGAAGATTTTTGTTGGTGTGATTATTACACTTGCTGTTGTTATTGCCATTTTTGCCCTTGTAAGGTTCGGTCTGACTGGCCAGGAAGGCGAAGAATTTGTCTATGACGTCAGCAAGCTGGCGAAAATCGACCCGAATTTAATTCTATACGAGGAGTCGGGCCAGCCGATTAGCACCGGCTTTACTAATTCACGCGGTATTGCAGTTGACCCGCCAGACGTGCGGCGGGTTGATTCTAAAGGCTCTCTCTATGTAGCCGGTGACAAAGCCATTCGTATATTTGGTGAAGACGGCAATTTGATTAGCGAGATTAAACTTGCTGATATGCCGAGGTGTTTGACCGTAGCGGATGACGGCAAGATTTATATTGGAATGAAAAACCATATTGAAGTCTATAACAGCGAAGGAAAGAAGCTGGCAGGTTGGCGGACTTTTGGCGACGATGCGGTTTTGACAAGTATAGCTGTTTCAAAAGACGATGTTTTTATTGCAGATGCAGGCAAACGAATTGTTCTTCGCTGCGACACCGCAGGTTCGTTAATCAATTATATCGGCCAGAAAAACGAAAATAAGAATATTCCAGGTTTTGTAATACCGAGTCCTTATTTTGACCTTGCGGTCGCTTCTGATGGGCTTTTGTGTGTGGTCAATCCCGGCCGTCATCGCATCGAAGCATATACGGTTGATGGTGACCTTGAATTTTCGTGGGGCGAATTCTCATCAGACCTGAAAGGTTTTTGCGGGTGCTGTAATCCAGTAAATTTCGCAATTCTTGAAGATGGCAGCTTTGTTACCTGTGAAAAAGGCATAATACGTGTCAAGATTTACGACCCTGCCGGTAATTTTGTTGGTGTTGTGGCAGGCCCGGAGCAGTTGCTTACAGAAGGCGCCGCACACGTTTGTGAAACAGCCGCTGAATGTCAGACCGGAGGTTTTGATGTAGCGGCAGGTCTTCATAGGCAGATTTTTGTCCTGGATACAATCAAAAATGTTGTGAGAACATTTACGAGGAAAAAGGCAGGATGAAAAATAAATACCTCACACAAGGTCAGCTCGCCGCAAAACTAACGGGTCAAAGCCGGCGTGAACTGCTTACAGGCCTTTTGCGAAATATAGTTTTAGGATTGTTGACAGCAGTTGCCTACCTGGTTTCTATCAGCAGATACAGACTGGTGCAGGAAGGTAAGTGCGTAAAAAACAGTATCTGCAATAACTGTTCTGTGTTTGAAAAGTGCACGCTGCCTCAAGCTTTATCGGTCAAGCAATCGCCAATGAGGATAAAGAATGTCCGAAAATAAAAAAAGTATTACCAGACGAAATTTTCTAAGGGACGGTCTTTGGGGGGTATGCTTAGGCGGTCTTGGTGCGGCAGCGGGATTTTTGGCGGCCAAGATTAAAAAGACAAATACCGTCTGGCAGATTGACCCGAGCGTATGTGTGGCGTGTGAAAACTGTGCAAAAAATTGTGTGCTTGAGCAATCGGCGGTAAAGTGCGTGCATGCATTCGCAATATGCGGGTATTGCAGGATTTGTTTTGGATTTTTTGGGCCGGAGCCTTTTGATATTACCGAGGGTGCGGAAAACCAGCTTTGCCCCACAGGGGCCATAAAGCGCACCTTTGTAGAGGACCCCTATTATCAATACACTATCGACGAGTCACTTTGTATCGGTTGCGGTAAGTGTGTCAAAGGGTGCAACACCTTTGGCAACGGGTCGCTGTTCCTACAGGTGCGTCACGACCGCTGTTTGAATTGTAACGAATGCGCAATTGCAGCAGCTTGTCCTTCAGGGGCGTTTAAGCGGGTTCCTATAGACAAGCCATATCTATTTAAGATGGTGGAGCCCATTGGAAATAATGCGGAAGGTCACGCGCTCTTTCCTTCTCGAAAATTTTCTAACGGGGTGGACCACGCTTGATGAGCCGTTTTACTCACATCGTAATCTGGATAGCTTTGTTCTTGAATTTATGCGGTATTGTATCGGCAGCGGAGCGTTTTCCTCCGCCTGAATTTGAAAGTGCCTATCAGCGTCCAAGCCCTACCACTCCCGTCCCTCGTCAGGATATTTACGAATATCTGGATGCAGTTGTGCTTTTGATGGCGCTCGGTTTGGCTGCATATCTGGTTCTCAAAAAGCGAGACCGGCGGGCCATATTTATTTTAATGTTGTTTTCTTTGCTTTATTTTGGTTTCTGGCGTAAGGGCTGCGTCTGTTCGGTCGGGGCGCTTCAGAATATGATTTTGGCGATTTTTGACCTTAACTACGCTGTGCCTATCGCAGTTGCGGTATTTTTTTTCTTACCGCTGGTATTTACATTATTTTTCGGAAGGGTTTTTTGTGCGGCGGTATGTCCCCTTGGAGCGATTCAGGACTTGGTGCTGTTGCGACCTATCAAGGTGCCCGGTTGGCTGGAAAATGGCCTGCGATTGTTCGCATACGTTTATCTGGGATTAGCAGTTTTATTCGCAGCGACCGGCAGCGCTTTCGTGATATGCAGATATGACCCCTTTGTTTCATTTTTTCATTTGAGCGGCAACCACAACATTTTAATACTTGGTGCATGCTTTTTGCTTGTGGGGCTGTTTGTAGGGCGGCCTTATTGCCGATTTTTTTGTCCTTATGGTGCAATCCTCGGACAGCTTTCGCGGCTATCAAGATGGAATGTAACTATTACTCCCGACGATTGTGTTCAGTGCAGGCTGTGTGAAGATTCCTGTCCTTTCGGTGCTATCAGAGCGCCGGCAGTTGACCCGGCTACACGTCGCGGCGGACTAAGTGATTATGGCAAAAATAAAAAGAGGCTGGCGTTTCTAATTTTTCTTTTGCCTGCGCTGGTGTTTCTGGGAGGCTGGCTGGGATCTTCTATAAAAATGATAACATCTCGTATGCACGAAACCATTAGACTCGCCGAGCGCATATACTTAGAGGACAACGGCAAGGTAGAAGGGACCACGGATGCGAGCTTGGCGTTCAGGGCAACCGGTAAAACGGTCGAGCAGTTATGCGAGGATGCTTCTAATATACGGGCCAAGTTTGGGCAGGGCGGCTGGTTCTTGGGCGGATTTGTTGGAATGGTTATTGGGCTTAAGCTCATCGGCGTCTCTGTCTGGCGACAAAGAAAAGACTACGAGGCTGATAAGGCAAGCTGTTTGGCGTGTGGACGATGTTTTCAGTTTTGTCCCAAGGAGCGTGCCAAACTAAAGAAGGTAAAGGAAACCATAGGTTAGTGCTAAATGAACGAGCAGATAGAAAAGACTTCTAAGAGTATCGAGGTAATAAGTCCTTGGCGCAAAACTGCTGTGGCAACGGCCATTATTGGGGCTATATTTTCTTTTATCATAACTACACTTCTTATTGCCAATTACTTTCAAAGCTATGTTACAAACGCTAAGCGGGAAAAACAGTGGGAGGCTCTAAAGGTAGAAATTCGCAGCCGCCCTGATAACGAGCAGCTTATATTGCAGATTCGCCAGTTGGATTTGCAAATCAGACGGTGCAGGATTCGCGGGTTGGATTTTTCTCGAAAAGGCGGCTATCTGCTTCTGGCCGCTGTCACGGTATTATTGATTGGTGTCAGGTGGGCGGTTAGTCTCAAAAAAAAGATACCGTCTCCCCAGCCGCTCGGTGATAGACTGGATGAACAGATGCGTAAGGCTACGATGGCTCGATGGGCTATCACCGCCGGCCTGGTAGTTTTAGGAGTGGGGGCGTTGTTTTTTATATTGAGGCCTTCGATTGATTTTCGCAAAACTGCCCAAGCAGATGTTTCCTATCCTTCTGAGGACCAGATTAATAAAAATTGGCCGCGCTTTCGGGGCCCGGGCGGACTTGGCGTAAGTCCCTATACGAACATCCCTACTAACTGGAATGGAAAAACAGGTGAGGGGGTTCTCTGGAAAAGTAAGGTGCCGCTTCCGGGTTTTAATTCGCCGATTGTCTGGGGCGACCGTATTTTTCTTTCCGGGGCCGATGCAAACGAGCGTGAGGTCTATTGTTTTGACGCATCTTCAGGAAATCTTTTGTGGGAGCGTCCTGTAACAACTTTACCTCAAACCGGCGTCAAGAAAGCAGTCAAAGTAACGGAAGGTGGTGCTGGTTTCGCATCTCCAACGATGGTAACGGATGGCCAGCGCGTTTGTGCGATTTTTGCAAATGGCGAGGTCGGCTGTTTTGACCTGCAGGGCAAAAACATCTGGACCCGAAATTTAGGGCTGCCTGACAGTGCTTATGGCTACTCATCCTCGCTTGATTTGTATCGAAACTTGCTTTTGGTTCTGTATGACCAGGGAGCAGCCGAGGACCAGAAGTCTAAACTGATGGCTTTGAATGTATTGTCGGGTGTAACTATCTGGGAGGCGCAACGACCGGTGCCCAACTCCTGGGCATCGCCAATCGTAACCAGAATTGGGAATCAATGTCAGGTAATAACCTGCGGCGACCCGTGGGTTATAGCGTATGACCCAGCTAATGGTGCAGAACTGTGGCGTGCAAAATGCTTGGGTGGTGAAATTGCACCATCCCCGATATATGCTAACGGACTTGTATTTGCTATAGAACCTTATACTAAGCTGGTCGCAATAAAGCCGGATGGTCAGGGTGATGTCACCAAGACCCACATCGCCTGGACAGTCGAGGATAGCACACCGGATATCTGCTGTCCGGTTAGTTCCGGTGAATTGTTATTTCTTCTAACCAGTGAAGGAAAGCTTACCTGTTATAAAGTTAAGGATGGGACTAAGGTTTGGGATAAAGACCTAAAAGAGAATTTTCGGGCATCACCAAGCCTGGTCGGTAATCGATTGTATCTATTAAGTGAGACAGGGATTATGTTTATCATTGAAGCCGGGATGGAATATAAGCAGCTCGCCAAGTGTGAGCTGGGTGAGGATTGCAATGCCTCGCCGGCTTTTGCAGACGGTCGTATATATATACGTGGGCAGGAGAATCTTTATTGCATTGGGGAGAAACCTTCAAAACGCCCTTAATTTTGTTCAAGAACTGCTAAAAAGTATTATGGATAAAGTTGATTTAACATTTGTCGAACAGCTTATTGAGAGAGTCGGCACCGGCAAAGAAAAGGTGCTTAAGATTTTGCAGGCCGTTCAGGGCCGTTTTGGGTACCTCCCGCAGGAAGCCCTCGAGCGGGTTTGCGAATTGACAGAGATTGCCCCTGCCTCGATAGCCGGTGTCTCTACTTTTTATAACCAGTTCAGGCATCAGCCGGCTGGGCGTTACATAATTCGAGTTTGTGTCGGCACGGCCTGTCACGTTAAGGGTGGTGAGCAGATTTATGAGTCCTTTAGACGCTGCCTTGATATTCCACAAGGGGCGGATACAGACAAGAACAGAATATTTACGGTTGAAAAAGTGGCGTGCCTGGGATGCTGCACGTTGGCCCCGGCGACTCAGATTGACCAGGTAACTTATGGTCATCTTACTCCCGGTATAGTGTCAACGGTTCTTGATAATTTTCTGCGATATCAGAAAGCAAAAGCAGAACAGCGCGAAAAAGTGCGCAAGCGTCGAGCCGTGGGAGCGAAATTTTGCGGCGAAATTCACCTTGGTTTAGGTTCGTGCTGTGTGGCCAGGGGTAGTGCCGCGGTGCGTGAAGCTCTTGAGCAGGCGCTGGAAGAAACCGGTGTCCAGGTAGAAGTTAAGCGCGTCGGATGTGTGGGTATGTGTCACCAGACGCCGTTACTGGAAGTGGTGCTGCCAGAGGATACGGCTTTTTTGTATGCAAGGGTCCAGGCGGATGATGCAAAATCTATTGTGCTTCATCACTTTAAGCCGCGGGGAGTAAAAAGAATTTCCAACGCAGTGTCTGGTGTGCTGGATAGTATATTAACCGGTAAAAAACACGAGCCTGTAGCTCGTTACTCCATAGATGTGCGGGATAAACCTGTGGCTGATTTTCTTGATAGGCAGGTGCACATCGCCACCGAGCACTATGGTCATCTCGACCCGCTTGACCTTGATGAGTATTCGCAAAATGATGGGTTCAAGGCACTGGATAAGTGCATAAATCGGTTGACCCCGTTAGAAAAACGGCTTTCCTTCTCCGTAGTAGGAACTACGAAGGATGAATCTTTTCTAACGGGGTTGACTGCCGAACAGGTCATCGCTGAGATTGGGCGCAGCGGGCTTCGAGGAAGGGGTGGGGCCGGCTTTCCGACTCATCTTAAATGGTCTGCTGTCCATAGCAGACAGTCCGACTCCAAGTTTGTCGTCTGTAACGGGGATGAGGGTGACCCTGGGGCCTTTATGGACCGGATGATGATGGAGTCTTATCCCTACCGGATTATCGAGGGTATGGCGATAGCCGCTTATGCGGTCGGGGCAAATCAAGGTTATCTTTACATTCGTGCAGAGTATCCGCTTGCGGTGAGCCGAATGGGCGAGGCGTTAAAAATCTGCCGGGAGCGAGGATTTCTCGGTGATAATATTATGGGAAGCGGATTTTCGTTGAGCCTGAAGATTGTGGAGGGCGCTGGTGCTTTTGTGTGCGGCGAGGAGACCGCGCTTATGGCAAGTATCGAGGGGCGCCGCGGCATGCCTCGTCTTCGTCCTCCTTATCCGGCTGAAAGCGGCCTTTGGGGTAATCCAACGCTGATTAACAATGTTGAAACCTATGCAGCAGTGCCGTGGATTATACGAAATGGCTCTGAAGCATTTGCGAAGCTCGGCACAAGCACCAGCAAGGGGACAAAGGTTTTTGCACTGGCAGGAAAAATAGCTCGCGGAGGTCTGATTGAAGTGCCTATGGGCATTTCCATTCGCCAGATTATCGAAGACATCGGCGGAGGTATCGCAGGAGGATTGAAGTTTAAGGCGGTGCAGATAGGCGGCCCATCCGGCGGATGTGTGCCAGCAGAATTGGCGCATATCCCTGTTGACTACGAGACTCTGACCAGCGTTGGGGCAATGATGGGTTCCGGCGGTATGGTGGTGCTGGATGAGTCAGACTGTATGGTTGATATTGCGAGGTACTTCTTAGAGTTCACGCAGAACCAGTCGTGCGGGAAATGCACTTTCTGCCGGATAGGCACCCGGCGAATGCTTGATATTCTTGAGCGATTATGCACCGGCCAGGGCAAAAAAACAGATTTAGACCAGTTGCAGAATCTCGGTGAAATGGTGAAAAAGTCAAGTCTGTGCGGGCTTGGCAAGACCGCACCGAATCCGGTTCTTTCAACTCTGAAGTATTTTCATCAGGAATACGAAGCGCACCTTCAAGGTCGCTGTCCAGCCGCTAAATGCAGGGCGCTTATTACGTATTCTGTAACCGATGATTGCATCGGCTGCACTTTGTGTGCTCAAAACTGCCCTGCTGATGCTATTGCGATGAAACCTTATGAGAAGCACGAAATAGACCCCGGCAAGTGTATTCGCTGCGGCACCTGTAAAAGCGTCTGCCCTTCGGATGCAATTGAGGTTAAATGATAATGCCCAAGCTGACCATAGATAATCGGGAAGTTGAAGTTAATAATGGCGAAACGATTCTTGACGCTGCCGGAAAGCTGGGAATCAAAATTCCCACGATGTGCTTTCTGCAGGGGCATAAACCTTTAACCAGTTGTATGCTGTGCGTTGTAAAAGTTAATGGGTCGAATAGTCTGGTGCCGGCTTGTGGAGCCATCGCCAGAAATGGTATGAAAGTTGAAACTAACAGCGATGAGGTCCGTCAGGCGCGGAGGATGGCTTTGGAGATGCTTTTAAGCGACCACGTTGGCGATTGTATGGGGCCGTGTCAGGTAACCTGTCCTGCCGGGATGAATATCCCTCTGATGATTCGCCAGATTGCTGCCGGCAATCTTAATAACGCAATTGCCACAGTGAAAAAAGATATCGCATTGCCTGCAACTCTGGGAAGAATCTGTCCAAAACCTTGCGAGCGGGCGTGCAGACGGGCAGTATTTGATGAGGCTGTTTCAATCTGCCTTTTGAAGCGATATGTAGCTGATGTGGATCTTCACTCGAATGACCCATATTTGCCAACCTGCAAACCGAAACAGGGCAAGCGTGTGGCTATTGTCGGCGCGGGGCCGGCAGGACTATCCGCAGCTTATTATCTCCAGCAGGATGGTTACGATTGTGTGATTTTTGACGACCACGAAAAATCAGGAGGTATGTTACGCTACGGAGTTTCGCAAGAGGAACTTGCCAGAGACGTGCTCGATGCAGAAATTTCTTTGATTGAAAAACTGGGCGTAAAGTTTCAAGGCCGAACACTAATAGGTGATACCTTATCAGTAGAGGATTTACGACAAGACTTTGATGCTGTGTTCGTAGCGATTGGTGAGCTAAAACAATCCGATTCTGCCTGGATGGGACTTAAGATAGGGGCAGGGGGTATTGCTATAAATGGAGAAACTTACCAGACGAGTATATCGGGGGTATTCGCGGGTGGAGATTGCGTTCGCAAACGTAGATTAGCGGTTCGGGCGGTTGCTGATGGTAAGGAAGCTGCTGTATCAATCAGTCAGTCCCTTTCTGGTCAGCCAGTTGTAGGTCCACCTAAAGTATTTAATACCCATATTGGCAAACTCAAAGAAGATGAGATAGAAAAGTTCGTGGCCTTTGCCAGCAAAGCTTCACGTCTGACACCAAACTTGGAAATTCGAAATTCAAAGGGTGGATTCACTGATGACCAGGCCAAACAGGAAGCAGCCCGTTGTCTGCATTGCGATTGCCGAAAAGCCCAAAGCTGTAAACTAAGACAATATGCTCTGGAATATGAGGCTCATCCAGGCCGATATAAAAGCGAGCGGCGATTGTTTGAGCAGGACACTGAGCACCCCGAAGTAATTTATGAACCCGGCAAGTGCATAAGCTGCGGACTTTGTGTCCAGATTGCCGCCCAGGCAGGTGAGCCACTCGGATTAAGTTTTGTAGGCCGAGGCTTTGATGTGCGAGTGACAGTGCCATTTGGTAAATCAATCACTGAAGGTTTGACGCACACTGCGAGACAATGCGTAGCCGCCTGCCCGACAGGGGCGCTGGCATTTAAGGACAAGGGCAAGTAAGCCTGAAGAATATAAGAATCTTTGCGAGCGTTTATGACTGACATTACTCGTATATGGCTGAACAGCAGGAACCCATCCGCCGCAGGGTTGCGCTTAAAATTATCAAGCTCGGTATGGATACAAAACAGGTCATTGAAATTGGGTTTGATTGGGTTTGTTTTTTCGAGTCTGCAGGCGTGATTTATTTTCATAATGCTTTGTTGAATAGAGGTTTAAATTCATCTTGGCTTTTTGGAAATTGGGTTTGTTTTGCATAATTGACTCATAGCCACAAAGCCACCAAGACACAAAGACAGAAAGACAAAAAGGGAACCACAGATAAACTATGAAACCGGAGCCTCCAGGCAGAGGTTATAATACGGGATCGTTAAACGTCCCAAGATTTTTACGTGGTCACGATGTGT
>Ga0315279_10001303_pt1 | contig 42128 bp, 38 predicted proteins | sample YL17G06_20_MG_FD_203694 | JGI IMG/M metagenome (GOLD analysis project Ga0315279, IMG submission 203694) | Sediment microbial communities from Yellowstone Lake, YNP, Wyoming, USA - YL17G06_20 | ecosystem: Environmental > Aquatic > Freshwater > Lake > Sediment | place: USA: Wyoming | collected...
TTGTCCTAACCCAAATTCATCTAAAGCCGCCTTTAATTTTTCAAAAACCTCTTTACTTATACAAAGCAATTTCCTTAACTTCCCCTCATAAGGGAGGGGGTAACGATCTATGGTATCATTCCCAAATCAAATGAAACTTTTCCTTGACCTTTTTAGATTTTTCTTGTATCTTATATGATGAACACTGATACTCTCAATCTACGCTTCAAAACTGCCTTAGGGGAAACTACCGTAAGGGAATATCGCGTTTTTACAATAAATAAACTACACATTCATCACGCCTCATTAATTCCCATATTTGATTAATGGCAGAAGTTACGCTTTGCTTAATCGACGTTGATACCCTCTGTTATTATGTCTAAATGAATAAGCCCAGACTATTTTTAATTGATGCTACGGCTTTTTGTTACCGGGCATTCTATGCTATCAGAAGCCTTTCTACGTCTTTCGGACAGCCTACCAATGCCATATACGGTTTTATAAATATGTTAAATAAGATTTTAAAAGAAAAAAATCCCCAATTTCTGGCGGTATGTTTTGATGTTTCAAGGGATACCTTTAGGCTTAAGAAATTTGCAGAATATAAAATAAAACGTCCGCCTATGCCGGATGAACTATCCAGCCAGATTCCCCTGATAAAGGAGGTGATTTCTGCTTATGGAATTACTATATTCGAGCAGGAAGGTTATGAAGCAGATGATATTATTGCCACCCTTACCAGGAAAGCAAAAGAAGAAGGCATATCTACAACTATCGTCAGTTCTGATAAAGATATGCTGCAGTTAGTAGACGAAGATACGGCGGTATTTAGCCCCTACAAAGACGAAGGTATAATTTACGATGAAAAAAAGGTTTCAGAACGCTTTGGAATAGAGCCGCAGAGGATTACGGATATTATCGCGCTTATGGGGGATGATGTGGATAATATCCCAAGTGTCCCCGGTATCGGTGAAAAGACAGCTGTGGCATTAATTAAAGAATTCGGCTCTTTAGAAAAATTATTAATGAACATTGACAAAATAAAATCAGAAAAAATAAAAATAGCAATAAAGGATAATATGGATACAATAGAATTAAATAGAGAATTAGCCGTATTAGATAAAAAGATAGATTTGGATTTTAATTTAGATAAATTAAAGATAACCGAACCCAATTACCAGGAATTATTTAGATTATTTAAATTTCTTGAATTCAAGACTCTTTTGAAAGATTTAGAAGTTAAGGAAGATAAATCACCGGATATAGAGGTAGCTACACTGGAAGACGAAGAATTAAAAGATTTAATAAATCCCACCCTTGCGTGCAAGGGCGGGATAAATCCGCAAGACGAACTTATTTTATACGGCGAGACTTTAGATAGCCTGATATTTTATGTAAACCCCGCCCTTTCTACAGCAAAGAGGGACTATGAAATAAGAAAGGGCGGGGTAAAGGATAAATTCTTTAGATTCACTCATCCCGGAGCAAACCTGAAAGCCATTTTATCAAATCCTCAGATAAAGAAGATAGGCCACGACCTGAAAAAAATAAATGTATCTTTAGCAAAGCAAGATACTGTCTTGGATGGGCTATATTTTGATACTATGATTGCCGGTTATTTAATCAATCCTTCTAAGTCCGGATACAATTTAGATGATTTGGCTTGGGATTATTTAGGCGGGTTACTCAAAACCGGCTCTATAAATAACCCGGATGCGGTTGGTATCATTAAGCAATTAAAACCAAAATTAGAAAGAGAATTACGCGATAAATCGCTTTTTAATCTTTTCACTGAGATCGAGATGCCTCTGATTGAAGTATTAGCCCAAATGGAATTGACCGGAATAAAATTAGACTTAGAAATATTAAATAAACTCTCCAAAGATTTAGAGAAAAGACTGATTAAATTAATCGAAGATATTTATGAAGCAAGCGGCAGCCAATTTAACATCAATTCGCCGAAACAGCTGAGGGATATCTTGTTTGAGAAATTAAAATTACCTATTATCAAAAGGTCCAAAACCGGCCCGTCTACCGATGAGGAGGTACTGAGAAAATTGGCTGATAAACATAAATTGCCTCACTTTTTATTGGAGTATCGCCAGTTGACCAAGCTAAAATCTACTTATATAGATGCCCTGCCGAATTTGTTAGACCCCAAGACGGGCAGAATCCATACTTCTTTTAATCAAACTGCTACAGAAACCGGCAGGCTCAGCTCCAGTGAACCGAATCTACAGAATTTACCCATAAAGACAGATTTAGGTAAGAATATAAGACGGGCAGTCATTGCATTTAGTAAAGATAGTTATCTTTTGTCCTGCGATTATTCGCAGGTAGAATTAAGGATTTTAGCGCATTTATCAAAAGACAAAAATTTGATTTCTGCATTTAACAACGACAAAGATATACATAAAATCACCGCTTCTTTAATCTATGGCTTAGAAGAAAAAGATATTACCGATCCTATGCGCGAGACGACAAAGAGAGTAAATTTCGGGATTATTTACGGCCTCACCTCTTTTGGTCTTTCCCGGGATTTGGGTATAAGCATCGATGAGGCCCAGGCTTTCATCGAGGCATATTTTACAAGATACCCTCAAGTCAAAGATTACATGCAAGAACAAATTAAACAGGCGAAAAAAGAAGGATTCGTGACTACAATTTTAGGCAGGAGAAGGTATATCCCGGAAATTAACAATAAGAATCAAAGTATCCGTCAGGTTGCAGAGAGGCAGGCGATAAACACACCTATACAAGGTTCGGCCAGTGACCTGATAAAATTAGCCATGATTCAAATACATAACCAGATAAAGACAAAAGACTTAAGGGCAAGGATGATTCTGCAAATCCACGACGAATTATTATTTGATGTACCCGAAGAAGAAATGGACGAATTCGTAGCTTTGGTAAAAGATAAAATGGAGAATGTCTTAAAATTAGATGTGCCCATAAAAGTGGATATGAAAAAGGGTGAGAATTGGTTAGAAATGGAGGATATTAAATGCGGATAGCAATTTGTGCATCTGAAGTTGTGCCTTTTGCCAAGACAGGGGGGTTAGCAGATGTGGCTGGCGCTTTACCTCTTGCGTTAGAATTATTAGACCAAGAAGTAATAATCATTATGCCGCGATATAAAACTATCCAGGAGCCCAAGTTTAGCGTTCAGAGATTAAAACCAGATATCTCTTATGCGGTTATCGGAAAGAACACAAAGGTATATTTTATTGAGAAAGACCTATATTTTAATCGTGATGGCTTATATGGAGATAAAACCGGAGATTACCCAGACAATCTGGACAGATTTTCTTATTATAGTAAGAGGACACTGGATTTGCTAAAAGAGATAAATTTTGCCCCCGATATTATACATTGTCATGATTGGCAGAGCGCGCTTATACCAGTATACTTAAAGACTTTATACAAAAATAATCCTTTTTATAAAAATATAAAGACCATATTAACTATACATAATATAGGTTATCAGGGTCTGTTTTCCAAAGAGGAATTTCCGAAGCTTGGCCTCGATTGGAGTCTTTTTAATATAGAAGGCTTAGAGTTTTATGGCAAGATAAATATCCTAAAAGGCGGTATAGAATTTTGTGACATCATCAATACAGTCAGCCCTACTTATAGCCAAGAAATACAAACCAAAGAATTTGGTTTTGGTTTGGAGGGGGTTTTGAATAAACGCCGTGAAACTGTATTTGGCATATTAAATGGTTTAGATTATTCTATCTGGAATCCGGAAACCGACAAATTCATTATAAAGAATTATTCCTTAAAAAATATAGAGGGTAAATATCAGAATAAAGAAGAACTGCGGAGAATTTGTCAGCTCCCTCTTAAGAAAGGCGTGCCAGTTTTTGGTATTGTATCGAGATTAGCCGAGCAGAAAGGTTTTGATATATTAACCGATGCCATAGTGAAAATCTGTAAGATGAATTTAGAATTGATTATTCTGGGTACGGGTGATTTAAAATACCATGTTCTTTTAGAAAATATTGCAAAAAAATATCCCAAGGTTATTTCTCTACACTTAAAATTTGATGACCCTTTAGCCCATAAGATATACGCAGGTTCAGATATATTCCTTATGCCTCCAAAATATGAACCCTGTGGCTTGGGTCAGATGATTAGTATGGCGTATGGCACTATACCATTAGTGTTTAAGACCGGGGGGTTGGCCGATACCGTAACATCTAATAACGGCTTTGTATTTGATAAATATAAAAAAGAAGACTTGATTAAGACGATAGATAAGATAATCAAGGCATTTAAAGATAAAAAGAAATGGCTGCAACTTATGCAAAGAGCCATGCAAAATAATTTTTCCTGGAAGGAATCTGCCAAAAAGTATCTGGCGCTGTATGAAAAGGCAAAGGCAAATGAAGCCGCAACTTACGTAACGAAGTGAACGTAAGTTGTCTGGCTGAATTTGTCCCCCCTTCTTGCATTCTGTAAGAATGCAGGGGGGATCAATTCGCACAGATAACTTATGTCGGAGAAAATTAAAATTATCGTTCCATAAGTTATGTGCTCATTGAATATGAAAAGAATAATCTTAGGGCTCACAGGCAGTTTTGGCAGTGGCAAGACCACCGTAGCCAGGATTTTTAGGTCTCATGGCGCAAAAATAATCGATGCAGATAAAATTGCCCACAGGCTTATTAAACCCCGGACTAAAATATATAAAAAAATAATTGATACTTTTGGCAAGGATATTCTCAAGAAAAATAGGGCCATTGACCGGGACAAATTAGCCCGGATTGTATTCAACAATAAACTTTTGTTAAAAAGATTAAACAGGATTATACATCCTCAGGTTATCGGGGTTATTAAGGGAGAGATAAAAACTTCCCCTGAAAGGGAAATCATTTTAGATGCGCCTTTACTTATTGAAGCAGGATTAGAAAAAATAGCAGATAAGTTAATTGTGGTAACCATAACCAGAGAAAAACAAATAAAAAGAATCTGTAAAAAAACAGGTCTTAGCAGGCCCGATATATTGAAAAGGATTAATGCGCAGATTTCGCAAAACGTGAAGTCACGTTTTGCGAATTTTATAATAGATAACAATGGTACAATTGAGGAAACAAAGAAACAAGTAATGGCAATAAGGAGGTTGTTGTGGAAAAATTAGATATCGGAAGTCTAAAAGAAATAAAAATTACCGAGCTGAATAAATTAGCTAAAGAACTGAATGTCAACGGGGTAAGCGGGCTTAAAAAGCAAGATTTGATCTTTAAGATTCTACAGGCTCAGGCGGAGAAAGAAGGCCTTATGTTTGGAGAGGGCATCTTAGAAATCTTATCTGAAGGGTTCGGATTCCTCAGGTCTCCGAATTATAATTATTTGCCCTGCCCTGATGATATTTATGTGTCTCCCTCTCAGATAAGAAAGTTTGACTTAAGGACAGGGGATACAGTCAGCGGCGAGATACGTCCGCCCAAAGAAGGAGAAAAATATTTTGCGCTTTTAAAAGTCCAGGCAGTCAATTTCGAGAATCCTGAAGAGGCAAAAGAAAAAGTGCTGTTTGATAATCTTACGCCCATATATCCCCATGAAGAATTTAACCTGGAGACAAGGCCCGATGAGATATCCATGCGCGTTATTGATTTGCTCGCGCCTATCGGTAAAGGTCAGCGCGGCCTGATTGTCGCGCAACCTTATAGCGGCAAAACCGTGCTATTGCAGAAGATCGCAAATTCTATAACTACTAATCACCCTGATGTCATATTAATTGTCCTCTTGATAGACGAACGCCCGGAGGAAGTTACCGATATGCAAAGGCATGTTAAGGGTGAAGTAATATCATCGACGTTTGACGAGCCTCCGGAAAGGCATGTGCAGGTTGCCGAAATTGTTCTGGAGAAAGCAAAAAGGCTCGTAGAACATAAAAGGGATGTGGTGGTTCTTTTGGACAGCATAACACGCTTGGCCAGGGCATACAATTCTGTTATTCCACATAGCGGTAAAGTATTATCAGGCGGTATAGATTCCAATGCCTTACAGAAACCAAAGAGATTTTTTGGCGCTGCGCGGGCAGTGGAAGAAGGTGGTAGCCTGAGTATTATTGCCACAGCGTTGGTGGATACGGGCAGCCGTATGGATGAAGTCATCTTTGAAGAATTTAAAGGTACCGGCAATATGGAATTACAACTTGATAGAAATTTGTTTCAACGTAGAATTTACCCCGCTATTGATATAAAACGTTCCAATACCCGCCACGAAGAGTTGCTTCTTAAAACCGAACGATTGCAAAAAGTTTGGATATTAAGAAAGGTCTTGAATGAACTGAATAATGTGGAGGCGATGGAACTTTTAATTGAGAAATTAGCCAAGACGAAAGATAACGACGAATTCTTAAACAGTATGAATCAATAAAAATCAGGGGGAATGACCATGAAAGACAAGATCCATCCTAAGTATCAGGACAGCGTAATTGTCTGTGCCTGCGGCAATACTATCCATACCCGTTCCACGAAGCCCAACATCAGGGTTGAAATATGCGCAAAATGTCACCCCTTCTTTACGGGTAAGCAGAAATTTGTAGATTCTGCGGGTAGGGTAGATAAGTTTATGAAGAAGTATGGAAAAAGCAAAGTAGAGAGTAACGAGTGACGAGTAGCGAGATGGATAAAATAAAAATTCTTTCTACTCTCTACTTGCTACTCGCTACTTTTTAAAGATATGTTTGAGCAATTACAAAATTTAGAAAAACGTTACGAGGAGCTGGAACACCTCTTGGCTTCCTATGAAAATGTATCTGACAAAGGGCAATACAATCAGTATGCAAAAGAGCTGTCAGGTCTGAAAGATGCGGTATCTTTGTTTAGGGAATATAAAAGGATAGTCAAAGAAATAAAGGAACTAGAGATTGCGCTCGGCGAAAAACACGACCATGAATTCTTGGCATTAGCCAGGACAGAGCTGCAGGATTTAAAGAATAAAAGATTAGACTTAGAGCAAAGGCTGAAAAATATTTTATCAGGTGAAGATGAAACTTTAGGCAAAGATGTAATCGTGGAAATACGCCAGGGCACAGGGGGTATGGAGGCAGGGTTATTTGCTGCAGACCTTTATCGTATGTACACAAAATATGCTGCAAGGAAAGTCTGGGCCATAGAACCGATGGCAGCGCATCCGACGGAATTGGGAGGATTTAAAGAAATAGTATTTAGCGTAAAAGGCAAAGATGCTTATAAACGTTTAAGATTTGAAAGCGGAGTGCATCGTGTGCAGCGCGTTCCGACTACTGAGGCCCAGGGCCGCATTCATACTTCGACCGCGACGGTAGCAGTATTAATAGAGCCCGAAGAAGTGGATTTGGCTATTGACCCGAAAGATTTAAGAATAGATACCTACAGGTCTTCGGGTCCGGGAGGACAGCATATGCAGAAAACCGACTCTGCAGTGAGAATTACGCATTTACCTACCACTACGGTGGTGACTTGCCAGGATGAACGTTCGCAACTAAAAAATAAGAATAAGGCAATGAGGATCTTACGCGCAAAGATTCTTGATATGAGGCAACAGGAAGAGTTCAAAAAGATTTCGCAAGCCAGAAAATCCCAGATCGGCTCGGGTGACCGCAGCGAAAAAATACGCACTTATAATTTTCCCGATCGGCGCGTAACTGACCACAGAATAAATCTCACCCTTCATAAATTAGAAGCAATATTAGAGGGTGACTTAGATGAGCTATCCGATGCATTGATAAAAGCAGCGGAAAGTAAGTGAGGACATAACTTAGTGAACGATAGTGAAGCTAAGTTATTGTCCGAACTTACCCCCACACCAATTACGTATTAGCCTACGCTATTTATGTAATTGGTGTGGGGGTTAAATTCGCGCAAATAACTTACGTCGCACTTTCAGTGCTTCCGTAAGTTATGCGCTCATTAAAATGAATGAAACAGAATTATTGTTTACTAATATATTGAATTGTAATCGCCTGTCTCTATATCTGAATAAGGATATATTTTTAGATAAAGCCAAATCTTTTTTGGTATCCAGTGTATTAAGAAGAAGAATCCAGGGTGAACCTTTACAGTACATATTAGGTAAAACAGAATTCATGGGTTTAGAGTTTAAGGTGACACCGGAAGTGTTTATACCTCGACCTGAGACAGAGATTTTGGTGGAGACAGCAATAAAAATAGGTTATAGGTTATGGGTTATAGGTCATAGGTTAAAAATTTTAGATATAGGAACGGGTTGTGGAAATATTGCCATAAGTATGGCAAGGAATTTACTTTATTGCGAAATGGATGCTATAGATATTTCTGATAATGCATTAGAAGTTGCATTATTAAATGCAAGACTAAATAATGCCAAGGTTAATTTTATACAAAGCGATTTATTCAATACCTATAACCTGCAACCTAACACCTATGACCTAATAGTAAGCAATCCGCCTTACATCCCTGCCGTAGAAATTGAGGCATTGCAGCCTGAAGTTAAATATGAACCGCATATGGCTTTAGACGGCGGTAAGGATGGTTTGGATTTTTATCGCCGTATAATTGACAAAACGCCTTGTTATTTAAGAAAAGGTGGTTTTTTAATCATGGAGATGGGATTTAATCAAAAAGACGCTATAAAAAATATTTTTCAAAAGTCCGGATATTTTGAGATAATAGAGTTAATTAAGGATTATAATAATATGGATAGAGTCATCATAGCAAAAAAGCGAGAGAGAGGGAATGGATAAACTAGTTATCGAGGGTGGAGTTAGATTAAAAGGCGAGGCGACGGTCTCTGGCTCTAAGAATGCGGTGTTGCCTATACTTGCCGCAACTTTGTTGACGGATGAGCCTTGTGTGATTAAAAATGTACCGAACTTACGCGATACTAACACGATGCTTAAGATTTTACGTTCTTTGGGCAAGAATGCCGAGTTCGATAAAGGCATTGTCACTGTTAGTTCTACCAGACATACAAGTTTCATTGCTGATTATAAACTGGTTTCGACCATGCGTGCGTCTTTTTGCGTTTTAGGCCCTATCCTCGCTAAACTCAAAAAAGCCAAGGTTTCTTTGCCGGGCGGATGTATTATTGGTGTGCGGCCGGTAGATTTACACTTAAAAGGGATTAAATCGTTGGGTGCGGATATTACCATTGAATCAGGTTATGTCCACGCAAAAGCAAGCCAGCTCAAAGGCAACCAGGTATATTTAGGGGGTGTTTATGGCTCATCGGTTTTAGCTACTGACAATGTAATGATGGCAGCTACTTTAGCAAAGGGCAAGACCATAATTGAATCTGCAGCTTGTGAACCGGAGGTAGCGGATTTAGCAGAATTTTTGATTAAGATGGGCGCTAAAATAAAAGGCTACGGTACACCCATTATAGAGATAGAAGGGGTAAGGCAGTTACACGGTGCCGAACATTCAATAATTCCTGATAGGATAGAGGCAGGCACATTGATGGTTGCATCGCTGATTACTAAAGGAGATATCATCATCAAGAATGTTTTTTATCAGCATCTCGGTGCCGTGGTGGATAAATTAGAAGAGGCAGGGGCCTCTATAAGCAAAACTGATTCTTCGGTTCGTGTGCGTCTTAAAAGGAGACTAAAGCCTATCAACGTTACTACCCTGCCTTATCCGGGTTTTCCTACAGATATGCAGGCGCAGATTATGAGTCTGATGAGCATTACACCGGGCATAAGCGTGATTACCGAGAAGATTTATCCGGACAGGTTTATGCATGTAGCTGAACTTAATCGTATGGGCGCACATATCCAAAGGGAAGGCCCCTATGCCATAGTCGAGGGCGTAAAACAATTATCCGGGGCGCCGGTCATGGCCTCAGATTTACGCGCATCGGCGTCTTTGGTATTAGCCGGATTAGTAGCTTCTGGCAGGACGTCGGTATCAAGGATTTATCATCTCGAGCGCGGATACGAGAATATGGAGAAGAAATTACAAGGACTGGGCGCAAAAATTTGGAGAGAGAAAGAATAAAAAATAAAAAGAATATTTATAGACTTTATTTTTTATTGATTACACCGATTAAGAAGCAGATTACGCAGATTAAAATACCAAAGATAAATCTGTGTAATCTTATTTTAAGAATCTGTGTAATCATCTAAATTAGTAAGTATAAAATATGATACTAATGATTGATAATTATGATTCTTTTACCTATAACCTCGTCCAGTATTTAGGGGGATTGGGTGCAAATATCAAGGTATTTAGAAACGACAAGATAAGTATAAATAAGATTAAGAAGCTGGGGCCGGCCAGAATTGTTATTTCGCCAGGGCCTGGCAGGCCGGAAGACGCAGGTATTTCCTGTGATGTGATCAGAGAATTTGCCGGTAAAATTCCTATATTAGGAGTGTGCCTGGGCCATCAATGTTTAGGTTTCGTATACGCAGGCCGTATTATAGGCGCAAAAAAACTTATGCACGGGAAAACCTCTCTTATTTATCATAATCAGAAGACCATATTTCGCGGTATACCTAATCCATTTGAAGCCACGCGTTATCATTCTTTGCTGGTAGAAAAGAAGACTTTGCCTGAATGTTTAGAGATAATTGCCTGGACGAGGGAATTTGAAATTATGGGTTTAAAGCATAAAAAGTATCCTCTCTGGGGAGTGCAGTTTCATCCTGAATCTATCTTAACCAAGCCAGGCAAAAGTATATTGGCTAATTTTTTATGGTGTAGGAAAGTATAAAGCACTTTCCTAACCACCCTGGCCTGCCAGAATACTAAGCCAGGGCAGGCTGAAAATCGCATTTAAGTTATCCTAAAAAGGATAAACCTTCCTAAATCCTCTTAAAGGAAGGGTCTAATCGCGAAGCGATTTTCTTGAATATATGATACAGGAAGCCACAGAAATATTGTCAAAAGGAAAAGATTTAGCTGCTTTTCAGATGGAAGCGGTTATGGAAGAGATTATGACCGGCAAAGCAGATACCGGCCAGATTGTTTCTTTTTTAACTGCATTAAATAAAAAAGGCGAGACAGTAGAAGAGATTACTGCTGCAGCATCTGTTATGCGCAGGCATGTTACCAGAATCCATGCAGATAAAGAGCCGCTTCTGGATACCTGCGGAACAGGCGGAGATAGAAAAGGCAGTTTTAATGTTTCCACAGTTGTGGCTTTTGTGGCGAGCGGCTGCGGGATTACTGTTGCCAAACACGGTAATCGTTCTGTATCGAGCTCGTGCGGCAGCGCAGACATATTAGAGGCATTAGGCATAAATATCAATATGGCTAAAGAAAAATTAGAAAAATGCCTCAATGACGTAGGGATAGCTTTTTTGTTTGCGCCTAATCTTCATCCGGCGATGAAATATGCTATGCTGGCCAGGAAACAAATAGGAACCAGGACTATATTTAATATTTTAGGCCCTTTGACTAATCCTGCAGGAGCAACGCATCAGTTGGTTGGAGTATACGACCGTCATTGGACAAATATATTAGCTACAGTATTGGGAAATCTTGGGACAATACATGCACTGGTTGTGCATAGCGAAGACGGCCTCGATGAGATAGCAACCACAGCTAAGACTTTTGTTTGTGAAGAATATAAAGGCAAATTAAATAGCTATGAGATAAATCCGCAAGATTTCGGGTTTTACAAGGTTAAATTGGAGGATTTAGTAGGCGGTACAGTTTCCAACAATGTTAAGATTATGCTTGATGTCTTAAAGGGAAAACCCGGACCACATCGGGATATAGTAGTATTAAATGCCGCCGCTGCCATATATGTTGCCGATAAAGTAAAGTCCATCAAGGAAGGAATAGAATTAGCTGCTGAATCCATAGATAAAGGAAGGGCATTAAAGAAATTAGAATTGCTTAAAGAATATTCAAATGAAGACATAACTTACGGAGCGTAAGCGAACGTAAGTTATATGTCTGAATTTGACCCTCGACATTTTTCTAAAAGATAAATTATAAAAAATGTCGAGGGTCTAGTTAGCGCTCATCAAGAATGAAAAAAACCGATATCCTAAAGGAGATTATACAAAAAAAGAAAGAAAAAATTCTTTTAGCCAAGCAACAACTTTCTGAAGACGACTTAAAAGTAAAGGTGCAAAATCTTCCTCCTTCCCGCCATTTTATAGAAGCCATAAGTAAACCTAAGCAGATCTCGCTTATTGCTGAGATAAAGAAGCAATCTCCCTCCCGAGGCATAATCCGGCAGGATTTTAATCTCCAGGAAATCGCCCGCATTTATCAGGATTGCGGTGTGCAGGCCATATCCGTATTGACTGAAGAGGATTATTTTGGCGGAAATATATCTTATATAAATGAGATAAAAAATCTGGTTGATTGCCCCATATTAAGAAAGGATTTTATCTTAGAGCCATATCAGGTTTATGAGTCGCGGTTCTACGGCGCAGATGCCGTACTTTTGATTGCGGATTTATTATCCAAAGAAAAATTATCCGAGTTGATACAAATAGCCCAAGAGTTAGGGCTGGCAAGTTTAGTGGAAGTCCATAATGAGAAAGAATTAAAAAAGGTTTTAGGCTTAAAAGTACCTTTAATAGGAATAAATAACCGTGATTTACACACACTGGAACTTGATTTTAAGATTACAGAGAAATTATTCCCTTTAATTCCTAAAGATAAAGTTGTGGTTGTGGAGAGCGGCATCAAGAGCTATCAGGATGTATTATTTTTAAAGATATTGGGTGTAAGTGCGGTTTTGATTGGTGAGGCCTTTATGGAAGTGCAGGATATAAAGAAGAAAGCGGAAGAGATAATGGGATGGTAGTTTAGTTATAAGTTACGGGTTATGAGTTATAAGTTATAAGTTAAAAAATAATGGTTAAGGTAAAAATATGCGGGATAACCAATTTAGAAGATGCTTTAAATTCCGTAAAAGCCGGTTGCAATGCCTTAGGATTTGTGTTTTACAGAAAGAGCCCGCGCTATATTACGCCCGAGAAGGCAAGCCGGATAATCAAACATATACCAGCGCATATTTTAAAAATCGGCGTGTTTGTCGATACCAAAGAAAAAACTATCAAACGCATAGCCAAATTATGCAACCTGGATATGTTACAATTTCATGGCAATGAATCGCCGCAATTGTGTAAGAAATTTAAAGGCTATAAAATAATCAAGGCATTCAGGGTGAAAGATAAAATAGAGCTAAAGAATTTATTAAATTATAAAACTTTCGCCTATCTTTTTGATACATTTGTAAAATCAAAGATAGGCGGAACAGGTAAGAAGTTTAACTGGACTCTGGGAAGGCATTTAAAGGGTTTGCGTAAGCCCATATTCTTATCCGGCGGTCTTAATGCGAAAAATATCAGAGAAGCAGTAAAGCAGGTTCAGCCGGACTGGATAGATGTTTCCAGTTCCATTGAGACAAAGCCCGGCAAAAAAGACCATAAAAAAGTAAAAGAATTTGTTGCGGCAGTTAAGAAAACTGCTCTTTAGATATCTACTAGGGACTGTCCCCGACACAGCTAAAGAACCTAAGGGGACTGTCCCTAGTAGTTGATAAATATAATTTTGCTGCGGGATTTATTCGCGTGCTTGAAATTTTTTGCAGCGCACTACAAGATTATTTTAGGGTTTTGTGCTCCGGCGCTGAAGTTTTTCGCCGTCGGCTACGGTTTACTCGGCGTTTCCGTCAGTATTCTTACGTGAGGCAAGCGTACTTCAACTCGTCGTAAATTCCGCCTATGCTCTAAAATAACTTAGGCGGATCCGCCGTAACACGTAAGTGAGAAGGCGGACCTTTTGCCGAAAAACTTCTAATGCGCCTTCGCACCAAAACCCTAAAATCTCAAATTCGCTTGCGAAAACCGCCAGATTCATTCTATTTAGCGGTATACTTAAACAAAGCGGAAGAACGATGGAGAAGAAAGGGATTAAACTTGTTATTACACTTATAGTAACAACTGTTATAGTTGGTATAATACTTATTGGCGGCGCAAATTACTTAAACAGAAAGAAATCCTTCTGTTTTAAAATCGTTCATAGAGAATCTGGTCCTAACCGTAGCAAAGTTAAACTTGAAGCAACTAAAGAAGAGTTATTTGTGGATAATTATCCTTCCCTTACTATAGATGATATTTATTCTGCATATCTAACTGTTCCACGAGCTGCTCAATATACTAATGATAATGAATGGATAAAAGAAATGTATGACAAAAGAACTGAATTAAATATTGCCCTTAACTTAGTATTTACAGAAAAAGGACGAGCTAAACTTGCTAAAGTAACTTCTGAAAATGTTGGCAAGAGACTCGGTATTTTTATTTATGGTAAATTGTTAACGGCTCCTAAAATAATTGAGCCAATTGTAGGTGGGAGTATGGTTATTAGAGGAATGACACAAGAAGAAACAGCATCTATTGCAGAACGCATTAATAAACTAAAGAAACAATCACCCGCCCCAAAGTAAAGGAGCAGTTTAAATAATTTTTTTAGCGGGTGGCTTGGCTTGGATTCGAGCAGCATCTAGAAAATTCGAGCGGGCAGGGTTGCCCCGCTAAATACTTTAGTCGGGCAGAGCGAGAATTTTCTCGAAGCGAGAAATTCCTCACTGGGGAATTTCGAGCGGTGCTGCGAGAAACAAACCAAGGCAGGACCCGCTAAAAGAGAGTAATAATTATGAAAAAATGTCCCTATTGCGCGGAAGAGATACAGGATGAGGCGATAAAGTGCCGGTATTGTGGCGAGTTTATTAAGAAAAAGAAGAAATGGATAAACTGTATCTTCGGCTGCCTCATTGCGTTTATTGTTGCAATTTTGTCGGTAATAGCATTAATATATTTCGGTTTCTTTATATTCAATTTTATTTTTCATAAAATATTCTTTTGGCCGTGGCATAAGATTCCAATTTAATGACGGTATTGATTACCAAGCTATTGAATTGACTGTTATTTATTTTTAGCCTATAATAGCGAACATATTACAGAGAGGTTAATATGTTACCGGATAGAAAAGGACATTTTAATGGTTTTGGCGGCAGGTTTGTGCCAGAGACGCTTATTTATGCCCTCGACGAATTAGAAAGAGAGTATAAAAAGGCGCGCCACGATAAAAAGTTTATTCAAGAACTTGATTATTACCTCAGGGAATATGCCGGCCGTCCTACGCCTCTATATCTCGCCCAAAACCTCAGCAGATATTTAGGTATAAATAAGATTTATCTTAAAAGAGAGGACCTGCTTCATACAGGTGCGCATAAGATAAATAATACTTTGGGCCAGGTTCTGCTTGCGCTTCGCATGAAGAAGAAACGTATTATTGCCGAAACCGGCGCAGGTCAGCACGGAGTAGCTACTGCTACGGTAGCGGCGATGTTTGGCCTTGAATGCGATATCTATATGGGCGAAGAAGATATCGAAAGACAAAGATTAAATGTCTTTCGGATGAAACTTCTGGATGCAAGAGTAATACCGGTTAAGAGCGGCTCAAAGACGCTAAAGGATGCTACTACCGAAGCGTTAAGAGATTGGGTAACTAATGTACGCACTACGCATTATATTATTGGCTCTGTAGTTGGACCGCATCCGTATCCGATGATAGTCAGAGATTTCCAATCAATACTTGGCCGCGAGGCAAAACAACAGATATTAAAGAAGGAAAATAGATTGCCTGATTATCTTGTAGCTTGCGTGGGTGGTGGCAGTAATGCTATGGGTTTATTCCACCCCTTCTTTAAGGACAAAAAGGTAAAATTCATTGGTGTTGAGGCAGCAGGGTTTGGTCTGGCTTCGGGAAAACACGCAGCTACTTTAGTCGCAGGGAAGCCAGGTGTTTTACACGGTTCTAAATCCGATCTTTTAGAAGATGAGTTTGGTCAGGTAAAAATTGCCCATTCTATTGCTGCGGGCCTTGATTATCCGGGGGTAGGGCCGGAGCATGCCTATTATAAGAAAATAGGCAGAGCAAGTTACGTGGCAGTCAGCGACAAAGAGGCATTGGAGGGTTTTCAGTTATTGTCCGAGAGAGAGGGAATAATTCCTGCCCTGGAGCCTGCGCATGCCATATTCTATTTAACCAAGATGGCAAAAAAGATTAATAAAGATTCCATTATCATCCTTTGTCTTTCTGGCAGAGGGGACAAGGACTTGGATATTGTAGTGAGGAGTTTAAGGCTATGAACCCCGCACCTTCTAAAAATTCATTGTTTAAATAAAAAGGTGTGGGGTATAAATTAAAAGAGAAGGTGCGGGGTGAATCGTATCGACCAAAAGTTCCACGCATTAAGAGGACAGAATAAAAAGGCATTTATTGTCTTTATAACTTGCGGCTATCCCAACCTCAATATTACAAAGAAACTAATATTGGAATTTGCTAAAATTGGCGTAGATATTATAGAGTTAGGCGTTCCCTTTTCTGATCCCTTAGCAGACGGCCCGATTATCCAGGAGGCATCACAGATAGCTTTAAAAAGAGGAGTTAATCTTAATGATATATTGAATTTAGTAAAGGATGTCAGAAATGATATAGATATACCCCTTTGTCTGATGACTTATTACAACCCTATATTCTGTTTTGGCGAAGAAAATTTTGCCAGGAGAGCTGCTGCCTGCGGCGTAGATGGTATAATTATACCTGACCTTCCTCCTGAAGAAGGCAATTCTTTTATCAGATTAGCCAATAAATTTGATTTAGATACCATATTTTTTCTTTCACCAACGAGTACGCGCGAACGTATAAAATTCGTATCCGGTGTTTCCCGCGGATTTATTTACTATGTTTCTTTAACCGGTGTTACCGGGCCGCGCCAGAATCTTTCTAAGGATCTCACAAGTAACCTAAGGGTGATTAAGAAACTCACTGGCAAACCTGTCTGTGTCGGATTCGGCATATCAGGTGCCGAACAAGTAAAAGCGATTTATAAAATTGCCGATGGTGCAATAGTCGGCAGCGCTATTATTAAGAAAATCAGAGAAAATATAGATAAACCGGATTTAGTCAAAAAGGTCGGTAAATTCGTTTCTGGTTTAATGGGATGAATTCAATGTATACAAAAACAATATTAGAAAATGGTTTGAGAATTATTACTCATTCTATGAAGAGGATGCAATCTGCGGCTTTGGGTATCTGGATAAAGGTAGGAGGCAGGTATGAGACGCCCGAATATAAAGGCATTGCCCACTTTTTAGAACATCTTGCCTTCAAGGGCAGCAAAAAATATTCTTATCGTAAGATAAAAGAATCAATCGAGGGTGTAGGGGGGTCTTTAAACGGATTTACCTCTGAAGAGTTGACCTGCTATTTGGTGAAATTGCCTTATTCACATCTGGGTTTAGCACTGGATGTTTTATCGGATATGGTTATAAATCCTGTATTGCGGCCGGAAGAGATTGAAAAGGAGAGGACCGTAATCCAAGAAGAAATAAAAATGTATAAAGATTTGCCTCAGAGTTATGTTTATGAGTTGCTCGATGAACTCTTATGGCCTAAGCAGCCTCTCGGGATGACTATAATAGGCACAGTTGAGTCTATTAGCCGCATAAAGAAAGAAAACCTCTCTTTATTCAAAAATCAATATTACATTCCTTCGAATATAGTAATTAGTGCTGCAGGTTTATTAGAACATAATAAGTTTACAAACAGGATAAGGAATATTTTTTTTCCTCTTAAGAGTAAGAATGTAAGTCCATTTCTTAAAGTTAGAGAGGAACAGCATCGGTCACAATTGAAGTTATTACATAAAGATACGGAGCAGACACACCTCGCTTTGGGATTTCATAGTTTTAGAAGAGACCATCCTTTAAGATACGCACTTGGGCTTTTGCACATAATATTAGGTGCGAATATGTCCAGCCGCCTGTTTAATGAATTGAGAGAAAAAAGAGGCCTGGCTTATGAAATCGGCACACAGGTTAAATACTTTCAGGATACAGGGGCGTTCATTGTGCATGCAGGCATTGATAATCGTAAAGCGAATGAGTCGATAGAATTGATTTTAAAAGAATTAGAAAAAGTTAAGCATAGGTTGGTAACCATTGACGAATTTAAACGCGCAAAAGAATTCTATTTAGGGCAACTCGCCCTTTCTTTGGAAGAAACGTTAGACAATATGCTCTGGATTGGCGAATCTACAGCCACGCTCGATGAGGTTTATTCTTTAAAAGACATAACGAAAAAGATAAATAAGATAAAACGCGAAGATATCCGTGAAGTTGCCGAGTCTATATTTAAAGAAGAAAGTTTAAATCTTGCACTTATCGGCCCCCTTAAAGATAGCGAACAAGTTATATATGACCAACTAGGCTTAAACTAAAACTTAAAATTAAAATGAGTTTATCCGCAATAATATCTTTATTTGTTCTTGCGTTACTATCATTTTTCTTTTCTGCTTCAGAAGCAGCAATTATCAGTTTAAGCAAGATACGTCTGCGTCATATGGTTGCCCAGGGGATTAAACGCGCAAAGAGCATCCAGCACTTAGTCACAAAATTGGATAAATTTATCGCAGCTATTCTGATCGGGAATAACTTCGTGAATATTGCTATGTCCGTTATTATAACGGCGGCATTTGTTCAAATATATGGTTACTACTGGGGGGTCATTATCTCAACATTAGTATCTGGGATTTTCATACTGATTTTTTGCGAGATAACTCCTAAAATCTTATCTACCAAACATAACGAAAAGGTCGCCCTTTTCGCTGCGCCGTTTATGGAGATATTTATTAGAATATTCCAGCCGATTATCCGTATATTTATAGGAATAAGCAACTTTATTTTAAAGATGCTAAGAATAGAAACCACTAAAAGATCGCCTTTGATAACCGAAGAGGAATTGCGTCTGATGATAGAAATTGGCAAGGAAGAAGGAGTCCTTAGCGATGAAGAAAGGAAGATGCTGCATCGTATTTTTGAGTTCGGCGATACAAAGGTAAGCGAAGTAATGGTGCCGAAAGAGAAAATTGTCGGCGTCAATATAAATTCTACCCCTGAAGAATTATTGAATATTTTTGTAGAAGAAGGCCATGCCCGGTTACCTGTTTATGAAGATTCAATTGATAACATTATCGGTATAATTTATGCCAGAGATTTACTTTATGTCCTGAGGGATAAGGGCCTATTTGTATTGCATGACCTCGTGCACAAGGCATACTGTGTACCCGGCACATTACGGGTGAATGAGATACTGAAAAGATTTCAGATAGATAAAGTTCAGATTGCTATTGTGGTCGATGAACAGAAAAGGACAATTGGTTTGGTAACATTAGAGGATTTAATTGAAGAAATCGTTGGTGAGATTGAAGAGAAACAGATTAATCGCGCTTTAGATAAGGAGATTGCTGAAAAAATCTAAAGATAAAGCAATCTCTGATTAAAAGATTAAAAAGCAGATTACACAGATTAAATTTCCGACGAGAAAAATCTGTGTAATCTTAAATAATCTGTGTAATCAGAGGTCGCTGCAGAATTTTAGGACTTTTTCAGCGACCTCATAAGAATTGATTGACACATAAATTAACCTGTGATAATATAACCGATATTGCAAGAGACATCTTGCCAAAAATAGCGGGATTAAAAAAGGAGGATAAGAAATGGCAGAAAAAGGATACTGTATGAAGTGCAAGAAGTCCAGAGAAATGAAGGATGAGCAAAAAGTTACGATGAAAAATGGCCGTTTAGCAGTAAAAGGAAAATGTTCTGAGTGTGGCACAGGGATGTATAAGATTTTAGGAAAGAAGTAACCACTTAAGAAGCCGAATTCTACTGAATCGCCGGAATATTTTTTTGTATTCGGGTTGAGGAGTTTTTTAAGATTATTATAGCGTCTGGGTGATTGCAAAGGGGGTAAGGTAATAATAGAGCCAAAGAAAATAGCACTGCGTATTGCGGCGGTCGCTAAATCTAAAAAAACTAAGCGCGTAATTGTCTTGGATATGCGAAGCGTCTGTAGTTTCTGCGATTATTTTGTTATCCTAAGCGGCGCTTCCCTAAGACAGGTAAATGCAATTGCGCAGGCTATAGAAGAAGATTTAGCCAAAGATAGAATAAAATCTCTCTCTAAGGTTACTGCCAACGATGAATCAGGCTGGATAGCTTTAGACTATTCATCCGTTGTGGCGCATATCTTTAATGAACCGATGAGAGAGTTTTATTCTTTAGAGCGATTGTGGTCCGATGCCAAAAGGGTAAGAATTCCCAGAAGCCAAGGAGAGTAGTTTTAGTCTTTCTTCCTTTTTATATTTTCCTCTCACGATTTACTTACTCGCCAATCTGTGTATTCTAAAATAAGATGAGAAAAGATATTCAGGAATTACTGATACCGATAATAAAGAATGCATTAAGAGATTTAGATTTACAAGAGAAAGACAAAGAAGTTTTGTGTCTGGACATTCCGCAAGATATTAGGTTTGGTGACCTTTCAACTAATATTGCTCTTAGATTAAGTAAAACGACAGCTAAATCTCCTTATGAAATTGCCACAGCCCTGACAGATAAAATAAAAAAATATTTAAAAAAGAGCATCTTAAGAAATTATATAAAGGAGGTTAGGGCCGAAGGTGCAGGATTTATTAATTTCTATTTAAGCAATAATTATTTTTATGAACAGTTACACAGCGTAATCTCAAAGGGCAAGAATTTTATAAAGACGAATGTCGGTAAGGGCAGGCGTGTGCTTATTGAGTTTGTGAGTGCGAATCCTACCGGCCCTTTATCCGTGGCTCATGCCAGACAGGCAGCAGCCGGGGATGTATTGGCAAATATTTTGGGTTGTTTAGGGTTTTGCGTCAGAAGGGAATATTACCTCAACGATGAGGGTAACCAAATAAATATATTAGGTAAGTCTATAGAGTTAAGACTTAAGGAATTATCCGGTGAAAGAGTAGAGTTCCCCGAAGACCATTATCAGGGAGAGTATATCTATGATATAGCTAAAGAAATCAAAAATCAAAAATCAAAAATCAAAAATATTTCAGACTACGGCGTAAAGTATATATTAAATATAATAAAAAATGAACTCAACGATTTTGGGGTGAGGTTTGATTATTGGTATAGTCAAAAAGAATTGAGAGAGAGCGGTAAGATAAATAGGGCATTAGATTTTTTAAAGAGAAAGGGTTTCATATATGAACAGGACGGCGCCCTATGGTTTAAGTCAACACTGTTTGGAGACGACAAGGACAGGGTAGTTGTAAAAAGCGATGGAACTTATACGTATTTAGCGCCTGATATTGCCTACCATCAGGACAAATTTAAGCGCGGATTTAGTTGGTTGATAAATTTCTGGGGGCCTGACCACCACGGTTACATAAACAGACTTAAGGCAGCAGTTGCGGCACTGGGTAAAAATCCCGATTCCTTGTCGATAATTATCGTGCAATTAGCCTCTATATTTAGAGAAGGCAAGCCCATACAGATGTCCACGCGCCGCGGCCAATACATCACTTTACGGGAAGTGCTCGATGAAGTAGGCCTTGATGCTTCAAGATTCTTTTTCCTCATGCGCCGCACAGCGAGCCACTTAGATTTCGATTTAGGTATTGCTAAAAAACAGACATCAGAAAACCCGGTTTATTATGTACAGTATGCCCATGCCAGGATCTGCAGTATTTTACAAAATAGTCCCATAAAAGTTAGATTTACCCAGCCCCTGCGCGCAGGAGCTGGGTTTAAAGATACAGATTTGACTGTATTAAAAGAAAAAGAAGAGATAGGGTTGATAAAAAAGTTATGCCAATTCTCTTATATATTAAATATCTGTTTTACTACCTTAGATCCATACATGTTGACTGTTTATTTGCAGGAACTTGCCGAAAATTTCCATAAGTTCTACGATAAACACCGTGTATTAGGCCAAGACGATAAGTTAACTAAAGCACGATTAGCCCTGATTGAAGGGGCAAGGCTGGCTATATCTTCGGGGCTGGATTTACTTGGCGTATCAAGGCCGGAAAAGATGTAAATTAAAAATTGCGAAGCCACAAAATATTAAAGATTGCCTCACCCGATACCCACCTGCAAAATACTTTAAGCAGAGAACTCGGCATTTCTAAGGTCCTTGCCCAGTTATTAATAAACCGCGGTATCAAAAATGTCGAAGAAGCAGAAAAATTCTTGAATGCAAGCCCGGACCATCTTTTAGACCCTTATTTATTTTCGGATATGCAAAATGCCATCAATCTTATCAAAAAGGCAGCTAAAAATAAAAAGAGGGTAATGATTTTTGGCGATTATGATGTGGACGGTTTGACTGCACTTGCCTTGTTAAAGGAGGCGCTTTCTAAAATAGGCCTGGAAACAACTCACTATATCCCGCATAGAATAAAGGAGGGTTACGGGTTAAACAAAGATGCCATTCATTTTGCCAGACAAAAAGGTATTGCGCTCTTGATCACCGTAGATTGCGGAACGAATAATAATGAAGAGATACAGGGATTAAGACGACACAATATAGATGTAATAGTAACCGACCATCATGAACCCGTAAATCACGATGTTGCACTTTGTGCATCGGCAATTATAAATCCTAAAATAAAGGAGAGCCGTTACAAATACAGAGATTTAGCCGGAGTGGGCGTCGCTTATAAACTTTGCCAGGCTATCACAGGCAAGAAGTTGCTTGATGATTTAGATTTGGTTGCTTTAGGCACAATTGCAGATGTTGTTCCGTTGACCGGCGAAAATCGCGTGATTGTTAAAGAGGGCTTAATAAAACTCGCACACACTAAACGGCCGGGGCTTAAGGCGCTTATAGAAACCAGCCGCATCAAAGGCAAAAAGATTACCCCCAGTTTTGTAAGTTTTATACTCGGCCCCCGTATTAATGCCAGCGGCCGTATGGATACCGCTGAAATTGCCTTAAATTTACTTATGAGCGAGAGCGATGACGAAGCAAGTGAACTTGCCAGGACTATAGAAATGTTTAATCGGCAGCGCCAAAAGATAGAAGAGAAGATTCTGGAAGAAGCACACGATTTAATTGACCGGGAGATTAATTTTAAGGAACACAAAATTATTGTTATCGCTAAAGAAAATTGGCATCAGGGTGTTTTGGGGATAGTAGCTTCCAAACTTGCAGATAAATTTTATAGACCCACTATTGTTATATCTAAAATGGGTACTTTATGTAAAGGCTCCGGCCGTTCTATAAAGAACTTTCATTTGTTTCAGGCACTCCTGGAATGCAAAGATTTCTTAAAGACATTCGGCGGACATAGCCATGCCGTTGGTCTTACTATAACCAGCGATAATATAGAAGCCTTTAGGAATAAAATTAACCGTTTGGCGAAAGAAAAATTACTTTTAGAAGATTTACTTCCCAGTCTTGATATAGATACGGAGTTATCCCTGTCAGACCTCAATCAGGAAATTATAACTGAGTTTGAGGGCTTAGAGCCTTTTGGCATAGGTAACCCTGAGCCATTATTTTATACCAGGAATCTTAAGGTAAGAGGTGAACCGCAAGTTTTAAGCAGAGACACGTTAAAATTCTGGGTTACCGACGGTCGTATTACCTCTGCGGCAATAGGATTCGGGATGGCTAGTTTTAAAGATAGCATAACTTGCGCAGATAGTTTTGATTTGGTATATACTCCCAGAATTGACGATTGGCAGGGGAGGGAGAGCGTTTTATTAGAAGGTAAGGATATATTTTTCAGATAAAAGACTTAGACTTTTTTTACCCGACCTTTTTTGATACATTTTGTGCAGACGTATACTTTTTCAGGCCGGTTATTTATTAAGATACGAATCTTTTGAAGGTTAGGAAGGAAAGTGCGACCGGTTGAACGGACTATTTTTTTACCCGTGCCGCCTTTCTTTTTAGCGAGGCCTTTTCGCACAATGCTTTTCCCTGCAACCTGAGACTTTCCGCATATAGCGCATATTTTTAACATAATCTTATGCTCCAGTTTAATAGAATTAAAGTATAGTTAAAAATAAAATATTGTCAACAAAAAGTTTCATTAATGAAACTTTTTGTTGATTCTGTAGCAATGTGCTACAGAATCTAGGTAAAATGTTATAAGCTATGAACAAAATTCTGGAAGGTTTGAACAAGGAGCAATTAGAGGCGGTTACGTATACATCCGGCCCGCTACTTATTATTGCAGGTGCAGGCACTGGCAAGACCACAGCTATTACACGTAGAATAGCCTGGCTTTTATCCGAGGGATTGGCTAAGACTGGTGAGATTCTGGCACTTACCTTTACGGATAAGGCAGCAGGGGAAATGCAGGAACGTGTAGATATCCTCGTGCCTTACGGCTATACTGACATTTGGATTGCTACATTCCATGCTTTTGGTGATAGATTGTTACGCGAAAATGCGCTGGTTGCTGGCCTTAATCCGGATTTTAAGGTCTTAACACGTCCTGAGGCAGCGGTATTTTTTCGTGAGCATCTCTTTGAGTTTGCCCTTTCGTACTACAGGCCCTTATCTGACCCTACGCGTTTTATTGAAGCATTGATATCCTTATTCAGCCGCGCTAAAGATGAGGATGTATCACCCAAAGAATACCTCAACTATGCCGAGGTGCTTGTAGCAAAGGCAGAACAGGACCCCCAAAATTTGTCCTTAAAAGAAGAAGCTCGGCAGCAGATGGAGGTTGCGCGTGCCTATGACCGATATCAGGAATTACTTGCTAAGGAAGGGCTCGTGGATTTTGGTAACCAGTTTTATTTGGCACTGAAACTTTTAAGGGAGCACCCTTTAATTTTAAAAAAATACCAGGAGCAATTTAAATATATCTTGGTCGATGAATTTCAAGATACAAATTATGCCCAATATCAATTGGCAAAACTCTTAGCAGGCCAGACACGCAATATTACCGTTACAGGAGACGATGATCAATGTATATATCGTTTTCGCGGTGCTGCCTATTCCAATCTCCTAAATTTTATAAATGATTTTCCCGATGCTAAAGAGATAAGCATTGTCCGGAATTATCGTTCTTCTCAGGTAATTTTAGATAGCGCCTATCGGCTTATACAAAATAATAATCCTGAGCGTTTTGAGGTGAAGGCAAATATCGATAAACGGCTCATCGGTTTAACTAAAGAAGGCAACCCTGTCCAGCACTTACATTTTGATACCAATTCTACCGAAGCGGATAATGTAGCTAAGATAATAAAAGAGAGAGTAGGGGCGGGTAATTTTAAGTATCGCGATTTCGCAATTCTCGTGCGCTCCAATTCCGATGCCCAAAGTTTTCTGCAGGCGTTGAATATGCAGGATATTCCTTGGCAATTTAGCGGTAACCAGGGCCTTTATTCGCGGGAAGAAGTTAAATTATGTATAAATTTCTTGCGCGTAGTGGCAAATCCTTCGGATTCCCTTAGTTTATATTATCTCGTAAGCTCTGAGGTCTATCCGTTGGATCTTTCTGATTTAGGCCTGTGCGCACATTATGCAAAGCGCAGAAATAAAGCGCTGTATTTAGTATTTGGCGAACTGGATAATATACCGGAATTAAAAGATATAAACGATGAATCAAAGAGTAAAATAGAAAATATTTTAGCTGACCTTAAAAAATTCCTGAAGATTTCCCGCGAACAAACTACCGGAAGATTGCTCTATGCTTTCTTGACCGAGACCGGTTTTTTAAAAAGACTGACCCAGACCCCCAGTTTAGAAAACGAAACCAAGATTCAAAATCTCGCAAAATTTTTCAATATTGTGCGGAACTTTGAGTTAGTAGCCCGGGAAGACCGTGTTATAAGCTTTGTGAATTATCTTAATCTTCTCATCGAGGCAGGCGATGATCCGCCTACAGTCGAGGCAGACCTGGATTGTGATGCAGTAAATGTGCTCACGATTCATAAAGCAAAAGGATTGGAATTTCGGGTAGTATTTCTCGTTAGTTTAGTTGATGGCCGTTTCCCCTGGCCGCACCGCCGACAAGCCCTTGAGTTACCGGATGTTTTAATTAAGGAAGTATTACCAAGCGGAGATTCTCATATTCAGGAGGAACGCAGGCTATTTTACGTGGGTATGACGCGGGCTAAAGAGCAATTGTATCTTACCAGTGCTGCAGATTACGGCGGCAGACGCCTTAGGCGCATTAGCCAATTTGTTTTGGAAGCACAAGGCAAAGAGGCAAATGAATTTGATAAAAAGAAATCCAGCGCCCTGGAAGCAATTGAGCGTTTTGCTCCCAAAAAAGAATCTTCTCAGCCAAAGATTACCGGAACTCCTGAAGGTAAGCTTATTTCTTTAAGCTATTACCATATGGATGACTATCTGACCTGTCCGTTAAAATATAAATATGTAAATATATTGCGCGTACCTATTATGGAGCACCATACGGTTATTTACGGACGGGCAATGCATGAATCGGTGACTAAATATTTTCAATTTAAAATGGCCGGTAAAAAGATGTCCACGGCAGATTTGTTAAATGCATTTAAGGAGAGTTTCGACCCGCAGGGTTTTTTAGACGAAAAGCATCAACAGGAGCGTTTCCGTATTGGCCAAGAGGCATTAATTAAATTCTTTAATGAAGAAGAGAAGCGGGATTCCCAGCCTATGTATATTGAGAAAGAATTCTCATTTATTTTAGGAGATAATAAAATCACCGGTCGTTTTGACCGGATAGATTTGGAGGAAGATGGAGCAGTAATTATGGATTTTAAGACTTCGGAGATTAAGACTCAAAAGGAGGCAAATAAACGCACAAAAGAGAGCATGCAGCTTTCTCTTTATTCGCTCGCCTATAAGAATGTATTTAGGCAATTACCTAAACGTGTAGAGTTGTATTTTCTGGAATCTGGCATTATCGGGTCTAATCAGATACAAGACAGCGACTTAGAAAAAGTAAAGGATAAGATAAGTGAGGTTTCGCAGGGTATACGCGATAGAAGCTTCGCCGCGACACCTACATATATGGCTTGCACATATTGCGCCTATAATCAGATCTGCCCCTTTGCTATTAACAGATAGTATTAGATAGTGGTTGATTATATAGAAAGGAATATAGAACGATGAGAGCATTTTTGGTAGGTTTAGTTAATACCATAATATATTGACTTATAATATAAAGTAAGTTATAATATCAAAATATAATATAAAGGAGGTGAATAAATTGGTTTTGTTTAAGGAGAAAAAGAAAGAGATTATCGATAGTTTTAAGGTTCATTCCAGGGATACCGGTTCATCCGAAGTCCAGGTTGCAATCTTGACCGAAAGGATTAATAGCTTGGCGGAACATTTTAAGTACCACAAGAAAGATTTCCATTCTCGCCGCGGGCTTCTTATGCTAGTAGGAAGGCGCCGCAGGCTCCTCAATTATCTCAAGGACAAAGATATCAGGAAATACGAAGAAGTCATAGAAAAGCTTAACTTGAGAAAATAAATCCGTCTTTTTATCGGTCTTAATAACGGGATACTATTATACAGGATAACCTAATGAAAACTAAATTCGGAAATAACGAACTAATCTTAGAAACCGGCAAAATGGCTAAACAGGCGAACGGATCAGTTGCCGTCCAGTATGGCGGAACTATGGTACTGGTTACTGCCTGTATGTCCAAAGAGCCAAAAGAAGGGCAGGACTTTTTTCCTCTAACTGTAGAATATCAAGAGAAGACATATGCTGCGGGAAAGATACCGGGCGGTTTCTTTAAAAGAGAAGGCAGGCCGTCTGAGAGCGAGATTTTAACAGCCCGGCTTATTGACCGGCCCATACGGCCGCTCTTTCCTGATGGGCTTCTTAATGAAATTCAGATTATGGCCATTGTTTTGTCCAGCGATGGAGAAAATGATCCCGATATCCTTTCGGTAATTGGCGCATCAGCGGCTCTGTCGATATCCGATATTCCTTTCAACGGGCCGTTAGCTTGTTGTCGCGTAGGGCGCCTTGATAATCAATTTATTCTTAATCCTACGTATGCCGAACTTGAGAACTCAGATTTAGATTTAGTGGTAGTTACTAGTATTAAAGGCATTGTGATGCTCGAGTCTAAATCCAGGGAGGTATCAGAGGAAGTATTCTTGGAGGCAGTTAAATTCGGCTTTGAGAATCTCCAGTGCATAATTGGCTTGCAGAAAGAATTTATGCGGCAATATGGAAAGCCCAAGGCTGATATTGAATATAAGAAAATAGACCCTGTATTACAAAAGAAGGTTGAAGAGTTGTCCAAAGAAAGATTAAAAGAAGTTTATAGGTTAAGCAAAAAAGAAGAGCGGGAGGAGGCGGTAGACTTATTATCTAAGGAGTTAGAAGCTAAACTTACTCCCGAAGGATATTTAGCTCCTGATATTAAAACGGCTTTGGTGGAAGTAGAAAAGGACGAGGTGAGAAAGAAAATATTAGATGAAAATGTGCGCATAGATGGCCGCGGATTTAAAGATATTCGGCCTATTACTTGTGAAGTTTCTGTATTGCCGCGTACCCACGGTTCAAGCCTATTCACGCGCGGCCAGACACAAAGTTTAGCTGTTACTACACTGGGCACAGGGGAAGACGAACAACTTATTGAGGCATTAGAAGGCGAAAAATATAAATCTTTTATGCTGCATTACAGTTTTCCTCCTTTTAGCGTGGGTGAGACTGCGCCTGTGCGCGGCCCAGGTCGTCGCGAGATCGGTCACGGAGCTTTGGCTGAGAAGTCGCTGTTGGCGGTTATGCCATCCAAAGAGAAGTTTCCATATACTATAAGGGTGGTCTCTGAAATTTTAGAGTCCAACGGCTCATCAAGTATGGCGACGGTTTGTGCAGCAACCTTATCATTAATGGACGCCGGCGTTCCTATAAAAGATGCAGTGGGCGGGATCGCCTTAGGTCTTATTAAAAAGGATACAAAGGCCGTTATTTTAACTGATATTACCGGTCTCGAAGACCATTTTGGCGATATGGATTTCAAGGTTGCGGGCACCAAAACAGGTATTACTACGATACAATTAGACTTAAAGATAGACGGTATTGATTTAGATTTATTAAATAGATGTCTTTCGCAGTCAAGGGAGGCAAGACACTTCATTTTGGATAAAATGAAAGAGGTTTTGGCCCAACCGCGCCAGGAGTTGTCCGCTCAAGCTCCGCGCATAAATATTATCAAAGTCAATCCAGAAAAAATTGGTGCGCTTATTGGCCCAGGTGGTAAAATTATAAAGAAGATTATTGCCGCAACAGGCGCAAGCATTGATATCCAAGACGACGGGAATGTTTTAGTTGCTTCAACAGATGCCGCAAAATCTAAAGCGGCAATCGAGATGATTAAGGCAATAACCGACGATATTGAAGTCGGCCGTATATATATAGGTAAGGTGAAACGTATAATGGCCTTTGGTGCCTTTTGCGAAATTGCCCCCGGGAAAGAGGGGCTGGTGCATGTTTCTGAGTTAGCCGATACTTTTGTGAAAAACGTGGAAGATATAGTTAAACTCGGCGATGAAATCAAGGTTAAGGTTATAGGGATAGACGAGTTAGGCAGAATTAATTTGAGTAAAAAGCAAGTAAATGAAGCCACAACTTAGCGAGTGGTAACGAAGCTAAGTTGTTTGGCTGAATTTACCCCCACACCAATTGGGAAAATATAGCGAAGTCGAAACAACCAATTGGTGTGGGGGTTTAATTCGCAGACGCTGGAGATTAGTTAACGAGGCAGCTACCCTTGACACTCTGTGTCAAGGGTCTGCTCATTAAAGGTGAAAGAAAGAAGATTAAATGAGGTTCGCGGCGTTATCCTCGTAGCTGTAGGTCTGATGGTTTTAGCCAGCCTGATTAGGTTTGAGCGCCTTGACCTGCCTTTTTATACCTCTTATCCTAATATCCCGCCCAAGAATCTCCTGGGTATATTTGGTGCGTATTTTGGCGGAATAATCGTATTCTTATTCGGCAGGCCCACCAGTTTTCTTATTCCTGTATTCATTTTGATGTTAGGGATAAAGTTTTTTAGGCAACAGATACCTTATTTGAGTATAGCGAGGATTTTAGGAATTCTAATTTTGTTATTATCCATCAGTTCCTTTATCGGAATGTTCAATTTAAAGAATGAGTACATCAGGTTTTATTACGCAGGCGCTTTAGGAGCTGTTATTTCTAACTTTATTACTTCATATTTTAGCCGATTAGGCGGATTTATTATCTTTGTTACTTTTATTATTTTATCGCTGGCATTGGTTACTGAAATTTTAATTTCCTCTTTGTTTTTAAATATTATAAATAGAACTAACTCTATACTTAAACCCATCTTTAGTTTTAGAATGAGACCCAAGTCCGCGGTAATAAAACCAGTATTCCCTGAAAGGAAAGAACCCAAAGAATTTCTGGTATCAAAAGCCTTACCCAAAATACCCGAACCTGCCAGTAAGCCAATACCGCCTTTTAGACCTAAGATTCAAATAAACCCCGCCCTTCTTAAACAGAACGAATTAAATAATATAAAGAAGGGCGGGGTAAAAACAAAGCCGCAAGAACTAAAAATCGGCGATTACCATTTACCCACGCTTGATTTATTAGAATCACCCCCTCCGCTCGAGGCCAGGCAAATTAAGGAAGACCTCGCTGCTAATGCGCGTATTCTGGAAGATACCTTAGATGATTTTGGCATTTCGGTTAAAGTTACAGATATTGAGCGCGGGCCGATAATTACACGATATGAACTCGAGCCTGCACCGGGAGTAAAATTGAATCGCATTGTGGCTTTGAGCGATGATATTGCCCTGACAATGAAAGCGCAGTCAGTAAGAATTGTGGCGCCTATACCAGGAAAGGGCAGGGTAGGAGTAGAGGTCCCTAACACGCAGAGCAGTTTTGTTTATTTAAAAGAGGTACTGGCATCCTCAGAATTCCAAAAGTCAGAGTCAAAATTAACCCTTGCTTTGGGTAAGGACATTGCCGGCCAGCCCGTGATGGCAGATTTAGGTGATATGCCCCATCTTTTAATTGCCGGGACCACAGGCTCAGGTAAAACGGTATGCATGAACTGTTTAATTTTATCCATGCTTTTTAAGGCAACTCCGAACGAGCTGAAGTTTTTAATGGTTGACCCCAAGATGGTAGAATTAGCGCCTTTTAACGGGTTAGCGCATCTTTTGTGTCCTGTGGTGACAGATGCCAAAAAAGCATCGGTTGCCCTTAACTGGGTAGTAGATGAAATGGAGGAGCGTTATCGGCTTTTAGCAAAAATAGGCGTAAGGAATATTGAGGCCTATAACCAAAGACAAGAAAAGCTTCCTTATATCGTGGTCATTATCGACGAACTCGCTGATTTGATGACTGTGGCGCGTGATCAGATTGAGAGTGCTATTACGCGCCTCGCGCAGCTTTCCCGCGCAGTAGGAATACATTTACTTTTAGCTACGCAAAGACCTTCGGTAGATGTAATTACAGGAGTGATTAAGGCAAATTTTCCTGCGCGCATATCTTTTAAGGTGGCCTCCAAAGTGGATTCGCGCACAGTATTGGATATGAACGGAGCGGATAAACTCTTAGGCAGAGGCGATATGCTATTTTTGCGGCCTGGCGAGTCAAAATTAATCCGCGCTCAAGGATCGCTGATTAATGATGCGGAGATCGAAAGAATAGTAGATTTTGTCAAGTCTCAAGCGGAGCCGGTTTACGATGAAGAAATCTTAAAAGAACAACAAAAATCTGTTTTTGTAAACGGACAAAAAGACGAATTTTATAATCAGGCAGTTAGGGTCATCATGGAGAGCGGCCAGGCGTCAGTATCAATATTGCAGAGGCGCCTGCGTCTGGGTTATACGCGCGCTGCCCGTATTATTGATATGATGGAACAAGAAGGCATTATCGGTCCTTTTGAAGGAAGCAAACCGCGTAAAATCTTAATTGATAGAGAAGCCTGGCTTGAGAAAGAAATAATGCCAGAGGTGAGTGAAGAGTGATGGAATCAGCCGGAACCAAACTTAAGGCCTTACGTTTACAAAAGGGCTTAAGCCTTGAAGAAGTACACAAGAAGACGAAAATTCACTTAAATATACTTAAGGCTATAGAAGAGGATAGTCTCATAAATTTTAGTCCCGTGTATATAAAGGGGTTCTTAAAAATCTACTGTAAATTTTTAGGCGTTGACCCGCGGGATTGTATACCTGATTATAAAGAACCCAAAAGTAAAATTATCTACGTATCGGATTTACAAGAAAAATCCGCGTCATCGTTTAAAATACCCTCGTTAAGATTTTTTTCTCTGAAAGCTCTGCATATAAAACCAAAGGTAATGGTTACGGTTATATTGATACTGATATTTATCGTTGGTTTATTTAATTTAGGTAAATTCATCTCTTTTAAGTCAAGCCGCATGTCCAAAAGAACTAAACTGCCTACAATTATTTCATACAAGCCGGAGAGCAAGGTTCCCATAACCAAATTACAGAATTCAACCGCACTGAAAATAATAACCTTAGATATGCACGCCAAAGAAGATTGCTTTATACAGGTAAAAGCCGACGGCCGGGTTATTTTTCAAAATATCTTAAAGAAGGGCAGATCCGAAAGCTGGCAGGCAAAAGATAAAATAGAGCTCTCTTTAGGGAATGCCGGAGTTGTAGAATTAGAAGTGAATGGCAGGCGCATATCGGGCCTGGGCAGAAGAGGTCAGGCAATTAAGAATATATTGATTACAAAAGAAGGCTTAAACATAAAACGATGAGAGATAAAATCGGGATCTTAAGTTTAGGCTGCCCGAGAAACTTAGTGGATTCAGAAAGTATCTTGGGTGGATTAAGCCTAAAAGGATATCCTATTGTAGATATAGATAAGGCAGATGCGGCAATAGTGAATACCTGCTGCTTCATAGAAGATGCCAAGATCGAATCAATAGATGCCATATTGGATTTAATTGATTTAAAAAGAAAAGGCAAACTTAAGAAGATAATTGTTTATGGTTGCCTTGCACAACGTTATAAAGATAAATTACATAAGGAGCTGCCAGAGGTCGACGCCTTTGTGGGAAAAATTTCTTTAAATCATAATCTGGCGACGTTTCCTCTTACTCCCAAACATTATGCGTATGTAAAAATCTGTGAAGGTTGCATAAACAATTGCAGTTATTGTATTATTCCCAAGATTAAAGGAAGATTCACCAGCCTCGATATAGATTCCATACTTGCTAAAATAGAAAGATTCGATAAGAATAAAGTCTCGGAGGTGAATATTATCGGCCAGGATATCACGGGTTACGGCCTGGATTTATACCGAAGTCCAAGATTGCCCGGCCTCTTAAAGAAGATAATCAAGAAAAGCCCAAATATCGGTTGGTTAAGGCTCCTTTATCTGTATCCCAGCCGTATCAGCGATGAATTATTGGATTTGATTAAAAATGAGCCTAAGCTTTGCAAATACATCGATTTACCCTTGCAGCACATAAATGACCGTATATTAAATTTAATGCACAGGCAGACTACAAAGCAGGATATCTTAAGGCTCATTGATAAAATCAGAAAAAAGATTCCCTGCATAGCAATACGCACTTCAGTTATAGTGGGCTTCCCTTCAGAAACAGAGAAGGATTTTAAGGAATTGCTGGATTTTATCGAAGATGTAAAATTTGAGAGGCTGGGTGCATTTATCTATTCTCAGGAAGAGGGCACACAGGCATATAATTTTAAAAATCAGATTCCTGACAAAATAAAAAGAGAGCGTTTTAATACTCTTATGATGCAACAGCAAAAAATCTCCCAGGACGTGAATAAAAATTTCCTGGGAAAGATTGTTGATGTCTTAATAGATGAAAAAGAGGAAGATTTTTACCCCGCCCTTTCTAATATCGAAGCATCTCTTTGCAGCAGAAAGGGCGGGGTTTATTTAGGCCGTAGCCAATATGATGCCCCTGAAGTGGATGGCCAGATTTATGTAGATTCTAAGAAAGCACTAAACGCCGGTGACTTTGTAAAAGTAGAAATCACCGATACCTTAGAATACGATTTAGTGGGTAAGACATTGCCATGAACCCCGCACCTTCTAAAAATTCATCCCCCTTCGCAGGAGACCACGGATTTTAATCCGTGGAGGAATGCGTTTGTTTAATCTGCTTCGGGGGATTTCACTAAATAAACAAACCGTGCACGTGGCGGGGGATGATCCTTGACATAAAAGATGTCAAGGATCTATTAAGGTACCACGGACTTTAGTCCGTGGGGTTCCATTGTTTAAATAAAAAGGTGTGGGGTATGAATAAAGGAGAAGGTGCGGGGTGAATATTGCCAACAGATTAACGCTATTAAGAATTGTTCTTACTTTTGTATTTATGTTCTTCCTGTTTTGCCACGGGCTGTGGGCAAAAGTCTTAAGTTTGGCGATTTTTATCTTTGCAGCTCTATCGGACTTTTTTGACGGCAGAATCGCGCATAAGAAAAATATGGTTACTGATTTCGGAAAACTCATGGACCCGATTGCAGACAAGATTTTAGTATTGGCAGCATTCACTGCTTTTGTCCAGATGCAATTAATCGATGCCTGGATGTTTGTAATTATTGTATCGCGTGAAATATTAATTACATCATTACGTCTTTTTGCGCTTAATAAAGGAAAGGTATTATCAGCAGCCAAAGCAGGAAAACATAAGACCGTATCTCAGATGGCAGTGATATTCTATATATTAGGATTTATTGTTTTAAAGGAAGTCATGAAGGCATTTTTCACCTGGAATCCTGCCTGGGAGAAGTTCTTCCGCAATAGTGCATACATCCTTATGCTGCTTACTGTCGGGCTTACTCTTTATTCCGGCCTCTACTATCTTTGGGAGAACCGTAAAGTAATTACCAGACTCTAACCCTTCTTTTTTTCCATGAATAGACTTAATTTTATACATTCGCGGCCTAAAAACTCCAGCTTTCAGGGCTCGGATGACTTAAGGCCGCGAAGTATCAACCGTGACAGCTCCATCCCTTCGGGCTGGAGTAGCCGTAGGTTGATTATCAAGACAATAAGTACATTTTTTTATGTTGGGTACCTACCATTTATACCCGGGACATTTGCGAGTTTCGCCGCTATATTTCTATTTTATTTCGTCAAAGATAATAATTTTATATATATATTATTAACTCTAACTTTGATAGCCTTAGGATTTTTATTAACCGGGAGGGCAGAGAAGATATTTAATAAGAAGGATGCCGGGTGTATTGTGATAGATGAGGTTTCCGGTATGCTATTAAGCCTTATATTTATACCTTACGATATAAAATTAGTAATTATGGCCTTTATTTTATTCCGTATCTTAGACGCTTTAAAACCGTTCCCTTTAGATAGACTACAGAATTTAACCGGCAGTATAGGCATAATGAGCGATGATATTGTTGCCGGCCTTTACACGAATATTATTCTTCAGGTAGTTTTAAGATTAGTTTCCTTTAAGATTTCGTAGATAGGGCCATGTGGGGTGAGCGTGCTTTTGAATAAAGTAATCGAAGTTGCGTAAAATTCCAACTTTTCCCCGCCTAATTCAGCTTTATTCTTCAAATCCTGAACCAACCTTTCCCGATTTAAAGAAGATTTTGTTCTACCGATAGTTATATGCGAAGAAAACGGCCTGTCTTCTTTAGGAATGCCAATTTTAGCGATTTTTTCTTCTAAATCTTTGGCTATGCCTTTGGTCTCTTTATCTCCCGAATCAAGCCCTACCCAGATTACGCGGGGAAAATCTATTTTTGGAAATGCCCCCAGAGAAGAAATACGAATCTGAAATTTATTTTTTTCTTTGGCCGTGTCATCGATAATTTTAGTAATCTTCTCTAATTTTTTATCATCAATTTCACCCAGGAATTTTAAGGTTAAATGTATGTTATTAGGCTGAACCCATTTGACGTCTGCTCCTGCATCCTTTAGTTGCTCTTGAAGATGGCTTAAAGAATTCTTTATTTCGCCTGGTAACTCAATCGCAATAAATGTCCTCATATCTTAAGCATCCTTTTTAATAATTCTAGACTCTTGAAAACTGCCTTTTTTCTTACGGCAAGCCGGCTACCGCTAAAATTAAATTTCTTACAAATTTTCTTATTTTTTTTATCAATAGCGATAAATACGGTCCCTACAGGCTTTTCTTTTGAGCCGCCGCCAGGCCCGGCAATCCCTGTTATACCAATCCCAAAATCTGCCTTAGCTATTAATCTCACTGATTTTGCTAAAAGCTCGGCTACATTTTTTGAGACCGCGCCTCTTTTGGCAATAATATTTGCGGGTATCTTTAAGATATTTTCTTTTGCCTTGTTGCTATAAACAACCACTCCTAAGATAAAGTATTTAGAACTGCCGGGTATTTGGGTAAGAAAGTTAGAGAGGAGTCCGCCGGTGCAGGATTCAGCTACCGCAATAGATTTTTTCTTTTTTCTCAAGAGGTTATGTATCTGGTTTAGAATATGTTCCATCGTTAATGACGACACAACTTATGGAACGAAGCAAACATAAGTTGTGTGTCGGAATTAACCCCGCCTTTCCGCCTTTGGCGGAATCCGCCGTAGGCGTGATTGGCGGGGTAAGTTCTCCCGCACCTTTTATGGTAATTTTAATATTAAAGGCGTGGGATGAACATACAAAAGGTGCGGGATCACTTAATATTATAATGGTTTTAAATATATTGACAAGATAAGTTTTTTTGTTATAATAAAACCATATTAATCTTCGGGGCAGGGTGGAATCCCCGACCGGCGGTTGCGCAGAAAGCGCACACCGGCGCTTCCTTTAGCGCCGGGTGTTAAAGCCCGCGACCTCCGCACCAGCGGAGCACCAGCGCAATACCAATTAAGCGCTGGGTGCCTCCAGTGATGTGCGGGGCAGATCTGGTGATATTCCAGAGCCGATGGCGAAAGTCCAGATGGGAGAAGGTTAATAAGTTTGCCTATCACCCGAAGATTATCTTCGGGTTTTTTAATGAGCGATCCTTGACATCGTAGATGTCAAGGATAGGCTGAAAGCCGTCTGCGAATTAACCCCCACACCAATTACATAAATAGCGTAGGCTAATACGTAATTGGTGTGGGGGTAAGTTCAGACAAATAACTTATGTTCGCTTCGCTCCATAAGTTATGTCTTCACTTATGTTTAATCCAATTCCAGAGATATTAGATGACTTAAAAGGCGGCAGGATGGTTATTGTCGTGGATGACGAAGATCGCGAGAATGAAGGCGACCTGGTAATGACCGCGTCTAATGTTTTGCCGGATGATGTAAATTTTATGGCAAAGAACGGCCGAGGGCTCATCTGTGTGCCTATGGAAGAAGAGAGATTAAAGGAATTAGCTTTACAGCCAATGCTAGAAAACAAGGAGTTATATAATAGAAAAGATCCTTTTTCTACTGCCTGGATGATTTCGGTAGATGCTGTCAAAGGTATAACCACGGGAATTTCTGCTTATGACCGCGCTCGCACCATCGAAGTTCTCATAAATCCTCAAACTCGGCCCGAAGATTTAATTAGGCCGGGTCACGTCTTTCCTTTGAAGGCACTTAAGGGCGGAGTTTTAGTCAGGGCAGGCCATACCGAGGCAACCATAGATCTTATGAGATTAGCCGGCCTTTATCCCGCAGGTGTAATATGTGAAATTATGAATGACAATGGTACGATGGCAAGACTCCCGCAATTATTGGAATTTGCCAAACAATATAATCTAAAGATTTGCTCTATCGCCGACCTTATTCAATACCGTCGGCGTTTTGAAAAATTAATTGAGCGGGTTTCGCAAACAATTATCCCTACAGAATACGGCACTTACAAGTTAATATTGTATCGGGACCTGATTAATAACCATTTTCATATTACGCTTACTATGGGCAAGTTAGATAATACGGCAACGCTTGTGCGGGTGCATTCTGAGTGTCTAACCGGCGATGTGTTTGGCTCTCTGCGTTGTGATTGCGGCAGGCAATTGAAGAGAGCGACGGAGATTATCGGTAAGGAAAAGAAAGGCGTTATCCTTTATATGAGCCAAGAGGGCCGCGGTATTGGGCTTGTAGATAAAATCAAGGCCTATAACTTGCAAGATAAGGGCCTTGATACAGTAGAGGCAAATGAGGCATTAGGATATAAAGCAGACCTTAGAGATTACGGGATAGGCGCACAAGTTCTTGTAGACTTAGGTCTTAAGAACATTAGACTCCTGACAAATAACCCCCGTAAGATTGTAGGTTTAGAGGGCTATGGCCTTGTGGTTATTGAGCGCGTTCCTTTAGAGATTGCACCTAATCCTTTGAATTACAATTATCTCAAGACCAAAAAAGAAAAACTGGGCCATAATTTGAATATAGATTAGTGTTATAAGTGCTGCAGTAGGGACTGTCCCCGTAGAAAAGATGGGGACGGTTCTCTGGTTGTTGCTTTGTTATAGCTTGACGAGAACCGTCCCCAAACATATCGTGGACTGTCCCTACCAAGCGAGATAAGCACTGATTGCTAGATACGCCAAAAACGGAAGGAGGAAGAATGGTAAAGACAATGGAAGGCAATTTAATTGCCAAGGGCAAGAAGTTTGGTATCATTGCCTCGCGTTTTAACGATTTTATTACCAAAGAATTAGTTAGCGGCTGCTTGGATACGTTAACTAGGCACGGAGCAAGTAGCGAAGATTTGTCAATCACCTGGGTTCCCGGAGCATTTGAGGTTCCACTGCTCGCGCAAAAATTGGCAAAATCAAAATCATATGATGCATTGATCTGTTTAGGTACAATTATCCGGGGTTCAACACCGCATTTTGAATATATCGCGCAAGAAGCCGCCAAGGGCGTCGCCAAAGTTTCATTAGATACAGGCCTGCCCGTAATCTTTGGTATTATTACTGCGGATACTATTGAACAGGCAGTAGAGCGTGCTGGCACAAAAGAAGGCAACAAAGGCAGAGACGCTGCCTTATCTGCTATTGAAATGGCAAATTTGTTAACACAGTTGAAATAATAACCTAATCCCGACTCATATACTGCGTAAAAATTTTAAATAAAATTTTTACGCATTCGTCGGGATAAATTCGCAGACGGCCTTGCGGCCTACGACTTACGTCGTTTGAAACGTAAGTCTATACTCTGTAAGTCGTCTGCTCATTTATGCGTAAACGTACTCTAGCACGAGAGTTCGCTCTTCAGGTACTTTATCAGATAGATATTACACATGATAGTTATGATGTCTCGCTGAATAATTTTTGGCAGGCGCATAGCGAAGAGAATATAGAAGAGGAGATAAAGAAATTCACCGATGAATTAGTTAAAGGCGTAACTGAAAACCTATCGGTCATTGATACAAAGATCGCTCAATACGCAACTAACTGGCAACTCAAGCGTATGGCAGTGGTGGATAGAAATATTTTGCGAATGGGATGTTTTGAACTTATTTTTCGCGACGATATTCCTTTTAAAGTATCTATTAATGAGGCAGTGGAATTAGCCAAGAAATATTCGAGCTTAGAAGCGAGTAAATTTGTCAATGGCATACTGGATAAGATAAACTTAGAGAAAAACAAATGAACCCCGCACCTTCTAAAAATTCATTGTTTAAATAAAAAGGTGTGGGGTATAAATAAGAGAGAAGGTGCGGGGTGAAATTTGCCGACCTGCATTTACACACCATATTCTCAGATGGTACATACACACCCCAAGAGCTTATTTCGGAGAGCGTAAGGAGCGGCCTGTCCGCAATTGCGGTTGTTGACCATGATACCGTTAGTGGGATAGAACCTGCGATAAAAATAGCTAAGATAAAAAATATCGAAGTCTTAGCAGGCATAGAACTGTCTGCCGAATACGACGGCTTGGAAGTGCATATCCTGGGATATTTAATTGATTATAAAAGGGAAAACTTTATAGATAAGTTAGAGGTTTTGAAAGAAAATCGCATTGAACGTATCTATAAAATAGTGGATAAGCTGAAAAATATGGGTGTGATGCTTGAGGCTGAGTCTGTATTTGATATTGCCAGAGGAGGCACAGTAGGAAGACTGCACGTTGCCAGGGCAATGGTTAGTGCGGGTTTGATTAGTTCCACGGCAGAGGCCTTCCGAAAATATATCGGCGATAAATGTCCTGCCTATGTCTGCAATTTTAGATTCTCACCGTCCGAGGCCATAAAGCTAATCAAGGAAGTAGGCGGCATTCCTGTATTGGCCCATCCCCATACTCTTAATAAGGATGAATTAATTCCTAAATTTGTTGATTGCGGCCTCATGGGCTTAGAGGTATATTATTCTGAATATACTCAGGCGATGGTTAATTTTTATCTGGGTTTAGCCAAGGAATACAATTTATTGGTTACCGGAGGCTCAGATTGTCACGGTAATGCTAAACCCGAAGTCAAGATAGGTTCAGTTAAAATTCCATATGAGTTGGTGGAGAAGTTAAAAGAAGCGCAACTTAAGATTTAAATATATGATAAGAAACCATACATATTTTATGGATTTAGCCTTTAGGCTATCCTTAAAAGGAAAAGGTAGGACTTCGCCGAATCCTGTAGTAGGGGCTTTAGTAGTCAAAAACAGCCGAATTATAGGCCGTGGATATCATGAAAAAGCGGGCCTGCCTCATGCAGAAGCTATAGCTTTGGATGACGCAGGCGTAAAAGCAAAGGGTGCAACTTTATACGTAACCCTGGAACCCTGTACGCATTTCGGCAGAACCCCTCCTTGCGTAGATAAAATAATTAAAAGCGGAATAAAAAAAGTTATTGTGGGTATGATCGATCCAAACCCACTTAATAACGGCAAAGGTATCCATATACTTAAGGCACAGAAGATAAAAGTTGAGGTAGGATTCTTAGAAGATAAATTAAGAAAATTAAATGAAGCTTTTATAAAATATATTACCCGCAAAATTCCCTTTGTTACGGTTAAAGTAGGGCAGTCTCTGGATGGTAAGATTGCTACTCGAACCGGCGATTCCAAATGGATAACTTCCGATAGGTCGCGCGCTTATGCGCACCGCCTGCGCTCGAACTACGATGCGATTATGGTCGGTGTGAATACGATATTGAGAGATAACCCAAAGCTCGATGTCTGGTTTTCGAAGATTCAACCCATAAAAATTGTAGTAGATAGCCAATTAAGTATCCACCAGGAAGCAAACTTATTTTCTCGCAAAAATTCTGCGGTAATTGTTACCTTACCGGTCAAATCGGGCCAGGAGACTGAGAACAGAAAAATATTATCTGGAAAAGCAAAGATTTTAGAGGTAAAGGAAAAAGCCGGACAAATAAATCTAAAAGATATGATGAAAAAATTAGCGCAACTCCAAATTTCCAATATTCTTGTTGAAGGCGGAGGAACATTAATCGGAGGGCTTTTTGATGAAGGGCTTGTAGATAAGGTATTATTTTTTGTTAGCCCAAAGATTATCGGCGGTAAAGAGGCGATTAGCTCGGTTATGGGTAGAGGCATCGCCCGTATGGATAGGGCAGTTAAGTTAAGGGATATTAAATTAACGCGGATAGGTGAAGATTTTCTGGTAGAAGGTTATGTTAAATGACGACACAATTTACGTTCACTTGCGTTCCCTAAATTGTGCACTCACTTATGTTCAGCGGTATAGTTGAAGAGTTGGGGCAGGTAATGAGTATTGCTAGACGGGGTGGTGTAACCGTTTTTGAGATTAAGGCAGATAAGGTTTTAGGGGATAGCAAAACAGGTGATAGCATCTCGGTAAATGGCGCCTGCCTTACCATAATAAAGAAAGAGAAAGATTGCTTATTTTTTGAAGTTATGCCCCAGACCCTTAAGATTACTGACCTGGGAATTTTAAGGTCTTTGGATAGAGTAAATCTGGAGCGCAGTCTAAAGATAGGCGATAGGTTATCTGGGCATTTTGTTTTAGGCCATGTTGACTGCCTCGGCATTATCCGCAAAAGAAGCTATAGAAATAATAACCTCTGTTTTGAGCTCGGCGTCCCTTTAGAATTTATGAAATACTGCCTGCCTAAAGGCTCGGTTGCGGTTGATGGCATAAGTTTAACCGTAGCCGAGAAAAAAGCCAACACCTTTAGCGTCTATATCATCCCGCATACCCTCAAAAACACCACCTTAGGCTTTAAAGGCCCCTCTGATAAGGTTAATATTGAGTTCGATATTCTCGCCAAAAGAGCTTAATCAAAAGTAAAGGGACTGTCCCCAACACACCAATCTATTGAGAACCTAAAGGGACTGTCCCTAAAGACGACGAACCATACATTACTGTTAACTTCTAAGGGATCGGTCAATACATTCTTACCCCCCTGGGCCAAAAAAGAAGTGTAATGTTCTAACATAGTATCCAGGTCCACAGCGGGGGTCATTAATAGCCGTTTATCTAAGTCAGGTTTTTTCTCTCTG
>Ga0315279_10001304_pt1 | contig 42096 bp, 40 predicted proteins | sample YL17G06_20_MG_FD_203694 | JGI IMG/M metagenome (GOLD analysis project Ga0315279, IMG submission 203694) | Sediment microbial communities from Yellowstone Lake, YNP, Wyoming, USA - YL17G06_20 | ecosystem: Environmental > Aquatic > Freshwater > Lake > Sediment | place: USA: Wyoming | collected...
TATCGGCGGCAAGCATCTTCTGTCGAAAAACGTGCCTCGAATTCTGTAAGCGTCCGGGGATAATCTTCCATGACCCCGTACACTACATCTTGTGCTTACTTGAGTCAAGTGAATACCCCCTTTTCCGCAATTCCTTGCAATCTTCCATCAGGTCGCCCCTAATGGGCTCACGGTGCGCTCTCGGTATCCAAAACGACAAGCTGATCGCCCATCTTTCGGCCTTGGGAGACAAGAAGCTCTTCGGAGGCGAGACCTTCCACGGATTTTGCGACTCCAGCTTGCCCAACTCCACGCCAATAGCCGGACGCGGCTGATGCCGGGGATTTTGTTGGACGTGGGTGAGCTTATAATATATACTGTGTCTTCCGAAAAATGCCTGTGGGATAGGCTCGCGAAAGTTGTTGGGGAATAGTGTAAAGGCAGCACAACTGACTCTGGATCAGTTAGTCCAGGTTCGAATCCTGGTTCCCCAGTTTGATTCTGCCGGCAGCAGAATCAAACAGAGCAATCGAGAATCGAAAATCGAGATTTGAGCTGGTAAGATTCTCGATTGCGGTCAATTTTCGATTGTCGATTCTCAAGAGATGACATTTATTTTCGAAAATCTTGATGTTTACAAGAAAGCTGTGGATTTGGCTGAGAAAATCTCCACGCTCACAGAGTCGTTTTCTCGAGGGAACTATTATCTGGCAGATCAACTGAACCGGGCGGTGCTGTCTATTTCGACAAATATTGCGGAAGGCAATGGTAGGTACCACAAGGCGGACAGAAGGAATTTTTTTAGGATCGCACGAGGTTCTGCTTTTGAATGTGTACCGTTGCTTGAAATATGCCGGAGAAAAAATTTGATCGATGCAGATGTTCACAGCTCATTGAAGTTAGAACTCGAGAATATAAGTAAAATGCTGTCGGGATTAATAAGATAATCAACTCAAAGAGCAATGTTGACAACCTTTCGAGGCATTTTTGGCTGCCGGGAAAACCGACAAATTTCCATTTTACGTGTTCGACGCGCTTGGTAGGATGTCTATCCGGGGAACGCCTTACGGCGCTAAAAAGGAGCGTACCGGCTCGTCCGGGTTAGGGGGTTTTACTATGCTGTTAATTTGGCTTTGTACGCTCGTTATGGGTGCTTCGAGCGCTCCTTATCCGCCAAGCCCAATGATTGTCAACCTCACCTGGGACGCAGAAGTGATTAAATGCGGGAAGGACCGGTCGGGTGACAATTGGCCCATAACGTGGGCAGACGACGACCTTCAGATAACAGCCTTCGGCGACGGCGATGGCTTCAACAAGCAAAATCTGGGTTTGTCGCTGGGTTTTGCCAGGATATTTGGCGATCCGCCGGACTTTCGCGCCCAAGATTTTGCCAGCGATGCGGATACCCCACGAGGCGGAGGAGCAAAGGGAATCAAGGCAAGCGGCCTGCTGATGGTGGACGGCACTTTGTATATGTTTGTCAGGAATTACAAGCCCGCAGGTTCAGACGATTTCACCAATTCCAGATTGGCCTGGTCGACCGATCTGGGCGCGCACTGGCATTGGGCTGACTGGCATTTTTCCGACACCTTCGGCTGTCCGGAGTTCATCCAGTTCGGCCAAAATTACCAGGGGACAAAAGACAATTATGTCTACATCGTCTCTCAGGCAAACGACAGCGCCTACGACTATTCGCCCGACATTGTCCTGGCCAGAGTCGCTAAAGACGACGTTACCGACAGAAGCCGATATGAATTTTTCGCCGGCCTTGGTGGGCATGGTCAGCCTACCTGGTCGCCTCACATAGAATTACGCAAGCCCATCTTCACCGATCCTAATGGCGTTCAACGCATAGCAATTACGTACAACGCGCCGCTGGGCAGATATTTTTTGACGACCTCACACCGCCCACAAGGCAGCCAAGCCACGCACACAGCCGCTCTGGGAGTTTTTGATGCCCCCGAACCGTGGGGACCGTGGACGACCGTCTATTACAGCGACCATTGGTCGGTAAGTGACGGCAAAGACTGCCGAACGTATCATCATAAATTCCCGACCAAATGGATGAGCAATGATGGCAAAACTATGTACCTGCTTTACTCCGGCGACAGCGATTTGTACGCCTTCTGCGTGAAAAAGGCCACACTGGAAACCAGGCAAACCGCCCAGGCAGGTTCGGGCCTGGCCAGTAAATATGCCCGTGATAAAGGGATTGAAAATGATGCGGACGTGGTCTTCGCAGAGAACTTTGAGGAAGGCTCTTTGGACGCTGTAAAGTCGCGATGGGAAAACGTAACGAATATTGAAATTATGTCCCTATCCAAGGATGTGTCGCAGGCAAGTGCCGGCAAACGCTCGCTCTTAATGTCGCACACCGGCGGAAAAGATTCGGGCGGACATTTGTACAGGCGTCTTTTGCCGGGCTACGAGCAGCTTTACCTTCGGTTTTATGTGAAGTTCGATCCTGATTGCTTTCCGATACATCACTTTGTCCACGTGGGCGGCTACAATCCGGCAACGGCCTGGCCTCAAGGTGGGGCAGGAATCCGCCCAGCCGGCAACGAACGGTTCACGACGGGCGTCGAGCCGTACGGCGAAAAATGGCGCTGGGATTTTTACTCGTACTGGATGGGGATGAGATCTTCGCCGGATAAAGCGTCCTGGGGCCATGATTTTATCAACGACGAAAATCTTCGGGCGGAAAAAGGCAAATGGATTTGCGTGGAACTAATGATGAAGATGAATAACCCGGTCACGGAAAGTAATGGTGAACAGGCGATGTGGATCGACGGGAAACTATGGAGCAAAGATGGGCAGGTAATCAGTCACCTGGGCAAAAGTTTCCCTAAGGGCAAGTGGGTCTGGGACAGCTTCAATCCCGACCCCAACGGCCTGCCATTTGAAGGCTTTCAATGGCGAAATACAGACAAGCTAAATCTGAATTTTCTGTGGCTGCTTCTATATATCACCAAATCGCCGCCCGGACATCTCAGCAAGGTCTGGTTCGATGATATTGTCGTGGCAAAGAATTACATCGGGCCAATAAATACTCCGAATAATTGACCGATGAAGACAAACATCAAAAAGTCACTGCTATTTGTCGGGCTGAATTTCTTTATCAGCTATGCCTTTATCTTGTCATATTTTGCGTTGGGGGGAAAATGGCTTTCGTCGGACACTATTTTTGTAGCTCCAATATATATGTTTATGCCCACGATCGCCGCCATCGTGGTCCAAAAATTTATCTACAAGGAACCTTTGAAAGCACCGCTGGGCATCAGTTGGAAGGTAAACCGCTGGTGGCTCGTGGCGTGGCTGCTGCCTCCTGCGGCTGCTTTTGCCGCCTTGGGCATAAGCCTGCTGCTGCCGGATGTTCACTACTGCCCACAGATGACAGGCTTGCTCGAAAGATTCAGGGCAGTGATACCTGCCGAGCAGTTGCAGCGCGCGGAAAAGCAGATGGCGAGCTTCCCTATTCACCCCTTCTGGATGGGATTGTTTTTGGGACTGCTCGCCGGACCCACCATCAATGCGGTCGCCGGATTTGGCGAGGAGCTGGGCTGGAGGGGATTGCTTCAACGTGAACTTGCTTTTCTGGGTTTTTGGAGATCGTCAGCCCTTATCGGCGTTATCTGGGGCTTGTGGCATGCGCCGATAATTCTTCAGGGACACAACTATCCGCAGCACCGTATAGCGGGCGTGTTTATGATGACCGCGTTCTGTGTTTTGCTTGCCCCGATCTTTAGCTACGTGCGGCTGAAAGCAAAATCGGTGATTGCCGCCGCAATTATTCACGGCTCGCTCAACGCTACGGCGGGAGTGGCTATCGCCGTGATCGAAGGCGGGAGCGATCTAAGTGTCGGGCTTTCGGGCTTAGCCGGGTTCATCACACTTGCCGTCATAAACCTCGGCATCTTCGCCTACGAGCGACTCGCAAGCAGACCCAAAGTGTGCTAAAGTTAAAATTACGATTTTAGGCACTTTAGTCACTCCACACTTTAGGCACTCACTCTTACCACTTCCAATCGTCAAATCTCGCCAGGTTTGCGCCATCCTGGAGTATGCCCAGAGTAATGATGGCAAAGGTGTAGACATTTGTGCCCGGCTCGAGATGGCCTCCCATCGCCTTGGTCTGGTCTGAAAATATGACGTGGGTGTGAACTCTGCCGTCGATCACGTAACCGTTGACGTTCAGCAGGTCCTGAGGACCTTCCGCCGTTGGAAATGCCTCTTTTACTGGGAATGTGGTGCTGTCGACCACATGCACACGGTAACTCGTGAGTGAGCCGACGCCGCTGAGTATAACGGCGTTTTTGATGTTCTCCTGTTTTACCGCCTTTTGCAGGCCGTCGAGCAAATCTGTGCCCACTTTAAGCCGGACGACGATAATTTTGCTGAAGTTGCTGGCGACCGTATGAACTGCCGGTGCGGGCTTATCGCCGGCCAGTGCAGCCTGTTTGCTCGATTGCCCCGCGTGACCAGGTTGCCCGATTTGGCTGCAGCCGGCAACAGCCGGGATAACGGCCAGTGAAAGTAGTCGCGTAAGCACTCTGCTCATATTGCACCTCCCGTATCGAATTCGCCCCTGTTAATTGGTCAACCGACCTCCATTCTACGCATCTCAATACGTTTAACAATTTATTTCACCTGTTTTTCTGTTGCCGTTTAGCCGTCGCCTTTCGTCCGTGTTTAGCTGTCGCCGGTACGGCGACGGCCAGCTTCAATTAGTGCGACGCCGCGAGACTCACGCCGGGCTTGCCACCGGCCTTGTCTGACACCAAAGTTCGCTGCCAGAAAAAACCGGCACGATTCTATGTTCTATTTGGCGTATTCCGGCGAGCATGGTAGGATACTTGCCCGCAGGACGCCTTACGGCGCTGACGGGAAAAACACAAGATTGTGTCGAGGACAGCCGAGAGACCTGTCTTGATCACAGCCGAAAGGCCTGTCTCGAGCAAAGTCGAGAGAATGGAAATGCGAAAACATATAATACATAGTTAGGCCCGAAAAGTCTAATCATATATAGGCTCAAGGCCATGATCATCCGGTCGGCGGTATGGTATCTGCGGTCGGTAGCGAGAGTGACCGTTTGCCCACAACAGCCAGGAGTAACAATCTGTTCGGTTTTAACAACTGGGAATCGCAATAATGCCAGATCCTCCTATCACCCCCGAACTTGTCGCGGCATACTGGCTCTGCCAACGTAAGGCTTTTCTAATGTTACGGGGTGACACGGGCGATTCTACACACGAGTACGTCAAGCTTATTGAGGCATACGCCTCCAGAAGCCTGAATAACTTTCTTGATGCGCTCATAACCGATCGCTTCGATGTTAGACAAAGTGAAGACCACGGTATGGTTGGCAATGGTGACGTTATTTCTCAAGCCACGCTGAAGACGGGCGGTCTGGAAGCCAAGGTTGATGTTCTGGTTCGCGTGCAGCATGGTTCATCGGAGGCACGAGGGCACTACGAGCCATATCTGGTTGTGGGCACCCATGCCATTACTAAAGATCAAAAGATACGGCTGGCGGTCATTGGACACGTTCTGGCCAAGGCCCTTCATTACCGTAGGGTAGCCGGGGCTATCGTTAACGCAGCAGGTAACGTGTCTCGAATTCAGTTAACGAAGCTGATCATAGAACTCGGACCCATTATCGATACCCTCAAAGCGTGGACAGTCAATCTTCCTTCCCAGGCTCCTCCAATTATTCTCAACGACCATTGCCGGATCTGTCCGTTCAGGAAAGCGTGTCTCGACCAAGCTGAGAGAGAAGACAATCTGAGCCTGCTGGATCGCATGACTCCCAAGGTCATGCTAAAGTACCATAAGAAAGGTATCTTTACCGTCAACCAATTGTCATACCTTTTCAAACCGAGGCGACAGAGGAAAAAAGGAGCACATGTCCCATTGGGGTTCAACCTGGAGTTGCAAGCCCTGGCCCTGCGTACTGGAAAGATATATGTCCACCAACCACCATCAGTTCCTGTACATCCCACGGAGCTTTTCCTTGACATCGAGGGTGTACCGGATCACGGCACTCACTACCTCATCGGCCTCACCGTCTCGGCTCAGGGGCGTGTCGAATGCCATTCCTTATGGGCGGATTCGCCCGAAGATGAGCGTAATATCTTTGCGGCTCTCTTGCGCCTTGTCGAAGAACATCCTGACGCTCCCATCTATCACTACGGAAGCTACGAGCCAAAGTGCCTTGAGCACATCGCCAAGAAACATGGCCTCGGTTGTGACTCAATGGAAAGGCGGTTGGTCAATGTTAACTCATTCATTTTTGGAAAGGTGTATTTTCCGACACGATCAAATACCCTGAAAGATTTGGGAAGGTTTGTAGGTGCGACGTGGAGTTTCTCAGATGCTTCTGGCCTGCAAAGCGTTGTGTGGCGGTTGCAATGGGAACTTTCTCACGACGGTGGCCTCAAAGACCGGATACTGACCTACAACCTGCAAGATTGCCAGGCACTACGACTTTTGGTTACTGAACTCCGCAACATTTCGCAGGCGGCTGCTACCCGGTCTGATGTGGATTTCGCTGACGCTCCAAAGCAAAACACAACAACATCTGGCCAGTACATTCACGACTCGTTGGAGGGGATACTGAGGTCCGCTCACGCCGAGTACAGGAAAAACCGCATAGGGATACGGCAGGGCAACGACGAGGCAGAGCATGGCCGAAGGCGACCCGGTGCTCGCAAAGGACACCAGATGTTTCAACGGATTGTTCCTACGAAGGTTGGTAAGGTCGTTCGCGTCAGACGCCCGATCAAGTGTCCCCGACACACAGGCCAGCCTCTGGGCGCATCTGATAAACTGGCTGAGCATACAGTTATTGACCTGGCATTTACAAAGAACGGATGCAGAAAGACGATTACGAAATATGTCGGGACCTGTGGCTATTGCCCTCGCTGCCGCTGTAATTACCTCCCGCCAGGGATCAGGCAATTCACAGGTCGGTTGTTTGGGCATCGCTTTCGAGCCTGGACGGTGTACCAACGGATAACGCTTCGGCTTCCATACCGTATAATATCCCAGGTAATTGAAGACTTGTTCCGCGAACAGATCAGCGAAGGCAGTATTGTGAACTTCATGACCGACATGGCTGAGTATTATGCTCTGACCGAAAAGATGCTGTTGAAGAGGATTCTTGCAAGCGTTTTCGTCCATGTTGATGAAACGAAGATCAATGTTCAGGGGACCGATCACTACGTTTGGGTGTTTACGGATGGCACCCATGTGATTTTTCGACTAACGGAAACGCGGGAAGCTACTCTGGTTCAGGATATCCTTGATGGTTACGATGGCGTTCTGATCTCTGATTTCTACGGCGGATATGACTCTTGTAGTTGTCGACAACAAAAATGCCTAGTTCATCTGATCCGAGATTTGAATGACGACCTTTGGAAGAACCCTTATGACTCTGAATTTGAAGGGTTTGTCGGTGCCTTCAAGAACCTGCTTGTTCCGATCATGGCCGACGTTGAGAAATATGGTCTGAAGCGACGGCATCTTAACAAACATGAGCAAGCGGTAGAGCGATTTTACAGGCATGTCATTGATGGCCGAGATTATCAGGGTGAAGTCATCCAGAAGTATCAGAAGCGGTTTATCCGGTATCGGGAAAGCCTGTTTAGGTTCTTGGATGAGGACGGCATACCTTGGAACAACAATATGGCGGAAAGGGCGAGTCGGCACTTGGCGGTCCAAAGGAAAATTTCCGGAAGCTTCTTCAAGCGGGTCGCCGTGGCATACCTACGATTACTTGGCATTGCCCAGACCTGTCGTTTTCAGGGAAAAACGTTCTTGGTTTTCCTGCTATCCGGTGAGAAGGACATTGACCAATTCAAGGAACGAAAACACTCCAGGGCCTCAAAGCCAGTAGATTCTGCGCAGTGTGAAAGAGAACGCGCACGCGATCAGGCAGTGCAGGAACCAATTGAGTATGGGAGTCCAGGAGATGAAAACAAGAGCGATAAAGGGTCGTGAACGTAGAGATCAGAGGCTCACTGTGGCACTGGAGTATTGGGGTCGTGGGCCTAACTATACACTGGGGTCGACCGGGTCCGCGTTACTCGGTTAATGCGCAGTTCAACGTCTCTGGAGGCAGCCCCGGCAACTGAGTGTGCGGCGTTGGAAACGGCTGAGCCCTGACGTTGGGTCTTCCCGTTTTGCAGCCGGATTCCGTGGCGAACAAACATAACACATCGAGCATTGAATATCCGAAATAGGGAACTCAACCGTTCCAGCGCGCTTATGTTCACCAGTTGAACTCCGCGATAAGAGGTGTCTGGTCGCTGGGGTTATCTGCGGCGCGCGGTACTTTACCAATGGAACAAAGAGTGCACTCTTCAGCCAACGTCTTTGTGCCTATAATCTGGTGCAAGCGCCAGCCAAGATCGCGTTTGAAGGAGTTTGGCAATCCGTAGTGCCAGAATGTATAGTTGCCCGCCAGGCGCAGGGCGGGCTTGCCTCGTGCCTGGCGTTGATATACAATTGCCGGCAATTCGCCGACAGTGTCCTATGGGCAAAGATAAAGCTTAGGAAAGGATCGACAATGATGGGCACGAAAAACTTGAATCGCCGGCAGTTTTTTGGCTGCGCCAGCATAGCGGCGATAGGTGCAGCAGGACTTGCCTGCCAGACGCAGGTCGGGCTTGCCGAGGCCGCGGGTAGAAGAAAAGCCGGGCCAGCGGGGTCGGACCTATTCGACCAGCTCTACGGATGTCTGGCCGGCTCTAGAATAGGCTCTGCGATGGGGGCGGCAGTTGAAGGCTGGGACATGGATAAAATCACCAAGCAGTACGGCATCTTCGATAAACTTGTCGCCTATCATCACTACAACGTAGATTGGGACCACCCCGCAGGCAGCACGGAAGATGGGACCGAACGCCAGAAGTTAATGTGCACAGCCATCATTGAAAAGCAGGATAGGATCACCGCTGACGACCTGGTAAAGACGTGGGTAAAGGTTCTGGACCCAGAAAAGATGAAATATATGACCGAGGCGTTTGACAGAGAGCTTCTTGCCGAGGCAAAATCCGGCAAAGTGCCCGCCTGGCAGCTTGGAACACTGAGCAAGCATCTCCATTTGAATACGACCGCCCGCTCGTTCCACGCGATTGCCTTGATCAACGCCTGTGACATAGACGGCGTAATAAGGGACGTCTATGAGATTGGCCGGGTATATCAGCCGCCGCACAGCGACTCGTTTGCCTGGGGCGCCGCGTACAATGCGGCGGTCGTGCACGCTATGAGACCAGATGCCACGGTGGCGTCCGTCATAGAAACGGGCCTAAAATATGCCGCGCCTGAAATTCGCAAAGAAATCCAGCACGGCCTGGACATTGCCGCAAAGCACGCTGAGCCATTGGACATGCGCAGGGAGCTAAATCAGGTGTATACCGATGCTGAAAGTCCGTATTGTGCCGATAAGAGGATGAGAAGTTATCCTGCCTCTTCGATATATGAGACGGTGACAAAGTCGCTGGCAGTTTTTGCCGCGACCAAAGGAAATGTCAAAGATGCGGTTGTCGTATCGGTGAACTTCGGCCGGGACACAGATTGTCTGGCCGCCTCTGCGGGCGGTCTGGCAGGGGCTTTCTCCGGCACCAAGACGATACCAGCCGACTGGATAGAAAAGGTAGAGGAAGGGACGCGAAACAATCCATACACTAATTCGCACCTGACTATCAAAGAGACAGCTCAAGGTATGTACGCAGCCTTGCAGAGCAAAGTCCGCAAAATGCAGGACTATGTGACGCTAATGAAGCCACAGCTTTCATAGGGGAGAAATGTCATGGCAGAGTACCAAGAGAAACGGTTCGCCCCGAATAATAAGCCCGGCCTAAGGCGTCGCGAGTTTATCGGTGGCATAGTAAGCGTAACGGCAGCCTCTGTATTGTCACCGCAAAGGCCCGCTTCCGCAGCAAGAGAGGCCTCAGGCAATACATATCGTGAGGTCCTTGAAACGCCCGTTGTCGGGCGTTACCAGGTGATTGTTGCCGGCGGCGGTCCAAGCGGCCTGATTGCCGCTCTGGCTTCCGCGCGAAGCGGGGCGAATACTCTGCTTATTGAGCGGTACGGTTTTCTGGGCGGCAATGGAACGGCAGGACTTATGACCTGCTACAATGGCTTCCGAAATCAGCGGCCGCCCGAAGCACTCCAGACGGTTAAGGGCATCACCGCCGAATACATCGCTGAAATTGTCCGCCTCGGCGGCATAGCGGACTCGGACAATTATGCCAAGCAGTTCCCACACGATGTGCGTAAAGGGGACCTGCCGTACTGTATTGGCTTTGACCCGGAGGCGGCAAAGATTGCCGCCCTCAATATGACCAAAAAAGACGGCGTGAACCTGCGTCTGCACAGTTGGGTCGTCGGCCCAATGCTCCGGGACTGGCAAGTCACCGGCGTGATTGCGCAGTCCAAATCTGGCCGGCAGGGACTTGCCGCCGATATTGTTATTGATGCCACCGGCGACGGCGATGTCGCCGCTCAGGCCGGCGCGCCTTTTATGAGCCCGGCGGAAAAAGGCGACCGCATGGGGATGAGTCTGATGTATCGCCTCGGAGGATTGCCGCCCAGTATTGAGGGTTCTTACGGAGGAATTCGTATGGGCGATCGGGTCGTGAAATGGGGTCCGGGCTTCGGCGGCGATGGACTCGATGTTGAGAATCTGACGCGAGCCGAGGTCGGGACACGCCTGAATCTCTGGGACGAAATTCAGGACCTGCGAAAAAAACCCGGAATGGAATCGGTATATCTGCTTCAGACCGCTACGGGCATCGGCGTCCGCGAGACCCGCCGAATCCTGGGCGAATACGTCGTTACCGAGCAGGATGCAATTAAGGGCACGCGATTCCCCGATGTTATCGCCATCAGCTCCAACCCAATGCCGGGTTACCACGGCAAGCGGTTTTTCTTCGACCATGAGGGCTTCGATATTCCGTATCGCTCACTGGTGCCGAAGAAAGTTGAAGGCTTGATATTGACCGGCCGGTGCATCTCGTGTGAGCAAGCGCCGTTTCAGTCTGCTCGGTCTATGGCTCCTGCGATGGCTATCGGACACGCTTCCGGCTGCGCCGCGGCGCTGGCGGCCAAAGGCAACATCCCGCCGCGAAAGCTGGACGTTAAAGTTCTGCAAAGTCTGCTGCTCAGCCAGAACGCCGAACTAAGTATGCCTGGAGGTATCGCCGCCAGTGCAATGAATAAATCGTGATCCGAGTTCTGGTTTTTGTTTAGCCGTCGCCGCCCCGGCGACGGTTTAAAGTACTTGTGGTTCGCCAATCAAACTCGGCGACGATGGGAGTATGGTCGCTGCGTATCATCAATGTAAAATGGAGATTATCCTCCCAGATGGTGGTAAATGTCTTTGCGGTGAGCTACCCTCACAACGACCACAAGCAGTCTCTTATCGAGGATTTGATAAATGATGCGATAGTTTCCTGAACGGATACGATAAAGTTTTTCCTTCGCATAGAGTAGCTCGCTGTTGGTGGGGCAGGGATTGATTGCCAGTGCCTCTATATGCGAGATCAATTGTCTTTGGATTTTTTTGGACTGAGCTGCGATAAAATCGCCGGCCTGTGGTTTTAATTCAACCGAATACATCCCTGCGACGGCCTAAATCCCGAGTTTCTTCTTCAAATCTTTCAGGCGGATAAACCCCGGCTTTTTCAGCGCTTTCAGAGCCTCTTCGAGGTCTATTTTGTCCTCCAGTGCCTCCAAAAACTCTATGTCGCTGACAGGCACCACCGCCACAGCCGGTTTGTTATTCTTCTGGACACAGATCCGCTCGTCGCCATACATTACTCGTTGGGCTATATCTGTAAAATCCCGTCTTGCCTGTGTCATACTCACTTTGGTCATAGCAGCCTTCCTTTCGTGTTTATATTATCGCACGTAACAGGCTTGATTCCAAGAGAAAAGTTAAAATATTTATAAAAGTTACAATGTTTATAAAAACGAATCTTTGCAGGCGGGTTATCACCAATTGAACTCGGCGACTATAGGGGTATGGTCGCTCGGCTTTTCGCCGGCGCGGGGCTCTTTATCTATGTAACAGGCTGAGCATTTTTCAGCCAGAGGTTTTGTAGCCATAATGTAGTCTAATCGCCAGCCGAGGTTGCGCTTGAATGAGTTCGGCAATCGGTAGTCCCAGAACGTGTACTGGCCGGCCTCGCTGCAGTGCATTCTAAACACATCTATAAATCCCCACCGCAAAACTTTTTCCAGCGCTTTGTGAACTTCCGGGCAGAAACACACGTGGCCCAATAACGTTTGCGGGTCGTACACATCAATCGGCTGCGGCGCTACATTGAAGTCGCCCACCCAAAGAACCGGGTCCTTCGGCTCGAAATTCTTCTTGAAGAAAGTGAGCAGGCGGTCAAACCACGCCAATTTGTACTGGAACTTCTCGGAGTCAGGCGACACACCCTGCGGCACGTAAGTATTGACGATGGCGATGCCGTTAATTTCGGCTTTAATCAGGCGGGGCTGGTCTTGCGGCTCATCGTCAAATCCGAATTTTACGCCCGTGATTGGGCTTTTACTAAAAGTCGCGACGCCATTATAGCTTTTTTGGCCCTTGAATGTGTAGTTATAGCCGATGCCGGCAAACTGCTCGGATGGAAAATCGCCATCCTGGACTTTAGTCTCTTGGACGCACAAGACGTCCGGCTGGTGCTCGGTTATCCACGCAAGCACGATATCTAATCGCGCACGCAAAGAATTAACATTAAAGGTGGCAACTTTCATATTGTATAATACTGTAAGCATGAACGAGAGTTTTGCAAACATCTTCAAATCTTGCCGGATGGGCCTGTCAAGAAAGGAGAGTCTTGGCAAATGGCAATGAAAGTGCTTCTGGTACTGGCTCTGGCTGTTGTCTTTGCTTCTGTTCTGGGCTGTAACACCGTACAGGGAGTAGGCCGGGATATCGAGTGGGTCGGCGAAAAGGCCGCAGAGATCGTGCATTAGCAGGGCCACCACCTCATTCGATTACTTGTGCTAAGTCGACTGAGCCCGCTGAGCCTTTTGCGTCACTTCGTTGAAACTGCTCTTTCAAACGTTGCTACCTGTTTGCCTTAGCTTCGGGCACAGGCCAGAAGACGGTATCGCCATTATCCCGCCAACTCCTGGGCTGGCCTTTGCTGTCCTTGCCGGATACACCGCCGTCATCGGTAAAGTTCGGCCCCACGCTATAAAGAACAAAATCGTCATCGGTTCTTCTGTAAATTAACGGTTTGTCACTGTAGGGGTCTATGGGCAGCTCTTTCAGATACCCGGCGGCGAGCAGCTCGTCAAGCGTTGGCGGGTAGGCGTTTTTCTCCAGCCGCCACCGCTTAAGTGCCAGGATTGTCACTGTCGCCTCATGTGACGCTTTACCGCAATATCCAAACTCAGACGCTCGGTCGACAGCCGGTGTGCAAATATCAATCAGAAAGTACCGGTACTTCGGCACCTGCGAAACGAAGTCGTCTGATCTGAGATTGCGCACGTGCCTTTGATAAGGGGTCATCTTGGCAATCTCGGTGAACTTGTCGAATAGCTCGTTAAACCTGGCGACGGTGTCATCGCGACGGGCATGAATCATGCTTGCGGCTGCAGAAAGAGGCATAAATATTCCCAATTCACTCTCGGAAGCAGATGGGGTCTCACCTGTGAGTTGGGGCCACCTGCTGGGAACCAAATGGCCGCCGCCTGGTCCGCCGTCAGTAAATACGTGCTGGACGATATCGAGGAACCACAATCTTTCACTTTCTATATTGATGAGTCTGTAGCCTTGTGGATAGATCTGCACTACTTGCTGGTGCAGCTCCTTCAGGTCCGTTGCTGAGAGATTCTGAACTTGTGCAAGGTGCAGCATTTCCTCGTGACCGAATGCTCCGATCGACAAGCCGATGAGCTGGTCGATGAGCGATCCCTTGCCCTGCCAGTGGCTGCCGGCCCGTGCAAGAGCAAGGCAATCTCCAAGCGCTTGACGTGTTTTTCCATCTTTTAAGTTAATGCGGGAGTGCCAAATTCCCAACCTGGCTAAATTGCGCAAATCTGATATGTGTGGCGCGAGAATATTGAGCAACCACCTATCTTTATCTTTAGGATTATATTGGACCTCCCTATAACAGTACGATTTCAAACTGCCCTTAACAAATTCCTGCCAGGCTGGCTCGTTTTGCTTAACCCAGGGGCTAATGTACTCGTATTCACTATCGCTAAGTCCCTCCAGCGTACTTTTGGGTAAATCCTTGTAACGCTTGATCCATTCATCAAGTACTGCTACTGAAAGAGCCTCAAGATAATTTCGGGGAACCTTGTCCTGCTTTATCCAATCAATAACCTCAGCATCTGGAAATCCAGCTTTTTCTGCATGTCCAGCGGCGGTGTAGATGGAATCCTCCGTTACCTCCTTTCTTTCCTTAATGGTTTCAATAATACAGTTCGTCATTGAGCTAAAGGAGGTGCCGCGATATAAGAGATGCCGCTTTTTGAAAATTGGCACCCAGTTGTACTCAAAGCATTTAAGAATAACATTTTGCTGCTCGGCAGGTACGTTATCCCAGTATTTTTTGTTCTGCTGAATCCATTGAAGAATCTGCGCCTGTTCATCTTCGCTTAAATCCCTAAATCGAAGCTTGCCCTCCAACAGTCCTGGTTCATCTCTAAAGGAAATAAACTCTTCTACAACTCCGTCTCTGACAGGCTCTATGTACAGATTGATGGCTCTTTCATAGTGCGGCCAGGCGTTATCCTCATCGAGAAGCGGTGGACGTCTCATCTGGTTCAACTGGGCCAGATAGTCCACGCTGATGGTAGGTTTGCCGGACATGAACCAGATAGTATAAACGATCAAGCACAGAACCAGGACGCCAACAGTCTGAAAAGTCCTGGCAACGATTGTTCTCCACAGCGGCCGGCAGCGTTTCTTGGCCCGGCGCAGCAAGACGCCCAGCAATTTCGGATCGCCGAACTCGGCAATTAACTTCCGGGCCTTTTGCTCCTTTTGCTGGTCGCTTGGCCAGTCTTTTAGTTCATCTTCAAAATGGGCTGTCAGTTCATCCTGCACATCCTGCCGAACTCTTTTGCGGTAACGCATTTTCTTAATCACAAGTCTGATGAACTCGCAAACACAGGCGGGCAGATTCCTCAAGTCCTTGTTCTCACGTATATCTGCCATAATGACCTCGCATATTCAATTGCCGGAATTTGAACCCCCAGTAAAACTGGGGGCCAAATATGGGTTAGGCGGGCGATAGTGCCCCGCCGAAGACAAACTTCAAGCCGGCATTAAGTTCCTTAAACTGAGCCTTTTGTTTTGCAAGCTCAACCTCCCCCTTGCCGGTGATGGAATAGTACCTTCTTTTTCGGCCAGTCGCTGCTTCTTCCCAACGGCCTCTAACAAGTTTCTTTGCCTCCAGATTATAGAGCAGCGGGTACAGCGTTCCTTTGCCCAGTGTCAAAATCTCGCCGCTTCGCTGCTCGATGGCCTGGCTTAATTCGTAGCCATACATAGGCCCGCGAGACAGAATCTCCAGAACAACTACCGGAGCGATGCCTTTTAGTAGCTGACTTTCAAACTTCATAGCAATCCCCTTTATACCCACAGATTTCACAGATTCAGTTGCTCTACATATCTGACTTTGCATATTATGTTATACATACTATGCAATGTCAACTAAAAAATGAAAAAAATTTCATTTTTTTCGGGGGAGAAATGCCGGTCAGCGAGCGACCTAAAAGCCTGAGTCTTGCCGCCACTCTATTGGCTCTATTTTGCCCGTGGCGGGGCGTCAAATTCCATAGAGATGGCGTTTCGCTGCAGGAAAACGCACATTTGGAGGAAATTGCTGGCATTGCGGAGCAGCCGGTGGTATATTATGTACCAGCACCTGTAGCGGTAGCGGTGTAGGAAACCGGAAGGGGCCACAGAATTCACAGAGGTAGAAAAAATGGGATACTTGCTCTGAGTTCTCTGTGCTCTCTGTGGCAAAAAAGACGAACGATGGCTTTGTCAACTGGCAAGACCTGATGGTGCCGGCTGAGAATTGGCTTGACGGTATCGCACGATAATTGCGTTCAATCCCATTGGTTACACAATCATTGCCAACAAGGCCAATAGGAAGCTGAGCGTGCTCTCGGCGCCCTGATTCATATTAACGCCGTCGGCCATAAGGGCGTCACAGCAGCCTTTGGTGGTAAAGTCATAAAGCGGCCGGTGCCGGTCATTATCGCCGAGCAGCCAGTCAAACGCCTTTCTTTGCAGCGCCAGAAACCGGCTATCTTGCATCGCTTCGTAAGCAGCTCGCAGCATCATAACCGTGCTCGCGGCTTCTATGGGCTGCTGGTCAAACGCGGCCTTTCTGCCGCCCCGTTCATACCATCCGTTGTTGCCGACGAAGCTGAAGTGCTCGCCATCGAAAGTATTCTGCAAAAGGAATTCGCAGGTGCGTTCGGCGACATCGAGGTATTTTCTATCATCCAGCGCCAAGCCGGCCACAAATAGCGCGTGTGGCAGGGCTGCGTTGTCGTACGTCAACCTCCCTTCAAACCAGCGCCAGTCCGGCTGAGCATTTTGCCCATACTGAGCCAGAAGACGATCCGCGGCCATTGCCAGATGCTGTTTAATATCGCCGGCTTGCGGGAATTGTCTGAGATAATCAGCCAAGCCGAGTATTGAGTAGGCCAGGCCTCTGGGAGACTGCCTGGCAACCTGGCCTACGCAAAAGTCGAAGCGGTCTCTGGCCAGCGATAGATATGAGGCTGAAGGAGGATTTGCCATTAGCGTGCCGAATGCCCATAATACTCTGCCCAAGGCATCACTTGCAGGCTCGTTTTTCAGCCAAGTCCGGTCAAAACTCATAAAGTTTCTGATCGAGCCATCGTCGTTCTGCGCGTGCAAGACAAAAGCCAAATACGTGTTCAAAAGCTCAAGGGCCTGCGGCTCGCGGTATTGAGCATAGTATTTGGCTGTGACGATGACCGCCCGGGCGTTGTCATCGGTGCAGTAGCCGGGCTGGCGATCCGGCACGATGAATTTAGCGTGTTGAAATACGCCCGTGCCGTCCGTTAGCCTTTTTAAGTGCTCCAGCGATGGCTGTGGTATCTCTGTTTCTGACATGGTTTGCCCTACTACATCAGATAGCTATAAAAATAACATTAGAATTATAGGGCCAAGGATCAGAAATCTTGAAATCTTTTTAAAGTTTTCGTTTTTTTCTTGCACCAGAAAGCTAAGATGCCGTATAATACTCTACTCGTACCGTGGGAATAGTAGGAGATTCGTAATGAAACTCTCGACTCGAACCAGATATGGAGTAAGGGCTGCACTGGAGCTTGCCGAAAGTGCCGACAGGAGGCCTTTGCAGCTCAAGACCATTGCCCAGCATCAGGAAATATCCCTCAAGTATCTGGAGCAACTGATGGCTATACTCAGGTCCGCAGGATTTGTCAGGAGCGTTAGAGGCTCTAAGGGCGGCTATGTTCTTGCCAAAGCCCCAGGCCAGATTCGACTTAGCGACGTCTTCAATTGCCTGGAGGGGCCGGTGATCACAGCAGAGTGCGTCCAGAGCGACAACTACTGTGCCAGGTCGGCTGACTGCGTGGTCAAACAGGTCTGGGCACAAGTACAACAAGCAGTTACGAACGTCCTGGAATCCATAACGCTGCAGGACTTGGTTGATAAAGCAAAAGACAAGAAGACTTCGAATTACCAGATATAGATAGACAAGAGGCTACTTATGAGTGCGATTTTCCAAAACATAACAGAAACGGTCGGCCATACGCCATTAGTCCGAATCAATAAGCTCGGCTCGGATAGGGCAACCATCCTGGCTAAGCTTGAATCAGGTAACCCTTGCGGCAGCATTAAAGACCGAATTGCGCTGGCAATGATAAAGGCGGCGGAAGAGCAAGGCTGCATAAAACCTGATACCGTCATTATCGAGCCGACCAGCGGCAATACGGGTATAGGACTTGCCTTTATTTGCGCGGCAAAAGGCTACAGACTGATTCTGACTATGCCCGAATCGATGAGCGTTGAGAGGAGAAAGCTGCTTCGATTGTTTGGTGCGGAACTGGTGCTGACGCCGGCTGGTCGCGGGATGACTGGGGCCGTGCAAAAGGCTGAGCAAATCGTTGCGGAAAATCCCAACGCCTTTATGCCCCAGCAATTCAATAATCCTGCCAACCCGCAGATTCACAGGGAAACTACCGCCAGAGAAATCTGGGAGGATAGCGGTCACAACGTGGACATATTAGTTGCCGGTGTTGGAACGGGCGGAACGTTGACTGGTTGCGGCGAAGTGTTAAAAGAGAACAATAAGAGCTTGAAGGTGGTGGCGGTGGAGCCTAAAGATTCGCCGGTGCTTTCGGGCGGAAAGCCGGGCCCTCACAAAATACAGGGTATCGGCGCCGGATTTGTGCCCAAAGTGCTCAATGTCGCAGTGATAGACGAGATTATCCAGGTCGCCAATCAGGACGCTATGGCGACCGCTCGCGCGTTGGCGGCTAAAGAAGGAATACTGGCAGGGATAAGCTCAGGAGCCGCAATGTGGGCGGCAATACGTGTCTCCCAGCGCCCCGAAAGTGATGGCAAAATCATAGTGGTCATTTTGCCTGATACAGGCGAAAGGTACATTTCCACCGACATGTTTGCCCAGTAACCGAAACCTGCTGCATGGCGAAAGGGTGCACTTGTGCGAAAAAATAGATTAACGGGCGAAAAAATCGAAAATCTTGTTTGCGAACTTACCCGCACGTACCAGGATGATTCCGGCATAAACTTTATCGATGCCTCTAATCTGCCGGGGCGGGACAAAATCCTGCAAATTCTCGACCTGCTCATCGAGGTTCTTTTTCCGGGCTACACCGGAAAAAGAAAAATTACCAAATCCAACATAAAATTTATCGTCGGCGATATTCTATGGCAGATATACACCGAACTTGCCGAACAGGCCGAGCGGGCTTTCCAGTATCAGTGCCGAATAAAAAACTGCGAAGGTTGTGACTGCCGGACGATGGCAGAGAATGTTACCCAGCATTTATTGTCACAACTACCCAAAATCAGGGAGCTGCTCAAAGGCGATGTCGCGGCGGCTTTTGACGGCGACCCAGCCGCAAAGTCTTATGAGGAAATCGTGATAGGTTACCCCTGCATCACAGCGATTGCCACCTATCGCGTGGCCCATGAATTATATCTTAAACAGGTGCCGTTAATTCCCCGGATAATGACCGAATGGGCACATTCCAGAACCGGCATCGACATCCATCCCGGGGCAACAATCGGCAAAAACTTCTTCATTGACCACGGCACCGGCGTAGTCATAGGCGAGACGAGCATCATAGGCGACAACGTGAAAATCTATCAGGGCACCACGCTGGGCGCCCTTAGCTTTCCAAAGGATGAGCGAGGTAGGATAATAAAGGGCGGCAAAAGACACCCGACAATAGAAGACAACGTGACAATCTACGCCGAGGCGACGATACTGGGCGATGTGGTCATTGGAAAAGGGGCGATAGTCGGCGGCAATGTCTGGATAAAAGAATCTGTGCCGCCTGGGGTCACTGTCACGACCGCCCATCCTGACTTAGTTTATACAAAGCACACAAAGGATAAACGCTAAAAGTAGTGCAGGTGCCATCTTGAACGAGCGGTTATTTCAAAGAATAAACAAGCTAAAAGAGCAGCGTAAAGCGGTCATACTTGCGCACAATTATCAGCCCGGCGAGATTCAGGACCTTGCCGATTTCACAGGCGATTCACTGGGGCTGAGCATAAAGGCCTCGCAGACCGACGCCCAGGTGATTGTATTTTGCGGCGTGCGGTTTATGGCGGAGACAGCAGCAATTCTCTGCCCAGGAAAAACTGTGCTTCTACCCGATAAGTCCGCTGGCTGCCCGCTGGCCGATATGATAACAGCCGAGCAGTTGCGCCAGCTAAAGCAAAAAAATCCGGATGCTCTGGTAGTCTGCTACGTAAATAGTTCCGCCGAGGTCAAAGCCGAGAGCGACTATTGCTGCACCAGCGCCAACGCGGTGGAATTGGTCAATTCTCTGCCTGCGGATCGCACTATTATCTTTGTGCCCGACCAGCATCTTGGCCGATTCGTTGCTGAAAGAACGGGCAGAGACCTGATTCTCTGGCCCGGCTATTGCCCTACGCACGTGCTGATAACCGAGGACGATATTAGAAACGCAAAAGGCAGGCACCCGGACGCGGTGGTTATGGCGCATCCGGAATGTACCGAGCCGGTCAAGGCACTTGCCGATCAGCTACTTAGCACCGGGCAGATGCTCAAGTTTGCGGCGAAAAGCGCCGTCAAACAGTTCATTGTGGCAACTGAAATTGGGATAATCCATACCCTGAAGAAGCAGAATCCTCAAGCTGAGTTTGTCGCCGCCAGCGATAGGGCTGTCTGTCCCAATATGAAAAAGATTACGCTGGCCAAAATAATTGGGTCGATGGAGGATATGCAATACAGAGTCACTGTGTCAGAAGAAATAGCCAAACGGGCAAAGAAATCACTCGACAGAATGGTGGAAATTCTGCCGGCAAAATAAGTGTTGTAACTGTCAAGGAGACAATAGTATGATTTTCTCAAAAGTATCTGAAAAGGATATAACCGGTGCAATAGTATCGGAATTCGCCAGGGAATTTCAGGAGCATCTCGACAATGATGTGATTGTTGTCGGTGCAGGCCCCAGCGGACTTGTGGCAGCCAGAGAATTTGCTCTCAGGGGCGAAAAGACACTATTGGTAGAGAGCAACAATTATCTTGGCGGCGGATTCTGGATCGGCGGCTACCTGATGAATAAGGTTACATTCAGGGCGCCGGCTCAGGAAGTCCTCGATGAAATTGGAGCACCATATAAAGAGGTAGAAGACGGCTTATTCGTGGCGGATGGGCCGCACGTGTGCTCCAAGCTGATCGCGGCGGCTTGCGATGCGGGCGTCAAGACGCTGAATATGACCAAGTTCGATGACGTGATAGTAAAGAATAACAGGGTATGCGGGGTAGTCATTAACTGGACGCCCGTGTCGGCACTGCCAAGAGCAATTACGTGCGTAGACCCGGTGGGCATCGAAGCGAAATTAGTTGTTGATGCCACCGGGCACGATGCTGTGGTTGTGCAGTCGCTTGCCAATAGGGGCCTGGTCAAGATAAAAGGATTCGGGCCTATGTGCATAGAGGAATCGGAAGACGCGGTTGTCCAAAACACAAAGGAGGTCTATCCCGGCTTGATTGTGGCGGGAATGGCAGTAGCAACCACCTTTGGTCTTCCGCGAATGGGACCGACTTTCGGCGGTATGCTGCTGTCAGGCAAAAAAGCAGCCGCAATTGCAATCGAAACGGTCAATGAAAACCTGGCGTTGTGCATCGGTGTTGGTCAGGAGGTGAAAAAGTGATACCAGATAGAAAATATCGTCTGGAGACTTTGGCTTTACACGCGGGCCAAAAGGTTGATTCCGATACGCTGAGCCGGGCTGTACCCATATATCAGACTACCAGCTATTGTTTCAAGGACACCGACCACGCAGCAAGGTTATTTGCGCTGGAGGAGTTTGGCAATATCTACACCCGCCTGATGAATCCGACCACCGATGTCTTCGAGAAACGCCTGGCTGCTTTGGAAGGCGGCGTCGGCGGTTTGGCATTAAGCTCAGGGCAATCGGCAATTTATGTAAGCGTCTTCAACATTTGCGGTGCAGGCGGTCATATAGTATCTTCCAACTCCCTGTATGGCGGCACGGTGACGCTGTTTAGCCAGACATTCCACAAGCTCGGGATTGAAGTGACTTTTGTAGACCCTAAAAGGCCTGAAAATTTCGCCAAAGCGATTAAACCCAACACCAGGCTCATTTACATAGAAAGCATCGGCAATCCCAAACATGATGTCTTGGAGTATGAAAAGATAGCCGACATTGCGCACAAAAACGGCATGCCGGTAATTTGCGACAGTACCGTCACGACGCCCATATTGTTTAGGCCCATCGAATATGGCATCGACATCGTAGTTCATAGCTGCACAAAATTTATCGGCGGACACGGCACAAGTATCGGCGGAGCGATCGTCGATTCGGGCAAGTTTGACTGGACAAACGGGCGGTATCCTGAGATGACCGAGCCGGACCCGAGCTATCATGGCGTCAGGTACGTGGAGCGGTTTGGCGAGATGGCATATATCATTAAGGCCCGCACGCAATTCTTGCGCGATATGGGTAGTTGCATGTCGCCATTCAATGCTTTCCTTTTCCTGCAAGGGCTGGAGACACTGCATCTGCGGATGCCCAGGCACAGTGAAAATGCGCTGAAACTTGCGCAGTGGCTCGAGAAGCAGAAACAGGTCTCGTGGGTCAATTATCCAGGCCTAAAGTCTCACCCGGATTATTCGCTTGCAAAAAAGTATCTGCCCGATGGGCAAGGGGCAATCCTGGGCTTCGGAATAAGGGGCGGCAAAAAAGCCGGCATCAAATTCATAAATAGCGTTAAGCTCGCCAGTCATCTTGCCAACATTGGCGATAGCAAAACTCTAGTGATACATCCCGCCAGCACAACGCATCAGCAGCTTAGCAGGCAAGAACAGCTTGCAGCCGGCGTAACAGAGGATTATATTCGTGTCTCGGTAGGAACAGAACACATTGACGACATAATAGCCGATTTTGAAGAGGCGCTGATAAAAAGTGCTGAGTTTTGAGTTATGGGCAAAAGTATCGTTAAACAAAAAAGTTATGGATTTGCTCTGCAAATTATAAAGTTGTGCACTCAACTTCAATGGGACAGGCACTATGAAATATCTGGTCAGCTTTTACGGTCAGGTACGAGCATAGGCGCTAATGTTGAGGATGCTCTTGCAGGACAAGGTCGAAAAGATTTCTTTGCAGAAATGTCAATTGCTTCAAAAGAGGCGAGAGAGTCGAATTATTGGTTGAGATTGCTAAAAGATTCCGAAATATGTGATACTAATGAGGCACAAGAGCTGATTGATAAATCTGAAGTACTAATGAAAATTCTGACCAGTATTGTTAAAACAGGCCAGGAGAATCAAGAACAACTCAAAACTCAAAACTAAGGACTCAAAACTGAATATGTGGGAATATACTGATAAGCTCAAAGACCACTTTTTCAATCCGCGTAACGTCGGCGAGATCGAGGAGCCCGATGGCGTCGGCGAGGTCGGGTCCCTGGCCTGCGGCGACGCCCTGAGGCTGACGTTCAAGCTGGATGAAAACGGCAGAATCAAGGATGCAAAGTTCAAAACGTTCGGCTGCGCAAGTGCCATAGCGACATCGTCCGTGTTGACCGAGATGATAAAAGGCAAGATGCTGGATGAAGCCGCCAAGGTGACTAACAAAGACATCGCCGATTATCTCGGCGGCCTGCCGGAGCAGAAAATGCACTGCTCGGTTATGGGCAGGGAGGCTCTTGAAGCCGCGATTGAGAATTACCGAACCGGCGGCAAGAGAAAACACGAGCTTCAAGGCAACGTCGTCTGCACCTGCTTCGGTGTTACCGACAAAGAGATCGAAAGGGTGATACGCGAGAACGACCTGACAACCGTTGACCAGGTGACGAATTACTGCAAAGCCGGCGGCGGGTGCGGCGGATGCCACGGCGAGATAGAAAAAATAATAGAGAAGGTGCAGGGCGAGAAAGTAAAAGAAGTTCCCGCCCCCCTGCCTCGGCGGGCAGGCAAACTCACCAATATCCAGAAAATCCAGATGATTCAGCAAACCATCAACGAGCAGATCCGCCCCGCACTGCGGGCACACGGCGGGAATCTCGAGTTGATCGACGTCGAAGGAAACAAAGTCATCGTCGCGTTCAGGGGAATGTGTGCCCAGTGCACGCTGACCGAGATTACAATGAAAGATCTTGTCGAAGCGAAACTGCGGGAATTTGTTGCCGACGACCTTTTTGTCGAGGAGGACAAAGATTCCGCCGGGCTGTAATATTTAGCCCCACGTTTCACGTGGGGTTTTCTCGGCGGTCTTACCACAGCTTCGGATTTGTCAAAGATACAGGATTTAAGATAATGAAGACCATATATTTCGACAATAACGCAACTACCAAGATGGCCGAAGAAGTGCTGCAGGAGATGAAGCCGTTTTTCTGTCAGCTTTACGGTAATCCTTCGAGTATGCATACGTTTGGAGGCCAGGTTGGCCGAAGAATCCGCCGCGCCCGCGAGCAAGTGGCGGCGTTGCTTGGCTGCGACCCCGGCGAGATCATATTTACCAGCGGTGGTACAGAAAGTGACAACGCCGCCATCAAAGGCACGTTGGCCGCAGCTCCGAATAAGCGCAAAGTGATAACAACCAGAGTCGAGCATCCGGCGGTACTGGCGGCCTGCCGAGACCTGGAAAACCATGGCTACACAGTCGTGGAGCTGGGCGTCGATAAGGAAGGCCGGCTGGACCCGGCGGAACTGGAGGAGCAAATCGACGCCGACACCGCTCTTGTTTCGATAATGTATGCCAACAACGAGACGGGCGTCATATTTCCGATAGATAAAATCGCCAAACTCGTCGCCGATAAAGAAGTAGTATTTCACACCGACGCGGTGCAGGCGGTCGGCAAAATACCGCTGAACCTGGCAAAAAACAGCATCGACCTGCTCAGCCTTTCCGGGCATAAACTGCATGGGCCAAAGGGCGTCGGCGTCCTTTACGTAAGAAAAGGCACGCGAATAGCACCATTTATGCTTGGCGGCCACCAGGAAGGCGGGCACAGAGCCGGCACAGAAAATGTGCCGGGCATCGTCGGCCTAGGTAAGGCGTGCGAATTGGTAGCGGACAATATCGAGCAGGAGAATAAGAAAGTAAAGGGTCTGCGCGACAGGCTGGAAAATGCGCTGTTAGAAAATTGCCCCGACTCGCGTCTGAATGGCGATAAGAAAAATCGCCTGCCCAATACGACCAATGTCAGCTTTGAGTACATCGAGGGCGAAGCGATTCTGCTTATGCTCGATAAATACGGCATCTGCGCCAGCAGCGGCTCAGCGTGCACATCCGGCTCATTAGAACCTTCGCACGTTTTGCGTGCGATGGGAGTGCCGTTCACCGCCGCTCACGGCTCAATTCGATTCAGCCTGAGCCGATACAACACCGAGCAAGAGGTCGATTATACTATCGAAATAATGCCCCAAATCGTCAATCAGCTCCGCGAACTCTCACCTTTTGTGCCCAATATAGGCAGGACTTGAGTTTCTTGTTCTTCTTTCTTATGGAGGTGGATTAACGTCCTTCAACATCTAAAAAATGCTTTTTCTTCAAGGTTCTCAATACAACATACGTAGCTGAGCCGAAGCAAAACAGCAGGCAATAGGGCCAACTAATTTGCCATATACCTTTATAGAAAAAGTCACCAAGCACCTCCAGGCAAGTGAATGAAGTCGTTATAACGAAAAATCCCGAGTATTCTCTTTTGAGGACGGTTTTCAGAGAAAACGGCAAAGTCGACTTCTGCCAGTTCTTAAAACGCGGGAATATCATACGTGTTTTATCCGCCCACTCGGTAAATGTCTGTCCGAACTTCTCACGCAGAAATTCTTCCTCCACAAAGATTATTCGCTCATAATACAAAAAGAAAAGCAATATCGCTGCAAGGCCAAAGAAGAAAGAACGTACGAAAAGGGCGAAGCCCAGCCAGATCAAGAAGTTACCCAGATATAGCGGATGTCTGACAACCGAATACATTCCTGTAATGTTCAGAACATCTGCTCTATGATTTTTTGTGTGCCTGCCGGAGGTCCCTTTGGGTGTGTGGCCGACAGTATAAATACGAATTCCTAATCCCAAGAAGGAAATGCTAAAACAAAACATTTCCCAGAGAACATCCAATGTATGACTGGCTTCCGGGTACGTGAAATTTTTCAAAGCAATCAGAAAAAAGGATATTGCCAGTAAAGGCAGAAAGCTCCTCCATCTGAACAACCAACGACCTGTGTGTATGAATTCCTCTACTATCTGAGCCACTGAAGGTTTTCCAATATCTCTGAACCACGCGTGATTTGGCCATCCCGAATACTATGCCTTTTTTCCGGAATGGGAATAACACAGTTCTCCATTTGTACCTTGTTTTCCTTCCGAAAACTACTGCCGGAGGTGGGATTCGGACCCACACCCTGTTGCCAGGACGGGATTTTGAGACCCGCGCGTCTGCCAATTCCGCCACTCCGGCCGTCTAAATTGATTATTGACTACTGACTATTCGGTGTCAATTCCCAATTCAGTAATCAAGTCTCACAGTACCCTCCACCGACTAACTACAAAGCACACATCGCCCCCAAAAATCGAACAAAAGGGCTGCACCCTGCGGAGAAAAATCGGAGTTTTGCAAAAAATTTTAATTCCAACGCCCACAAGCACTTAGTGAAAAAACAGCCGGGCCAAAATCTACTTTTTTCGAATAAAACGCGCACACTCATCCAATTATGGGGGCTGTCGCGCGAGACAGGGCAGCCAGGCCAACGAAAAAAGGATGCCTATGCAACAAGGCCAGGCAGAAAGAAGATGTGGCCAATGCTACTTTTCGCGGCTTATCGCCGATGTCCCGCATTGCGTAAAGAATCCGCCCGATGTTGATGTCAGCACCGGCCTGGCCCGCTGGCCCATCGTCAAACCAGACGATGTATGTGGAGCGTTTTGCTTTGTGGGTCAGAGCAACATCGAGATAGATTACTGGCCCAAAAACGACCTGCCCATATACAGAGACCAATTCGGCGACTATTGCAAAATCCCCCTCACCCAGGGCAAGTACGTCAAGGTCGATCCGCAAGACTACATCTGGCTGTCGCAATTCCGATGGCACTGCAAGGTGAATAAAAGCTCAACCTACGCTGTGCGGAGTATCCGCGCGGCCGGCAGGCCAAAAAGAATCTACATGCATCGGCTGATTATGGATACTCCATCGCACCTGGTCTGCGACCACATCAATCACAACGGCCTGGACAACCGTAGACAAAATATTCGCAACTGCACTATTCAGCAGAATAATGCCAACGTCCTGGCCAGAGGCGCTTCGTCAAGGTACAAAGGCGTATCCTGGAACAAGCGCCGCAGAAGATGGTTTGCCTACATCAAGAAGGATGGGAAACAATTCAACTTAGGCGGCTTCAACAATGAAATTGAAGCAGCAAAGGCTTACGATGCCGCTGCCAGGAAGCATCATGGGCAATTCGCAGCCCTAAACTTTCCGGATTAAGTCCGCCGAGCCTGCTGGCTTTCGGCACGAAGGCTGCTATGTTTTCTTCCAGTACCGCTGGACAACGCCGTCTTTTATCTCGAACGAGATGGTATGTTCTGTTTCCTTTTCATCATCGACGATGACGATGGGAAACACGACAACGCTGTTATCTTGTTTCCTTGTGCATTTGTAGCTGAGGACCTCGTTACCTGCATCCGTTACACGTTGCTCGCTCGGCTCGCCGAATGTCGCCACTAGTTGGTCTTTTGTCGTTTTGCCGCACTGGACCTGCTTAAGACTTTCATCTGTGATGCCGGTGTAGTGCAGCTTACTGTCGCTGACCACGCAGCCGACCAGCATAACCGCCGTCGCCGCCAGTGGTACAAAAAGAGCCGTTTCGCTGCCTTTGTGCTGTTTCATTTTCTGTTTCTCCTAAATTAGTAGTCAATGAAAACAATGTCTTCCGGAATGGCTACCACGTCACGATGGCCAGGGCCAAGAATTTTTCTTATCTCGGTGCTGTGCTTGCCAGCCAGGACCTTCAATTGGGCGCCACTCAAACTTGTGACCGCTTTGGCATCATTATTGAGCATAACAACCTCGCCGGCCTCGAATGTCCCCTCGACCGAGATTACGCCGCTCGGCAGAAGGCTTTTGCGATTTCTGACCGCCCGCATCGCCCCTTCGTCAATATTTATCACGCCGGCAGGGGCACTATTTAGAATCCACCTTGCGCGGTTACTCAGCTTCCGCCTGGGCATAAAAATCGTGCCGACTTCTTCGCCGGCGATGATCCGGCTAATAATGTTTTTTGCCCTGCCGTCGGCAAGCACCATCCGGCAGCCGGCGTTGGCGGCGATCTTCGCAGCCTCGATTTTGGTTTTCATGCCGCCGGTCGCATGTTCGCTGCCTGCGCCGCCTGCACCTTTGATAATGTCCTGCGTTATCTCGAACACGGTCGGTATCGGCTTGGCATCCGAGAATTCACGAGGGTCCTTGTCGTAAAGGGCGTCGATGTCACTGAGAATAATCAGCAGGTCCGCATCAATCTTGCTTGCTACCAGTGCGCTGAGTCTATCGTTATCGCCGAAGGCTGTGCCGATTTCTTCGGTGCTTACGCTGTCGTTCTCGTTCAGGATGGGCACAGTTCCCAATCGAAGCAGCGTTTCAATGGAGCTGCGGAGGTTCAGGTAGGTTTTGCGATTATTGAGCACCTCAGCGGTAAGTAGAACCTGGGCGACGGTGACGCCGTAGCGCAGAAATGATTTTCGATATTCCTGCATAAGGAGCGGCTGGCCAATTGCCGCACAGGCCTGTCGCATCTTTATGTTTGTCACCTTGCCGGCTAAATTTAGCTGCCCCGCCCCCATTCCGATAGCGCCGGATGTAACTATCACGACCTGCCTGCTGCTTTTCAGCAGGCCGTTTATTTGCGCCGCAATTTGGTGGACATAGGCGCAATCCAGGCCGCCATCTTTGGTCAAAATGCTTGTGCCGATTTTTACAACTATTCGTTTGGCGTTCTGGAAATTTCGCATTTTTTGCCCGTTAATATCTACTATTCACCAGCGACTATTCACCTATTGTTATTTTTCTTAGACTCGTCATCCAGACCCAGCTTCTGCTTATAGGCCTTGACCATATCTTGCTTTTGCTGTTCGGGCAAGTCTTTTTCTGCATCCAGAATAAGCTGATACAGAACAGCCTGCCAGCTTTTTTTCACGTGCTCGGCAGCCTTGTGCTCTATCAACGGCATCAACGCGCCGACCGTTAGCCTTTTCGCCAAACCGACTTTTTCCTTCTTCATCCCAAAGTCGATGATTTTCTTTATGCCGGCCTTGACACATGCGTCGGTTGGAACAATGATGCACCAGCCGATCGGCTGATTGACGTCTCCTGGAAATTCTTTGAGGACGTCAGGCAGTCCGCCAGGCCCGATCGGGATGGGCACAAGAGACAGCACTACCTCTACCTCCAGCCCCTCCTTCTCCACCTCCTCTTTGGCCTCGGTCAGGGTCTTCAAGGTGTCTTGGGATTTCTCGCCCCCTTTTTCTGCCTCGGCCTTACTTACAGCTTCGATGATTTTTGTGGTCTCAATAGGAAGGTTTTCGGTGTTATCCCTCACCAGAATAAGGCCGTCTGTCAGGTGTGTCACGCCGGCCTGTTTCAGGTCTTTCACCACGGTTTGGAGCACTTTCTTAGCCTGATCGGCGCCGGATTTCTTGCCGGCATAAATAGAGGCGTACTCACACTGATACAACTTTCGCTTGCCGAACAGCTCCGGCCAAGCCTTGGCAGCCTGTCCCTGTGATTGCGAGCCTTCTGCCCGAATGGCGAACCCTAACAAACACAAGAGCACTAGCAAGCCGCCCGCAATTAGAGGTTTGCGTTTCATAATGCTGTTCCCCTTACTATAAGAATAGAATGAGTCCTGCAAAATCGCAGGTTAGGCATATATTATTTAAGGAAATCCTTTTTTGATGATTTTTTGCGCCGTCTGTAAGCCACAAGTCACCACGCACTATTCACCAATCTCTAATCTCTAATCGCTATCTTTTTGTGCGTGAGTTTTCTTGCGTTTGGGCCACAGTAATCGGCTACGATTTGGCCGGTGCCAATCAGCTTCCATTTGTAAATCACCAGGCCTTCCAGGCCGACCGGGCCGCGAGCGTGTATCTTATTCGTGCTGATGCCGACCTCGGCGCCCAGGCCGTAGCGGTAGCCATCGCTAAAGCGGGTGCTGCAATTCCAAAAAACGTTGGCCGAGTCAACTAGGTCCATAAACCTGGCTGCTTTTTCTTTACTGCCGGTGACAATGGCGTCGGTGTGGCGCGAGCCATAGCGATTGATGTGCTTGATTGCCTCGTCAACGCCGGCTACTACTTTTACAGAGATTATGTAATCCAGATATTCTGTCGCCCAGTCTACTTCGGTGGCAGGTTTTACGTCGATCACGGCTGCGGTTTTGGGGCAGCCACGCAATTCCACGCTCTTTTGCTCCAGGGCAGTTTTTATTCTGGGCAAAAATGTCGCGGCGATTCTTTCCTCGACCAGCAGTGTTTCGGCTGCGTTACAAACCGCGACATATTGGCACTTGGAGTCGACCACGATATTCACAGCCATATCCAGATCGGCGGCACCATCTACGTAGACATGGCATATACCTTCGGCGTGCCCGAGCACAGGAATTGTGGTATTATCCATAATGTAACGGACGAATTGATTTGAGCCGCGAGGGATAATCAAATCGATGTATTCATCAAGAGCCAGCATCTCTGCGACATCCTGCCGGGTTTCCAAGAGTTGAATCCATCCTTTGGGCAGGCCGGTTTTTTCGCCGGCTTGTGCAATGATTTCGGCGAGGATTCGGTTGGTTTTGACGGCTTCGCTTCCGCCTTTAAGCAGGACGGCGTTTCCGCTCTTCAGGCACAGCGTCGAGATTTGCACGAGGGCGTCCGGCCGGGATTCGAAAACCACGCCAATCACGCCGATCGGACAGCTAACCTTGTAAAGTTCAAGGCCAACGTCAAGCTCGGTAGCACTAAGCGTTTTGCCGACCGGGTCATCCAGGTTGATTAGACTTTCGATGCCCGCACAGACCTCGGCTATTTTGCCCTGGTCGAACTTGAGGCGTTTCAGCAAAGGCGCCGCCAGATCATTTTTTTCCGCGGCGGCGAGGTCTTGCCGGTTGGCGGATATGATCTCATCGCTGCGCCGCTTCAAAGCCCCCGCAATCTCAGCCAGCGCATTATTTTTCACTCGCGTCTCTACTGCTGCCAATTGTATCGAGGCGGACTTTGCTGCCGCCGCTAACTCGGCAATACTCATTTCCATTTCCCATTGACTATTCGCTACGGGCTGTTTATTGTTGAATTGTAGACAATCGCTGGTCGATAATCAATAAGCGGTTGGCGACGCGGGCGTTGCTTAATGGTAAAGCATCGGCCTTCCAAGCCGAATATGTGAGTTCGATTCTCATCGCCCGCTTTGACTACATGGTCCTGCCAATTCTCACCACTCGTTCGGAATCGTCCCGATTCCGCTTCAGCACCGGGCGGAATTCACGCGGCATCTATGGCGCACACCTGCACCATCTAAGAAAAAATTAGTAGGAAAGGAATTTTCGCTCAGTCTGGCGCAAGGACTTGTGGCTACGTGAATTACGCCTACTGGGGAGCAAGTCCTATAAGAGAATTTTCCGAATTTTTTGAAAAACCGACTATTGTGTGTTGACTCGGTGGTAAGAAGTGGTACGATTTCCCAACGTTGGGCGAACGAGTGGGACGGAAGATATGCTTTTATTAACAGGTGAGTACCAGCACGTTATTGATGACAAAAGCAGAGTCCTCGTCTCAAATAGGCTCAGAATCCAAATTGACGCCGATGAGCATGGCAGCAATTTCTACCTTGTCCTGGGCGCAAACGGCATACTTTGCTTATATCCTGAGAAGTACTTTGAGCAGATGGTGCTTTCTCTGGCGCCGCAAACCACCGCACCCGACGAGGCCGTGGCTTTTGAACGAATGAGCTTTGCTTTGGCCAGCAAGGTGGAGCTGGATCGCCAGGGTCGGCTGCTCCTGAATGAAACGTTGCGAAAAAGGGCTGGGCTGAAAGACCAGGTTACACTGGTCGGCGTCAGAGATCATATCGAGCTATGGAACAGAGACGACTGGGACCGATACCTTTTGGATCATATGCCCCAATACCAGGCGCAGATGGCGCACGCCCGACAACTTGTGCTACAAAAGCAGAACAAGGAGCTTTGATTTTTGCTGGAGGTCATAATGACTGTGGTGGATGCCAACCATTGCCGGATTGTAAGCCGATGTCTGGCCGGCGAAAGAGCGGCTGATGAGCAAACCTTTGCCTCGCTGACAATTCTTAGCGAACGGCTCAGCCGGCTGAAAAAACTGGACAAGGTTTTCTCCGGCATCAGGTTTTCGCCCCACGTCATGAAACTTAAACGACAGAGAAACGCGGTGCCTGTGGCTTAGTTCGTAGTGGGCAATGCGTATTGCATCCAGTGCCGCGTATCGCTCGGCCATACTACATACGTAATACGACAAAGGTGCATGGCGGAATTGTAGAACATATTCCAGTTCTTGCGGAAGGTTTAGCCGAACAGATAAGCTTACCGCCGGACGGGGTGATGGTCGATGCGACCATTGGACATGGAGGTCATAGCTTACTGTTCGGCCAAATTTTAGGCACTAAGGCGGTCTTGATTGGCCTGGATGTCGATGACAAGGCCATCGAAAGGGCCAAACTCAAACTGAAAGACCTCCCCTGCAAGGTCATTCTGCTCAATTCAAATTTCTCTCAGGTCGCTGAGCAACTCCACGAGCAGGGTTTCGACAAGGTTGATTTCATCTTGGCGGATTTGGGCCTTTGCTCTGCGCAGTTGGCCGATGCCCGGATGGGCTTGAGTTTTCAAACAAATATGCCGCTGGATATGAGAATTGACAAAAGAATAAAGACCACCGCTGCCGATATAGTCAATACAGCGGATGAGAAGTCCTTGGCTGATTTGATTTACAGGTTTGGCCAGGAACGGGCGTCGCGGCGGATCGCGCGGTTTATTGTGCAGCAGCGCCGGCGCGAGCCGATAGATACGACCGGCCAACTGGCAGCGATAGTCTGCAGGGCGTTGAAACGGCCGGGCAAAGAAACAAGATCGAGGATACATCCGGCAACAAGAACTTTTCAGGCGCTGAGAATTGCCGTCAACAGTGAGCTGGAGAATTTGAAGTGCCTGCTTATCGCGGCGCCGGCGTTGCTCAAGAAAAATGGCCGCATAGCTGTCATCAGCTATCACAGCCTGGAAGACGGATTGGTTAAGAGCGACTTTAAGGAGAATAAAAGGCAGGGCATTTACACAATCATCGCTAAAAAACCAATTGTGCCGACAAGAGACGAGGTAATAAAAAATCCGCGTGCAAGAAGCGCAAAGCTGCGGATTGCACAAAGACAATAACAGAAATGGAAATGGAGTTTCGCTATGGGTTCTGACGCCAAGATTGGACTGCTGTTGGGATTAGTATTCATATTCATCATCGCCTTCATAATCAATGGCCTACCCAAATTTAGAAGTGGTGCGAACAATAGCGAGCTGACTACCAATATGGTCAGCTACACAAATGAGCCGCCTGGCATCGCAGATAAAGAACGTAAGGCCCAGGAATCTCTGGACTTCATGTCGCCGCCCGGCAAACAACTCGTAGGTGAGGTTCCTGCCCCGGTGGTGGCAAATCCGGACGTCCGCGCAATAATACCGCTGCCGCAGGACATCTCCCAGACGAAAGAACCCAACGCAATCATCCAGATAGGTCCCAGAACCGATTCGGTGCCGCCGGCGACTCCTGCTGCCCAGAAGACTATCGTTGAAGAACCTAAGCAGGCCAAATCCGTCTGGCCAAAAACATACGTTGTCCAGACGAATGACAATCTGGCGGATGTAGCCAAAAAGTTCTATGGCACTGAGCAGGGTAATAAAGCAGCCAGCGTGGACAGGATATTTGCGGCTAACCGCAATATTCTAAAGTCGCCGCATGAAATTTTTGTCGGGCAAAAACTTGTCATACCGGCGCCGCCGGCATCGACATCGTCGCAAAGCAAGCCCACCGGTGTTCTATCGGGCTCGATGTTTGAAAAAGTCGAATCCATCGGTGTAAGGCGTCTTCCGTCCAGCGGCGGCACAGCGGAACCGGGCAGATGGTATGTGGTCAAAGATGGTGATAGTCTTTGGAAGATTGCAGCCGACCAGCTTGGAAACGGCAGCCGTTATAAGGAAATAAGCAAGCTAAATCCCAGTATCGCCAGTGCCGAAGATGACCTTGAAGTGGGCACGCGTCTGCGGCTGCCGAGCCGATAGAAGCACCCAGCACACCGACCTTGAATTGTGAATTGTCGATTGTAAATTGCTATGAGGTCCCCATTTTGCCTCGCTTTTGTGGTTTTTCTTCTTACGGCCATATTAGTTTTCGCGGTTTATCTGCGTGACGCCAACAAGCGGATGTTCTATATGCTCTGCACTTACAAGGCTGAGCAGAGTCAATTGAAGCAGGAGCTCTGGCAAAAGCAACTGCAGTTGGAAAGTCTGATAAATCCCGCCGCCATTTCGCAACGGCTCGACCATTGAAAATCGGAAACTGTCAATTTTATCTGGTTACCTTTTTGTCGCTCTTGATCGCAGCGTTTTTGGCGCTGGCCGGCCGGTGCTTCTATTTGCAGTACATCGAGGGCGACTATTATTACGCCAGATGTATCAAGCAGCAGCAATCGTGCAACCCGCAAAGGCCTCGCAGGGGCGTAATTCTGGATTGTCGAGGCCGGGTGCTCGCCGCCAGTAACAGAGTCGCGGTCGTTTTCGCTGAGCCACGCCTGATAAAAGAGCCAAAATCCACATCCAGCAGGCTCGCGCCGGTTCTGGATATGGGCGCGCACGAAATCTGCAAGCTCATAATGGAGAGCGGAAATCCGGGCTACGTAAAGGTAAAAACCGACGCCGACGCATTGCAGTGCAGCGCCGCCGGCAGAATGTTCGGCATCGGCGTCCAATACGATTGGCTAAGACATTATCCGATGGGCCGCCTGGCTTCACACGCGGTCGGCTTTACCAGCACCGACAATCGCGGCTTGGACGGCATCGAGTTCAAATACGATAAAGAGCTTACCGGCTCAGCGGCAGAGAACATATTCTTTGCCGATGTGCATCGCCGGCCTATCTGCCTGAAAGAGCGAAATGGCACCCTTATCGACGGGCGTGGAATTATTCTGACGCTGGATGCCGCCATTCAGCAGTTTGCAAGAGCCGAGCTTACCAAACAGCGCGAAAGCTACCAGGCCGAATCGGCCGTGGCAATCGTGGCAGAACCAAAGACCGGCGCGATTCTGGCTATGGTCTCGCTGCCGGATTTTGACCCGAATGACGCCGGCTCGGCAGATGCCAACAGCCTGCGAAATCGAGCAATAACCGACCAATTTGAGCCGGGAAGCATTATAAAGCCGGTCATAGTGGCGATCGCCGTCGATAGCGCCGCGGTGGGCCGCTACGAAACCATATTCTGTGAGAACGGCAACTACGTAGGCCGGGGCTTCGGGCGAATCGGCGAGTATCGCCGGGGCTTCGGCGACCTGACCGTCAGCCAGATCTTGATCGAGTCCAGCAATATAGGGATGGCAAAAATCGGGCAAAAGCTGGGCAAAGAAAGGCTTCACGATGGCTTGAAGCTCTTCGGATTCGGCAGCCAGACTGGCATCGAGCTACCCGGTGAGGCGGCAGGCCTGCTGCGACCTGCACACAATTGGACGGGCTACAGCGTAACGCGGATACCATTCGGGCAGGAAATTTCCGTGACCGCGATTCAATTAGTGCAGGCTTTCTGTATAATCGCCAACGGCGGTCATTTGGTTTGGCCTCATCTGGTTAGGGCAATGGTTGACGATAACGGCACGGTCATCAAACACAGGCCGGCCACCCCAGCGATCGGCTACATCATTAAGCCCGAAGTGGCGAAATGGCTCGTCTCCGACCCGCTGGTGGGCGTAATTAACGAGGGCACGGGCACGAGAGCCAAGCTGGATAAATGGCAGGCGTTTGGCAAGTCGGGGACCGCTCAGATAGCCAGAGCAGCGGGCGGCGGCTACGAAGAAAACGCCTACATCGCTTCGTTCGTAGCCGGCGCCCCGGCAGAGGATCCGCAGGTAATCGTATTGGTTACCATCCGCAGGCCGAACGTTAAGCTCGGCAAAGGGTACACCGGCGGAATGGTCGCCGCTCCGGTAGTCGCGGCCGTACTCGGAAAGACGCTTAACTATTTACAGACTCGCCAGCCGAGATTTACGCCTCGCGACGGGCGTTCGGAATTTTTACCGCTGAGAGCGCAGAGTTCGCCGAGTTTTTAGTCTTCATTTTCCTCTGCGGGCTCGGCGTTCTCTGCGGTTAAGCGAGATCGGGCGACCGGACACGAAAAATGGCCAAAATAATCTACGCCGTGGCAGGAGAAGGTTTCGGGCACAGCAGCCGGTCGCACCTGATAGGCCAGAGATTTATCGATGCCGGGCACGATGTAATGTTTGTGGGCTCTAAAAATTCGCTGCTCTATCTGAAGCAGTATTTCGGCCCGCGGGTAAAAGAAATTTTTGGTCTTTCGTTCGCCTATCAAGATGGGCGCATAGACAAATCGGAAACGCTCAAAAAGAATCTTCTTAATCTGCCCGAAGGCAACAAGCAAAATGATGAGCTTTTCCGCGAATCCTTTGAGCCATTTCAGCCGGATTTGGTCATTTCGGATTTCGAGCCTTTCAGCGCGTGGTGGGCCTGGCGAAACGACGTGCCGTTTATCAGTATCGACCACGAGCACGTGCTCACGCTTTGTGAATTGGAGCATCCGGCGAAAAACTGGTTCTCAAGAATTACCGCCAGCGTGATAACCGAATGTCATTACGTTGGAGCGGTCGCTTATATTATCGTGAACTTCTTTCGTGCGCCTCTGACCGTTGATTGGGCTGTCTTAGCGCCGCCCATCATAAGGCCGGTCGTTAGTGAGCTTACGCCCACCGAGGGCGAACACATCCTGGTCTACGCCACCGCTGGCACAGGCCAAGAGCAACTTCGCCAGACCCTGCGTAAATTCGCCCCGCAGAAGTTTTACATCTATGGCTTCGGCAAAGACCTCGAATACGACAATTGCATCTTTAGAAAACGTTCGACCGAAGGTTTTTTAGCTGACCTGGCAAGTGCCCGAGCGGTCGTAGCCTCGGCGGGTTTTTCTTTGATAAGCGAGTGTCTGCACCTAAGAAAAAGGATGCTGCTCGTGCCTTTAGCCAATCAGTATGAGCAGATAATAAATGCCCAATATGTCCATAAACTTGGTCTGGGAGTCTCGTCCGAAAAGATGGATGAGGCGGCTGTAGCTCAATTGCTCGACAAACTAGATAAACCTATGCCGAGCGACGAAAGAATTCTCTGGCCGGATAACGAAAGATTCTGTCAGATACTCCAGAACGTCTTGAACAGACTGGATAAGCCCATCGGTGGGTTGGTTGCTGTTTAGCCATCGCCGGGACGGCGACGGACCCTGCTGTGAAATAGCGCGTAGAACTCAGTTATGGCCACACTGCCTTTCGAGAACGTGCAACGACAGATAATAGTGAGGAAAGAGGCGACCACCAACCTCGATCTCGGTGAGGATGTAAACTGTCGGGCAATTTCTGAGCTAATAAATTGCGGCATCGTAAATATCGACAAGCCAAAAGGCCCAACATCCCACGATGTTGTAGACCGTGTCAGGACAATACTCCAAATAAGAAAGGCTGGGCACTCCGGCACTCTTGACCCTTTGGCGACAGGCGTATTGCCGGTAGCTCTGGGCAGGGCAACGAGAATCCTGCAAACACTGCTTCCCGCCGGCAAAGAATACATCTGCAAGATGCACATACACAAACCACTGGAAGAGCAAAAGCTCCGGGATGTTTTCGCCGATTTCACGGGCGTTATCGAACAGATGCCGCCCGTAAGGTCGCGAGTAAAAAGACAAACACGAGCCAGAAATATCTATTATATGGAGATTGTCGATGTGCAGGAAAAAGATGTGCTCTTTCGAGTCGGCTGTCAGGCGGGCACATATATCAGAAAACTGGTTCACGACATGGGCGTGAAAATGGGCGTCGGGGCACACATGACCGAATTGAGAAGAACAAAGGCCGGCTGCTTTGGCGAGTCCACTTTATGCCCGATAGAGAAATTAGCGCAGGGATACAATTGCTGGAGGGCACGGACAGACGAGCAGCTTATAAGACAGGTCATTCAGCCGATAGAAGATGCGGTCAGGCATCTGCCGAAAATATGGATTGATGATTTGGCCGTTGAGCCGGTTTGTCACGGCTGCGACCTATTCTTGCCGGGCGTGTCAAAGTTACATAGTAACATTCAGGCGGGGGACCTGGTAGCGGTGATGACACTGAGAGATGAGCTGGTCGCAATCGGTCAGGCAATCCTGACATCCTCAGAGATGAGCGAGCAAGAAAAAGGAGTGGCGGTAACCGTGCATAAGGTCTTTATGAGACAAGGAACTTATAACCGCCCGTGAAACGGGGGCCTAAATATTTAGCCCCGCAATCCTTCGACTTAGCTCAGGACAGGTTTATTGCGGGGTCCGTCGCCGTGCCGGCGACGGCTAAACTCAGCGCTGCGGATTGCCGACATAGCCGGCGTCGATGCAGAACTGAATGATGTCACGGGCCAATGGCGCCGCGTCGCTTGAGCCGTGCTGGCCGCCTTCCACCACAACAGCGATGGCAATACTTCTCTCTTTGCTATCTTTGGCAAAACCCGCAAACCAGGCGACCTCCGGGGCTTCTGTTGAGCCGGTCTTGCCATAAGTTTGGACGTCCTGCTCGGGCAGGCCGCTATGGGCGAATTCTTTGTTGGCGGTTCCGCCGGATTCATTAACCACCGCATACATTCCGTCCCGCACCATATCCAGAGTCTGCGGCGAAATGCCGAGAGGCTCGGGCTCCAGGTTCGCGGCGGGGCACTCTAAATCCGACATTTCCCGAAATAGCCTGGGCTGCCTGAGGACACCGCCCCTGGCGATAGCCGCCATTGCATTTGCCACCTGCAGAGGTGTCACTCGCAGGTTGCCCTGGCCTATGCCGAACAGCCGACGTTCAGTTTCCGCAAGAGGCGGAAAATCCGCCTCCGGCGGGATTTTCGATTTTCGATTTTCGATTTTCGATTTTGTTTTGGACGACGAGATTTGCCCGGCTGCCTGCCTCAGACCGCGAATCTCGGACTGCGAGTTGCGAATCTGCAAAGTCGCAGCAGTGCAACCGTAACCGAATTTACCAAGCCACTGCTGCAGGACGGCTGGCTCGATTCTGTCGGCGACCTGCGAAAAATAGATATTACAACTACCTTTTATAGCGTTGCGGGCACTGTTGGCCCAGTTGTCACTGTGGCCGACGTGGTATCTATTGTAAATCCAGCAACTGGGCCAGCCGACCGGAGCTTTTTGTGCCGGGCAGGGGATGATTTCATCGGGCGAAATTTTGCCCGACTCCAAAGCAGCGATAAGAATGACGGGCTTTATAACGGAGCCCGGCGGATACAGCGCACATATCGCTCGATTTATCAACGGCTCATTGGAATCCTTGACCAGAATATCATAGTCGAACCTTGCCCGATTCAAATCAAACACGGGCATGGAAACTAACGCCAGGATGTCACCGCTTGCTACGTCAATAACCACCGCCGCCGTTCCGGGGCCGCAATTTGGGTCGTGCGGATAGTTAGCCAAATAGTTTTCTATCCGTTGCTGAAGCGCAATATCCAGTGTTAGCGTGACATCTGTGCCGAACTGGGTTTCTGTCCGGCTTATCAACTGGCGATCTATATCGTAAACGAGCTCGCCGCGTTTTCCTCGCAGTATAGCTTCGCAAACATACTCGACGCCCGGACTTTTTCCGCAGACTTCATCGTCCAGATAGCTGGCCAATCTATCGTTTTCAAAGAGGTCCTTGTAGTCGCCGGTTGCCGGGCCTACCCAGCCGATCGTTTGGGCTGCGACTGCGCCATACGGATAAACCCTGTGTCCGCCGGGCTGAATGTGCACTGCCGCGCTATCGGTAAACTCTACCTGAGCCGCAAAGACATCGTCATCACTCTTTAGCTCAAATAGAGGCCAGCTTCGGTACATCTCGGTAATATCCACTCTGGCTGTGGCCAGAAGACGGTCGTTCGGCTCGGCAGCAGCCTGGTCAAAATCCATATCCGGGTAGTCCCTTTTCCAGGCAAGATACTCCCGCAGATACCATATTCTATCGTTTATCTGTCGGATTCTGCTTCTTGTATCGGTCTCGGCAAAGCCCAGGTGCGTACACTTCTGGATTACCTGCTGCAGATTCTCAGAGCCGGCCTGCAGCTCCTTCTGGACTTTCGGCAGCGCAGTATCGGCATTGCTCTGTTTGGCCACTCTTAATAGCCTTGCTCTTGCGACTCGCTCATCGAGAAAGCAGCTCAGCTTGTATTCTATGCACAGTTGGAATCGCGGCTCATCGGCAGCTAAGACTTTGCCCTTTCGGTCGAAGATTTTGCCCCTGACGGTTTTCAACTGATGGGACTGGCCTTGCTGCAGCGCCGCAATAGCATCCTGAACGGATGAGTCAGCTATTAACTGCATCTGTATCAGGCGGAGCACACAGACCAGCAGCAGCAATCCGCTGACAACGACAAAGATTTTGACTCGTTTATCGTACATTTCCGAAAGTTTAGCCGTCGCCGGAACGGCGACGGACCCCGCAATAAATTGCGGGGCTAAATATAAACCGTGTACGGTTTAATACCTTCTGCCGCGCTGTTTTTTTATACTCATCAACCAATTCAAGGGCAGAAATAAAAACGGCCCCAATATGGCTGAATACAATGGCGTCCAAAACAATTTGGTGTATGCGTTGGCCGCGATCGGCTCAGCCGCCAGAAACGCCAGGAGAAAGACAAGAGCGGACGTCAGAAATCCTGTAACAAATATGCCAAGAGCCTGATAAAACTTCTTTCGCAGCGCAATCACGCGGTGCAGATCGGCCAGCAGAGTGCCGAAAACGCCGAAGCTGATTATTTGCGGCCCCATCGTAGAGCCAATTATATCCGCGGCAAAACCGGTGGCAAAGGCAGTAATCACCACCTCGGTGGGATCGCTGTGAATGGCAAAAAACACCAAAAGGATTAGCAGCAAATCAGGCTTGATGTCTGCGGAAGTGGCGGCGATTACATCAACCAGACTGGTTTGCAGCACGGTCGCGACCACAATAATAACCGCAAACCGAAACCAACGCATTATGGTATCCTTACACCAATCGTCACTCCTGGGCAAATTCTAACCACAATCGGCACAGGTTATAAAGCCAAAAGTGTAGACAACAGTAGATTTACAGCCCGCAGATATGGTATAATGTTTCCGTAACACCCTTCAATAAGGCAGGGGCCCAGACAAATGCGGATTCAAATCAACCCTTACCTGCAAGGAAGTGCAAGAGGAAGGAGGCTAAAAATGAAGTGGAAGGTGATTCTCGTACTGTTGGCGGCCGTGAGCTGCTGTGTCGCTCTTATGGCTTGTGGCCGCAGCGCAAAGGCTAACGCTGCACTTGAAAAGAAGGTGCAAGAGCTGGAAGCTACCTTGCAAAAAACCAGCGATGAAAGAGACGGCCAAAAAGCTGAAATGACAAAACTGTCAGACTTTCTTAGAGCAGCGGAGTCGCAAATTGTTTCTGTTACCCAGCAGCGTGACGACCTACAGCGGCAGGTCAAGGAACTCACCAGTGCCGCAGACCAGTTCAAAAGCCGCGTCGATAGCCTTCTAAAGGCAGAAGAGGAGTTCCAACAGCGCGTTAATGCAATCAGCCAGGAACGTGACCGGTTGCAGAAAGAGTTGGATGGCCTAAAGAAATCAAATGCTGAACTGGTGCAGAATTCAGCAGGACTTGCTCAGTCACGTGATGAACTGAAAGGCCGCCTGAACACAGTTACGAGCGCCAGAGATGAACTGCAAAAACAGCTTGGGATGCTCACTCAAGGGCAAGCTGATTTAGAGCAAAGTATCAGGGAGTTGACCAATCGCTGGGGCACAGCGCTGGCTGATATGAGAAACATCCGGGTCCAAATACGCCTCGTGGCAATCCCTGAGTTCGTCAGATCGAGTGAATGATGGGCAAATTCGATATCAGGCTGCGCCACAGTCTTAGCATATCTGGTTTTTCTTGTGTTTTTCTGCCGGCATGTTATACTGCACACAGGCGTCTTATCAAAAATCATATGGGTGTAACTTGCCGAGCGCGCTACGTAAAGCCTTATAATAATGACACTTGCGTTAGTATTGACTTGATATTATGGGCCTCGAAGGCTAGAACATTAAAGCCAAACGCAAAT
>Ga0315279_10001305_pt1 | contig 42069 bp, 35 predicted proteins | sample YL17G06_20_MG_FD_203694 | JGI IMG/M metagenome (GOLD analysis project Ga0315279, IMG submission 203694) | Sediment microbial communities from Yellowstone Lake, YNP, Wyoming, USA - YL17G06_20 | ecosystem: Environmental > Aquatic > Freshwater > Lake > Sediment | place: USA: Wyoming | collected...
TCAATATTCGTGGCCAACCTTGCGTCTCAGGGTGGCGCTCTGGTTAATTTGAATGGCCACATGACGTTGACCAGATGCGTCCTGAGGAACAACGCGGAAGGCACAATCTTTTGTTTCGGCAACGGTGTATTGCAGGTCGAGGGCTGTGTCTTTGACAATAATTATGGGGGTTGGCACGCAATAGACCGCAGTAACACAGGCAACGTGATAGAAGTCATAAATAGTTTGTTTACCCACAATGCCGGCGGCGCAATCAATAGCGGATATAATTCACTTCTCATTGTGAATTCAACGCTCGTTGACAATCATACTACGACATTTGGTGGTGGCGTATGCTGTTCCTATGGTTCGTTAAGTGCGGTTAACTGCATTATGTGGGGCAACACGGCAGGATGGAACGGAGACGAAATATTTGGTGCTGATGCCAGCATGACCGTTTCCTATTCATGCATCGCTGGAGGCTACCCTGGAACTGGTAACATCAACATGAATCCATTATTTCGTGCTCCCGCGAGCGAAGACTACCATCTGCTGGCAGGATCACCATGCATCGACGCTGGCGATAGCTCCGCTGTCCCCCCATCGGTAACGACAGACCTTGACGGCAGGCCTCGCATTATGGGCGGTGCCGTCGATATGGGTGCATACGAACTAAAACCGTCGCGTATCATATACGTTGATGATGGTGCCGAAGGTGCTAATGACGGCTCAAGCTGGACCAACGCATATAACTTTTTGCAGGATGCCCTCCGTGCTGCTTCAGGTAACGATGAAATCCGCATCGCCCAGGGTATCTATAAGCCAGACCAGACCACAAATTTCCGGAGTCCGCGAGGTGACAGAACCGCAACCTTCCGGCTCAAAAGCGGCGTAACGATTAAAGGCGGCTACGCCGGTTTTGGTACGCCAATTCCCGACTCCAGAGATATTGAAAGATTTAAGACTATATTGAGCGGCGACCTCAATGGCGACGACCGTATTATAGTCGAACCTTATAATTTACCAACAGAGCCAAGCCGGTCGGATAATAGTCTCCACGTCGTTACTGCCAGCGGAACGAACAAAACCGCTGTTCTCGACGGAGTAACCATCACCGCCGGCCACGCCAATAACTACATTGATGACCATATCAATGGCCAGCGCGGCGGCGGTGGCGCGATATGCCTTGACAATTCCAGCCCGATAATTGCCAACTGCATCTTCGCCGACAACACAGGCAAAAAACTTGGTGGAGCAATAGCTAACCAGACCTACAGCCGTCCCACAATTGTCAATTGCCTTTTTGTCGGCAATAAGGCCGGCGTGTTTGGCGGCGCCATCGACAACGTCAACTACACCAGACCCGCAATTATCAACTGCACCTTTACCGCAAACTCAGCTCCCGCAGGACGCGCTGTCGGCTGTTACGTAGAGCCGCCTACCGGCCCATCAGGAGTTCAAATAACCAACTGTATCCTCCGGGATGGCGGCGATGAAATAGCAATCAAGGATGACTCAACTGTCACTATTACTTACAGCGATGTGCAGGGCGGCTGGCCCGGCGAAGGCAATATCGATTCTGACCCGCTTTTTGCTGACCCCTGCGATGTCAACTATCGCCTGCGGCCGCACTCGCTCTGCATCAACGCCGGTGATAATGCTGCTGTCCCGCCCTCTGTTACAACCGACCTCGATGGCAGACCTCGAATAATCGGCAGAGCCGTTGATATGGGCGCTTATGAGTTTAATCATAGACCCATTGCAAATGCCGGCGCAGACCGGACCGCCTATGCCGGCCTCGATGGAAAGGCAAAAGTAACTCTCGATGGAACCGGCTCCTTCGATGAAGATGGCCAACTGCTCACCTATAAATGGACCTGGAGAATCGGCGACAGAGAATTCACTACAAGCGGCGGCGACGGCATAATCAATATGCTCGACTTTGCTCTCCTGGCAAAAAAATGGTTGCAGGATGAAAAACCTTTTGCCGATAGCGAACCTTTCGCCCGTGATGGCCGCATAGGTCTTCTGGATTTGACGCTTATTATGGAGGCCTGGCTGAGCACCCCGGATTCGCCGAACTGGAACCCGCATCTCGATATCGCTCCAGCCGGTCCTACTCCTGTGATTGTCCTGCCGGCAGGACGTTATGTTGTCAAGCTGGTCGTCAATGATGGCATAGATGATTCCGAGCCGGACTGGGTCGTTATCACCGTCCTTGGCCCGTTGCAGGCAGAGCTGGTGGTATATCCGGAAGTTGTTGAGCGCACGAATCCCTGGCCGGCAGTGATAATGACAATGTTGTATTTGCCGCCTGAGATTGCTGAAGACCAAGTTGACGCCGACCGTCCGCTTTTGCTCTATCCGAGTCACATTGAAACCCTTGGCCAGTATATTTTCCAGTCCGACAGAAATGGCACTATCGTTACGACCATTTTTGCCGTCTTCGACAGGGATAGATTACTCAGAGCGGTCCCTGAAAATGGCCCCGTGCGATTGAATGTTGTCGGGCGACTCAAGACCGGCCGATTCTTCTGCGGCTCCGATACTGTTATGATAATAGACTGACCCGCCGAACTTTTGAAGGAAAGATAGGTAAGGCAAAATTTCGAGGAGGCAGAAAAATGAGGAATCATTCAATCCCTCGACAAGCTCGGGATGGTGAGCAAAGTCGAACCATTCTCGTATTGGCGATAATGGCTTTATGGATAGGTTCCGCCGACGCCAAATACAGCGGCGGAACGGGCGAGCCAAACGACCCTTACAGAATCGCAAAGGCAGAAGACCTAAACGACATCGGCAATTATGAAGAAGACTGGGACAAACACTTTGTCCTCGTCAACGATGTCAACCTGGCTGAATACACCGGCACACAGTTCAATATTATTGGAAGGTGGATATGGTGGGATGACAATAAGCCATTCACGGGCGTATTCGACGGGGCTGGAAGGCCCGTAGGAAGTTAGAAGTCAGAAGTTGGAATTAAGAAAGACCGAGGACGCAAGACCGCGAATCACAAGTTACGAAAGGATTTTAGCAGTGCTGCCCGGCGGGCGCATTTGTGTCGAAAATTCCGCTTTTCCTGCGAGAGCTTTTGCGTTAAATTATTGCGGCGAAAGCAATAAAAATTTTTTCACATTTTCGATTTTGCTCCGGCACCCCCTGCGCATTTGGGCGAAAAAACCCTTCAATTTTTTGCTTTTCAACCAGTATTGACTTGCAATCCGAACTTGTATCGGTATAATACTATCGCTGTGTGGTGTTGTTGTGAGTTCGTAGTATAGGCGAACAATAGACTAACTTAAAATTGGTGGATTTTTGCTATGGCACATTATAAACGAGGAAGAATGGCTCTCTATGAGGTGATGAGCAAAGCCCGCCTCAGGCCCGGCTTTGGCCGGACTATGGAGAAAATACGCCAGCAGGCTGCCGCCGAACCTGAAACTGAGAAGCCGGTCACTGAACCAACCACAGAAGAAAAAACGCTTGTGGAAGAGAACACCGTTGAGGCACAGCCTAAGACGGCGGTGCAGTGGTGGAGAAAACCCAGGACTGTCCAGCTTAATGTCGGCAGAATTGAGTTCTCAATCCCGTATCAGCTTGCGATTGCATTTATTTTAGCGCTTGTTCTTTTGGTTCTGGCGGCGTTTCGGCTGGGCCAATTCTCCTATATAAATAAGCAGGGAGTAACCAGCAACCCGTCCGTAAAAGCGCCGCCGAAACCGCAGGTGCCGCCGCCGGCAGCGGACAGGAAGCAAACACCTCCTGTGAGCAAAAGCACCTCGCCGAATACAATGGCGCCCCCATCGACTCCAGGAGCAAGCAAAAATGTGATTGTCCTGGTTGAATATAAAGCACGGGCGGATTTGGTGCCGGTGCAGGCACATTTCGCCGAGTTCGGCATTGAGACCGAAATTGTGTCGGCGGGCGGGCGGTACCTTCTGATTACAAAAAACAAATACGATAACCCCAGCACGCCCGGCACCGATGGATACGCCGTCAGGCAGAAAATCATTGAGGCGGGGGCCAAATATAAGGGTAAAGCCCCGGAGGGTTACGAGACCTTTGCACCAAACTTTTTCAAAGATGCATACGGCAAGAAAGTGGATTAGTTTTTCAGGAGAGATGTATGTCCATTGACCGTTCGTTAAAAGTAAAAGGGGCTCTTGCCAGACATCGCAATGTCCTGACGCGTGCGGAACGCGTTGATAAGCTAAAAGATGATGAGAAGTGGTCCGAAGGTGATTCTGTATTAGGGCTGCCTAAGGTTTCTCATCGCAAGAGTCACGCCGGCCGGAAGGAAAAAGCGGCTGCCGCCAAAGAAACTGCTGTGACTGAGGCCGTCGCCGGCGCTGTAACCGAGGCAGCCGCTGCGACAGCGGATAAGACTGCGGTTAAGGCATCGCCTAAGGCAGCAGCGGCCAAGACGCCTGCTAAAGCGCCGGCTGCCGAGCCAAAGCCAAAGACGAAAGAGGGTTAAAAGCCACAATCGCATTGAAAGCCGCCCCCGCTTGCTCTCGCAAGAAAGCAGGGGGCGGCTTTTGTTATGGCCCCCGGGTAGGGAACCTATCCCGGAAACTCTCCCATACCAAAACCTTCAGTTCGTCATAGCACAATTGCATTGGCTGCCTGTTAATAATCACGGACAACTACGCCATCTTCGCCGACCAGGTACTGGTTGGAGGATTTAACCTTCAGGTTATAGACCTTCCCGACCAGAGGCATTGCCCTCTTGACAACGCTCTTGATGCCGATTGGGCCGTTTGACGATTGCAATTTCAAGCCGCTCTTTAAGTTCGGTGCTGCAACCCACTGTCCGTTATCGAGCAGGAAGTAGTGCGAAGATACCACGCCGATGGCATTTCCATTTTCGAGCACTATGTCCCGACATTCAAACGTTCCCTCGTGCTCCTGGACGGTTTCTATCTGCTCCGGTGATGCTGTTACCGCAACACAATTGAACTTGCCGACCGTCTGGCCTGCCGCAACTTTTGATATCTGCAAAAGCGCTCCATCCACCCACACCAGCGTATCGGCAGGGAAACAGAATATCTTTGTTGAGTCGTTGATGAGTAACGAATCGGTTCTGCCCTGCGGCTTAAACCCGGTCCCAGTTGGCTGCGTGCCTTGTCGCTTAATCAGGTTGGCCGCCAAACCCGTATTCCAAAGCGTATAAATGTTATCGTCTTCAATTGCGCAAAACGAGCGTTTTTCAAAGTACACGTGGCCGTCCAAAAACAACACGTTTTGTCCTTCGCCCTGGTGAGCGAGACTGTTTCCCTTTTTCTGCTGGTCTGATGTGCCGCCAGTGAGGAAGCCCTTTAAGAACTCGTTCCAGGCCGCTGTATCTATTGTCGTGTCAGGGGGAGGCGTCCACGGATTGCGGTCGGCTGCTACCGCCATACCAGGCTCGCCCGATGTCGTCAGTGCATAAGCATACGTCGTTCCACTCGCCGATGGCAATGGCTGATGATATGAGTAGCTGCAATGCTTCCCCGGGAAGTCGGTTGTCCCCGTGATGCCGCCGAAATCCCACGCCTGGATAAGCTCGAGGCCCGCCGTCACACCCGTCTCACCACTAAGCTTAAACTCCGTAACCCCCGATTCACCCTTGCAGATAAACGACTTGGGTGTTACCTCAGCATACTTCACCAGAAGATAGAAGCTGGAGGTAATAGTTGCCTTGCCGGCGCCGGTACCATCCGTCCCTAACCCGAAAGCGGCATTTCTATCAGTGGCCTGCCAGTTGCTGATAGGACTACCCAAATAGCTATTTTTGCCACCTGCACGGGGAAGCTCATCCTCGTAGTCGTTGGAGTAGATAAGCATCGCCTTGCCTATCCCGGACAGGTTCGACCCGCAGACCATCCGAAAGGCAAGCTGCCTGACCCTCGCCAGCGCGGGCATTAAGATGCCCATCAACAGCGCTATGATCGCAATCACGACCAGTAGCTCAACCAATGTGAAACCTTTCTTCGTCTTCATTTTATGTCTCCTTTACTTTTTCGGAGATTCGCGGTCCGACCGTTTCCAGGCACAGTGACTATATCTTTATAAATTAGTGCAACAGACCATTTGGGAACAGGCCTTCGATACTTTGCAAAGGAGCTGTCCCTGTCGCAAATCACAATCCACAGCACTGAACATTGCTTTTTGTGCGAATCTCCATAGTTAATTTTTATCGCCTGAAAACGACCGCTTAAAGCAAGTTCGCAAAACCGGTTTTGCGAATACTGTTAGCGCAATTGGTTTTGCCTGGAGCTGCTGTGTGCTAAATAATGCGAGCCGAGCTTGAGAGGATGCTCCCCGATAAAATCATTCGGGTGAGGCAGGTCAGATATGAAATAAGAAACAAATATGATGGCGACTTTAACTATGATAAGCCATTCAAACCTGCCTGTGTCCCTGCGTTCAGCATCGGCGCAAATCTATGCACGCGCAGCTCTGGGGCATTGAATCAATCAGCCAATCCAAATTGTAAAATAAGCACTTTACGCGGCAGACAGATTTAAGATATGAGACGGAAAGTAAATATGATGACAGCTTAAATTATAATAAAACCTTCAAACCTGACTGTCTCTGTTTTAATGCTACCACAAAGCAACTTTTTTGTCAAGCAAATTTTGTCGGAAAAATGGAAAAATTTGCAAAAAATTTGCTGCGTTTTTTAGTGATTTTCAGGGGTTTTTGGGTTAGTATAACCAAAATGAAAGAGATTCTGGCAAACAGAACAAGCAGAATTGATGCAAGTGGGATAAGGAAGGTTTTTGCGCTGGGGGCAACTTTGAAAGACGCGGTAGATTTTTCGATAGGTCAGCCGGATTTCGATACGCCACAGGAGCTAAAAGAAGAAGCGATAAAGGCAATTCGGGCAGGGCAAAACAAATATTCGCAGACGGCGGGCGATAATCTATTGCGGGAGAAAATAGCAGGTGAGGTCAAGAAAGAATTCGGCTGGGCGAATCCTGCAGTTCTGGTAACCAGCGGCGTGAGCGGGGGGCTGCTCCTGGCGTTTCTGGCTCTTATTGACCCCGGCGATGAAGTCATCATACCCGACCCTTACTTTGTAATTTACAAGCAGTTAGTCAATATGTTAGGCGGAAGATGCGTCTTTGTTGATAGTTACCCTGATTTTAAGCTGCCTGTCGAGAAAATAGCAGGGGGGATAACAGCCAAAACGAAGATGATTATTGTCAATTCGCCCTGCAATCCGACCGGTGCGGTGTATTCCGAGCAGGAGATAAAAGCACTGGCCGAGATTGCGGCTAAAAAGGATATTCTGGTTATAAGCGACCAAATTTATGAGAAATTCTGTTATGACAGCAGCTTTTCGAGTATCGCTAATCACCATGAAAAGACGCTTTTATTGCGGGGTTTCGGCAAAAGTTATGCGATGACGGGCTGGCGGCTGGGTTATGCAACGGCCCACGAGTCACTCAAGAACGTAATCGAAGAAATGACAAAGATTCAACAATATACCTTTGTCTGTGCGCCGACACCTTTCCAAAAAGCGGCTATCGCGGCACTGGATTACGATACGAGCGATTTTGTTGCTGCATACAGAAAGAAGCGGGACATTCTTTATGAGGGTTTGAAAGATAAGTTTGAGATTGTTAAGCCGAGCGGGGCGTTTTATGCGTTTGTGAAAGCACCGGGCAAATCGGCAACGGAATTTGTAGAAAAGGCGATTAAAAACAAGGTGCTGGTCATACCCGGCAATGTGTTCAGCGAGAAAGATACGCATTTCAGGATAAGTTATGCGACCAGCGACCAGAAGATTCGGCAGGGGGTTGAGATTTTGCACCGGTTGGCCTTGTGATTCATCGTCGCTCGTCGTTCGAGATGCGAAATACAAACGACGAAATGCGAATGACGAGATATGAGACGGATTTTTGGTTTTGTCTTGACCGCTTGAGTGAAAACGGATAAAAGTGTCAAAACTTGGCAGGATACGATGTGCGTATTTGGCACTTGCTCTTTGCTGGTGCTGCAATTATCAGATGATTCTATAAAGGAACCCATGTGAATATCAGAGAGATGATTTTCGGCACGGTGGGGGGGCTGGGGCTGTTTTTGTTCGGGATGGTGTTAATGTCGGAGGGCCTAAAGAATACCGCAGGCCAAAAGCTTAAAAAAAATCTTGAATCAATGACAAGTAACATCTTTACAGGGTTTCTGGTGGGCACAGGTGTTACTGCTGTAATCCGATTCAGCTCTACCACCGCCGTAATGATTGTCGGTCTTGTCAACGCCGGGCTGCTTACACTCAAGCAGGCGATAGGCGTCATTATCGGGGCAAACGCGGGCACAACGGCAACGGCGTGGCTCGTGTCTATTTCGGGGTTGGAGTGGCTCGACATTTCAACATACGCGATGCCGGCGGTGGGTTTGGGGGTTCTTCTTTACATCGGGGGCAGGACACAAAAAATAAAGAGCATCGGGGAAACAATGCTGGGGTTTGGAATATTGTTTCTCGGCATCGGTTTTATGAGAGATGCCTTCGACCCGTTAGAGCATAGCAAAAGTGTGCAGGAACTTTTCGTGGCTCTCGGCGGCAAGCCCTTGTTGGCTATTTGCCTCGGGTGTGCGGGGACGATGCTTATTCAAAGCAGTTCGGCGTTCATCGGGATTATACAGTTGCTGGCAATGGAAGGCGCGTTCGGCAGCAATTGGGAAACAGCACTTAATATTGCGATACCATTTGTTCTGGGCAGCAATATCGGCACGACAATTACCGCTCAGATTGCAGCGATTCCGACAAACCGGACCGCCAAACGCGCTGCCTGGGCCCACACAATGTTTAACGTCTTTGGTTGTATCATCGCTTATCCGTTTGTTTGCCTCGGCTGGTATCGTGCCTTGGTTCTTGCGATATCTCCCTGGGAACTTGGGGCCGGTACTGTTGCGGTGTCTATTGCAGTTGCTCACAGTATGTTTAACATTTTGAACGCCGGGATATTCCTGCCGTTATCAAGTTTATTGGCGAAAGTGGTAACAAAGATAGTGCCGACCAGACCCAGCGAGATAGCGATGGCACCAGTGGTGCTTGAGAGACACCTTCTTGACACGCCGGAAATAGCTCTGGAGCAGGCAAAGCACGAAATCGTTCGTATGGCAAAAACGGCGAAAAGGGCGTTCAGACAGGCCATTGATGGGATTATTGAGGATGACAGGAAGAAACTCGACTCGGCCAGAGAGATGGAAGATTTTATCGATTCGCTCCAGTTTGAAATCACATCGTATCTTTCAGCATTGGTAAGCAGAAGCACGTCTGACAGGATATCTGTTAAATTGCCGGTGTTTTTGCACGCTGTTAACGACCTCGAACGGATTGGGGACCACGCCGTCAATATTGTCGAAATTGCGCAGCGAAAGATTGACCATAAACTTTCCTTTAGCGAGCCGGCGATGGCCGAAGCAGAGAAGCTAAGAGAAGAGGCAGGCGAGATGTTTGACGATATCATAACAGCCCTTGAGAATAATGACAATAAGGCAGCGAGAGCGGCTTTAGTCATTGAAAAGCGGCTCAACAAAGCACAGTTGGACTTTCGCCGCAGTCATGTCCGGCGGATGACCGAAGGGGTCTGCACGCCAGAAACAGGGCTGATATTTATCGACTTAGTTGACAATGTTGAGAAAATCGGGGACCACCTGACCAATATCGCACAGGCGGCGATAGGCGGCCTGCAATGGACAGAAATCGAACCGAAGATTTCAGATGGTCTGGATACTAAAAGCGGATTGCCGCCTCCGGAGGAATGACAAAGTCATCCGCCGAAGGCGGAAAGAGTCTGGTCGGTTAAAACTATGAGATTCTTCGCTTCGCTCAGAATGACGCAATGGTTCTTAGTGTGTAAAGTCCTTTGTATGAAGAATATACTTCGGGTAGTGTTGATTATCCTGCCGTGTTTGTTGTTGCTTGCTATGTGCGACCTGGCTGCTGAGCCGAATAATCCGCAGGTCCACCAGGAGCGGACAAAGGCAGCGGTAATCGTCTGTAAAGGTATGATTGATGATGGGCTGTTCAAATCCATCAAACGCAGAACTAAAATCGCTCTCGACTCAGGGGCAGGGTATCTAATCTACGAGATAGGAACATACGGGGGACTTTTAGAGTCAGCTGACGACATATCCAAGTACCTGATACTTGAAGTGGGCAAGAAGGCCCGGACGGTGGCATACATAACCAGTGAAGCAATATCGGCCGGTGCTATGATAAGCGTGTCCTGCCAGGACATAATAATGCGCGAGAATACGACGATAGGGGACTGCGCTCCAATTGCGCTCGGTGCTAAACTCGAAGGCGTGGAGCGGGAGAAGGCCGAAAGCTTTGTCCGTGCGGCCTTTATGCGGGCTGCTGAGGCAAACGGCTATCCGGCGATGCTATTGAAAGCGATGGTCAGTATGCAGACGGAGGTTTACAGGGTAAAGAATCTGCAAACGGGCGTGTATGAATTTTTTGGAGGCGACCAGCTTCCCGGTGACCCTAATAAGTATGAGCTTGACAAAAAAGAGTTAATCGTCAGAAGCGACGAGCTGCTGACGCTGACGGCTTCCAAAGCTTACGAATACGGCATAGCGAGGGCGCAGGTCAAAGACCTGGCAGGGGCGCTTGAGTTTCTGGCGAAGCGAGATGGGATAAGTTTTGTCGGTGAGCCGATGGTGCTCAAGACCACCTGGTCGGAGGAAATGGTGCGATGGCTAAATTCTCCTGCGGTAATGGCTGTGCTTGTTATGCTTGCGTTGCTTGGGGTTTATTTTGAATTCAGCACGCCGGGCGTGGGACTGCCGGGACTGGTGGCAGTTATATGCTTTGCACTCATCATCGGCAGCAAATACTTGGTGGGGCTGGCAAACTGGGTGGAAGTGGCGCTGTTCAGCGTAGGGGTACTATTGCTGGCAATAGAAATCTTTGTCCTGCCCGGCTTCGGCATTGCCGGCGTTTTAGGGATAATATGTATATTGGCCGGCGTGTTCGGGATGCTTGTCAGAAACCCGCCGGACAGGTTGCCCTGGCCGCAAACCGATTTCGACTGGGAAGTATTTACAGATGGGGCAGTGGGGCTATCGCTGGGCTTTGTGGGATTTGTCATTTTAGCGTGGCTGCTGGGAAAATATCTGCCTAAAATGCAGTTTCTCAGCGGGCTGATGCTTGTGCCGACTCAAGCAAAGCAGGGGGGTGAAGTGGAAGTGAGTATGACAATTACGCCTGACAGTAAGACCGGAAGCGTAAATGTGGGCGATACCGGGGTAGTCGTTTCGACACTAAGGCCTGCGGGAAGAGCAAAATTCGGCGAGGCGGTGGTCGATGTGGTCGCCGAGGCCGCATTCCTTGAAATAGGAACCAAGGTTAAAATAACCGCTATTTATGGAAACAGGGTTGTGGTTAAGGAGCAATGAGTTTATAGTTTATAGTTGATGAACTATAAGTGACGAATATCTGCGAGGGATAACGGATGGGCTGGTGGCTGGCTTTTGCGATTTTTCTATATTTTGCGTGTGCCGCCTTGATATTAGCTGAGGTGTTTGTGCCAAGCGGCGGGCTGCTGGGTGTCTGTGCACTTGTCTGTTTGATTGGCGGGGTGGCGATATTCTTTCGGCACAGTATTGCTGCCGGCTGGGCAGGAATAGGTGTCGCCATTGTAATGATACCCTCGGTTATAGCTGTCGCTTACAAGATATTCCCGAAGACCAGGTTTGGCAAAAGCGTTATTCTCAGTCCGCCGGAGCGAAAGCTCGGTGACGCCATACCGGATACGCCACAGCTTAAGGGGCTGCTCGGCGCTGTCGGGGTGGTGCTTACGCCGCTTAGGCCGGTTGGAATGTGCGATTTTTCAGGACAAAGGGTTGAATGTGTGGCCGAAAGCGGTTATGTTGACAGAGATAAAAAGGTTAAGGTTATCGACGTGGAAAGCACAAAGGTAACAGTTCGGGTAATAGAAGAGTAGTTTTGAGTTCGTAGTTCATTGTTCGTAGTTTTTCGATGAACAACGAACTGTGAACCACTAACAAAAAATGAAAGGATGAAAAGATGTTTAACTTAACAAATACAATTCTGGCGGCGGAAAACCCCGTAAGACTTATCGGGGTGGCGGTTCTGGTAATCCTCATATTTGTGGGATTAGCGTTCTTTTTGCTGTTCCTGAAGTTCTTCAGGCTGTGGCTGCAGGCGAAACTATCACGAGCAGACGTAAAATTCTCCGAACTTGTCGGAATGTGGCTGCGAAAGGTCGATAGCAGAGTCATAGTCATAAGCAAGATAACCGCTGTTCAGGCGGGTCTGGCAGTAACGACGCGGGACCTGGAAAGTCACTATTTGGCAGGGGGCAGGGTTCCAAATGTTGTGCGAGCCTTAATTGCAGCCAACCGGGCAAATATTGAGTTGACACTGAAGACGGCAACTGCGATTGACTTGGCAGGCCGCGACATCCTCGATGCGGTCCAGACGAGCGTCAATCCTAAGGTGATTGATTGTCCCGACCCGAAGAAAGGTAAGGAAACCGTAGATGCGGTTGCACAGGACGGCATTCAGTTACAGGCGAGGGCGCGTGTAACGGTGCGTGCAAATATCCAACGGCTGGTAGGAGGTGCGACCGAAGAGACGATTATAGCCCGTGTGGGCGAAGGGATTGTCACAACTATCGGCAGTGCGATAACATACAAGCAGGTGCTGGAAAGCCCGGATAGCATATCTAAAGCTGTTCTGCAAAAGGGGCTGGATGCGGGGACGGCATTCGAGATTTTGTCTATCGATATCGCGGACGTGGATGTCGGCGTGAATGTGGGCGCCAAGCTGCAGGCGGACCAGGCCGAGGCGGATATGCGAAAGGCAAAGGCGGAGGCGGAAAAACGCAGGGCAATGGCGGTGGCACGAGAGCAGGAAATGCGGGCGCTGGTTGTCGAAAACGAGGCAAAGGTGCCGCTGGCGATGGCGGAGGCCTTTAAGAAAGGCAATCTCGGCATAATGGACTATTACCGAATGAAGAACATTGTCGCCGATACCTCGATGCGGGAGTCTATCGCCCAGCCAAAGAAGAAAGAGTAAATGAGTTCATAGTTCGTAGTTCATTGTTTTGTTGTCGATGAACAATGAACAAATAACAATGAACAATAGGAAGAAATAATGACTGACTTTGTGGCACAAGTAATCTGTGGTGCACGATGGCCGGATTTCCAGGATAACGGGTGGGTACAGTTGCTTGTGTTTGTTATCGTGGCGGTTATCTATGCGCTGGGTAACATCGTGACAGCTAAGAAGGGTAAGGCCGGAGAGGAGGCGCAGGAACCGGCCAAAGGTGGGTTTGGTCAAGCCGGTTTTCAGCCGGTCGCCAAAGGCAGGCCAGGCAAACGGCAGATTACGGAAGCCGGCCTCCCGCATAGGCCTCGCACCGGTCAGCAGGTAGTAATCCGACCTGTATCCGACAGGCAGCCAAAGGTTGCGAGTGTGGAGGTTGCTGAAGTCCAGCCCGCACCTATATCAGGGGGGAAACAAATTATAGAATTAGCTGCCAAGACTGTTAGTGTGGAGAATACAGGCATTCCGATACTTACGGAAGTAGCCAAGTCGGAGCGCCTCGTTGAGATTTTGTCCGATTATGCCGACCCTGAGAAAGTGCGGAAGGTAATTTTGCATTACGAAATTTTAGGCAAGCCATTATCGCTGCGTGAATCGCCTGAGAACATCATAGGGTCTTGAATATCACGCGGTCGCTTAAATGGTACGAAGTGACATCCCTTTAAGTTGCGCCCCGCAAATCCCAAAACCGAAGAATTAACAGGCAAATAACGTCCCATAATATATGTTATGTTTCATTCGGCTATTTTTCAGGCAAAAGGGCTGGTTTTGAGGATTCCGGGGTTTTGAAGTGGTTTTTGGGGGTTTACCACCTGCGGCGGTTAAAATTGCGAAAACGGCTGGTCTGTCTCAATGGCATGTTTGGCGGTCTCGTAGAGGTTGTCCCACATAATGGTCGCCCGGTCTAACAGGCCTAAGTTTTGAAGAACTACTGAAACGTTTACGGTGGGGTCTGCGGAAGTGAAGTTATTGTGCATATATCGCTCGAGGTTCATAAGCGATGATGCGAACTTTAGCTTGTCGCAGTAGAGTAATGCCGTCTTGTAATGGAGTTCGAGGGTGTCTTTATCAAGGCAATCGGGACCGACCATTTGCTTGAGGGCTGCTAACTTCTGGTCTGTTTCAAACAGGCATATAGCGAGCTTGCTGCGGGCACGGTGATACGCAGGGTTTATCTGCAAAGCATTTTGAAATGCGTTAATGGCATCGGTGATGTTTCCTACACTCAGAAAGAGAATACCCAGGCGATAATGCAGGTCCGGATTTTGTGGGTGGTTGGCGATTTGATACCTATGGGCTGCAATCACGGCCTCGGTCAGGTCCGGCAGTTCGAGAACACAATCGAACGGCGAATCCGCCACACGGATGGCGGATAAATCTTCACTAAGGCCGAGCCGAAATTGCAGGGTGGCTGTTTCGGCGAACAGCAATGAACTATTTGGCTGAAGTGCGGCGGCTAAAGACAGCGTTCCCAGGGCATCTAATACGTTCACGGCTGACTTTTGGGCGATTGCCAGGCCGATGTAAGCATCAACGATGCTGTCATTTATCTCAACTGCTTTGTTGAACTGTTCTGCGGCAAGGCGGTGTTCGTTTAGCTGCAGGTACTGTGTTCCGAGCTTAATAGTTGCCTCAAGAAAGTCCGGACAAAGGGAAATCGCTTCCTGGTATTGAGCAATGGCCTGGTCAGCGGCGCCCAGCATACCAAGAACATCGGCACGTTTCATAAGCAGGTCGGCTCTGTCGGGCTGCTGGTCGGACAAATCCTCCAGCCGTTCCAGTGCTTCGTGAAGCTCGCCATCGCGGATAAGCTGGTCGATGTCATCATCCTGCGTGTGGAAATTGTCAGGATGTATCAAAATCGCGGTGTTAAACATCTCGATGGCTTCATCGTATCTGGCGACAGCGATATATAAATGACCGAGTGTTACGAGCGTCGAAATATCATCAGGATACTGGTTTTTTAACAGTTCGTATTGCTGAATGGTTTTTTCGAGCTGGCGGTTCTTAAAATAAATGGCGGCCAATCGCTGGGCCGGAAGCTGTAAATAGTTCTTGAATTTCAGACAATCCTGATAGAATTCGACCGCTTCAGATTCCCTGCCGAGTCGTTCATAGCAATGGCCAAGGGCATAAAGGGCCATAGTGTTGGTCGGCTGGCGAAGATAAATGGAGTTCAGCTCCTCGATTGCCTCCTGAATTTGGTTATTATGCAGAGACAGTGCTGCCGCCGCCATGCGACCGTGTGTGCAGGAAGGGTTTTCAAAAAGATAAAGCCGTAACTGCTGCTGGGCTGCATCCAGCTTCATATCGCAGGCCAGCTTGATGACTTTACTGAGCTGCTGATATTGTGGAAAGTCACGGCTGGCTTTTGTATGCTGCTGGTGGATATCCAGCCAGTGCCATATTAAATCGGCGGTATCGACCGTTATCGCCCTGCCGAAAATTTCCAGCAATCTGCTCATACACCCCTCATCCGAATTTACGATTTTCGATTCGCTCAGGATGACGGTTCACCACTGCCTGCAGTATAGTATCGACAGTATGCGAAAGGATGTTAATTGCGCTTTGGGGGATTAGTTACCGTGGCGTTGGTTTTCTGTGGCGGACGTGGGGACTGTGTGTGGTGTAGGGACTGTTGCGCCTATAAAGGCGAATTATCGGCCGTTACTACCCCCCTGCTGCGAATAAAAAATCACTCCGAATCCGGTTCGGGTACTTGTGCCAGTTTTTCTATCTCGCTCAAATACGCCAGCGTGCGCTCAAGTTTATCGCTTAAGTGTTTTAATTTAAGCATAGTTTTAACCCGCGTTAGAATCTCCAATTTGTTCACGGGCTTACTTAGAAAATCGTCCGTGCCCGAATCGATACCGCGTTCAATGTCCCTGAACTCATTGAGGGCGGTAACCATTATCACGGGAATGTCGCTGGTTTTGGGGTCGTTTTTTATTCTCTTGCAGACCTCAAAGCCGCTCATTTTGGGCATCATCACATCGAGCAGAATCAAATCAGGAGGTTCTCTTTTTATAATCTCCAGTGCTTCCAGGCCGTTGTGTGCGGGGATAGTCCGGCAGTCGATGTCCTCAAGATACACCTGTAACAGCTCAAGGTTCTGCTGATTATCGTCAACAACCAGCACTACGGGGGTTTTTTCCAGCTCTTTTTGTGGTTTTGTCTGCTTCATAGGGAATCCTGTTTGTGTTTATCCATTATTTTCCCAGAGCTTTCAGGATAGCCGTGCAAAAGGCCGGCAGGTCATCGGGCTTACGTGATGTAATCAGGTTGCCGTCCACAACGCATTCGGCGTCCACATACTCGGCTCCGGCGTTTTTAATATCGTCTTTAATTGCCATAAAACAGGTTGCCTTTTTGCCTTTGAAAATTTGGGTGCTGCACAACAGCCACCCGCCGTGACATATTGCAGCTATGATTTTGCCTGCATTTACCATATCGTTTGCGAATTTTATAACATCTGCGCTCCTGCGCATAAAATCAGGGGCGAAGCCGCCCGGCACGACCATACAGTCGTAGTCGCCGGCCCTGGCGCTTTTAGCTGCAATCTCGGAGACGCAGAGGTATCCTTCTTTTGAATGATATTCTTTTTTTGCCTCTGCCGCAACGAAATTAACCTGCAAGCCCGCTTCCCTGAATCGGTAGTAAGGGAACCAGACCTCGAGAACCTGATACATTTCATCAACCATAATAGCTACTTTTTTCGCTGCCATTTTTCGCTATTCCTTTTCTTTCTGCATCGGCACTTTGAGCCAGCCGAGATTAAAAACATAATGTAGTTTACTACTAATCAGATGGATTAATCCATTGGGTGCCTGTGTGATTGCCAGATACCCTTTTGGTTCGGCGTGGGTTTGGTCCATTGTGAACTTGCCGGTATTGCCGCCGCCATCGATTTTTTTGGGTGGCCCCCCTGCTGTAATCAGACGCTTGACAGGCCAGGTCTTTCCTTCATCGAATGAAATCGCTGCGAACATACCATACATCTGACGCAACTTGCCGGCAGCATCGGGGAGGGACATTCCCTGCCCGGGGTTGGTGAAGCTGACTAACAGGATTGGTCCCTCTTGAAGTCGTCTAATGACCAGTCGCTGTCCGCCGCCGATTGGTGGGAACTCGGTGGGCAAGTATGTCCAGGTCTGGCCTGAATCTTTGGAGAGACTCATTGGCATACGGCCGTCGATGTCATTGCCTCGTCCGAGGGCCATAAGAGTTCCATTTTTAAGCTGGACGATGCCGGCGTGAATACCGGCTATCCAGGCGCCCGTTAAACCGGAGGCGAATTTAGGTTCAGGCCGACCGTCACCGGGGTCAACCCACGTTTTGCCGGCATCGCGGCTGATGTGGACGGCTGTGCCACCGCTCCCCCCTGCCACTGCATCACAAGGCAGGACAATGAAGCCCTCGCTGGTTCGGATGACCGATTGGACCGGCTGGTGACGAAGGCCGTGCTCAGGATTGATGAGACGAGCGGCAGACCACGTGGCGCCATTATCGGTGGATGTGCGCATTATCAGAGCGAGGTTGCCCCAGGTAGCCGCTGCGGAAAGGCCATTAAAGTGGTAAGTGGTGTTCTGGCCATCGAACCAGAGAGCGGAAGCGTGGTCGTTGCGGTCCGGGGCATCCCAGAAAATAGAGGCCGGCTCCCATTGGTCGCAGCCGTATCGCAGGCGGCTTGCCAGTATGGTCAGCTCACGGCCGGCTTCGGTTCGACAGGAATACCATATCGCTAACAGGTCGCCGTTGGGACAGGCAACAATTGCCGGGTCGTGGTTGTGCTCCGAATACATCGGGCCATCAGAACCGGGCGGGACTTTGACGTATTCGAATGGTCCTTTGAAATACGGCTCATTGGGGTCAGGATCTCTTGTCAGTTCTTTAGGAGCCTGCTGGGTGACATTTTGCTGGTTCAGTGGCGGCGATGGGAGAGGAATTGGTTTTGTATTCGGCAGTTCGCCAATTACCACACGAAAGCCAATCAGATAACTTTTATCCTCCGGCAGAGTGCCGAGTCGGTTCGCTGAGCGCAGATACGACAACGGCGTACTGTGACTGCCGCCACGAGTTACTTTGAAGTCGCCGGCAGCATGGCCGACAGGGTCGGTTTGGTCGCTTTCTTCATACGGCCTATACCAGTCGTGGCACCATTCCTCCACATTGCCGTGCATATCGAACAGGCCCCATCGGTTAGCCGGTGTGGCTGCGACGCGCAGCGGGACCGGCTTAAGCTCCCAGGTTTCCACCTGATTCTTGTGATAACCGGCAGGAAGAGTGTCACCGGTGTGGTAGGCGGTCGTAGTGCCGGCCCTGCAGGCATACTCCCATTCAGCTTCGGTGGGCAGGCGGTAGGGTCTGCCTTCTTTTTTGGAGAGCCATTCGCAGAATTTGGCCGCCTCGTGCCAGCTTACGAAAATGACTGCTTCACCATCTTCGTTAGAGAAGCCGAGCTTCCCGCGAAGCTTGCGGTGTTCGGGGTCGAACTGCTCGAACTGGGTGTTAGTAACCTCGGTTACGGCCATATAAAAGGGCCTGGTAATGGTAACCCTGTGGATGGGCCGCTCGTCCCAGTCGCCGCCTTTTTCCTGCCCCATAAGAAAGGAACCCGGCTGGATGCGGACAAATTTCATACCTAATGAATTAGCAAGTGTGTCAGGTTCTTTTGTGGTAGCTGCCATTGCTACGGTCTTTGATATACAGAATCCTGTCACCAGACAGATAATAGTTATTGACAAGCATTTGCTCTTTGCCATCACGTTACCTTCCGGGAAGTCGTATCGTTGTGAGCTTCGATAAACTGACGGATTTGCGGCCTGATGTAGAGCTTTTCAATGTCTGTCACTTTGGCGACCGCTGCTGCACAAAGCGCCGCAACCTCGGCTGATTGGGCCTGCGTATCCACAAAGAAAATCTGCCGGCCTTTTACGGTGCAAAGTCCACCGCCGCTTCCGCCGAGCGGCTCATTGCGGATTGCAACGCCATTTGCCTCCAGTAATGCCAAAAGTTCTTCTAAAATTCTCTGCTCGTTCATTTTTCGTATCCCGGCCTGCCGGGAGCACGGTTCAAGAAAAAGTATGTTAAAAGTCGATAAAGTATCTGTGAAGCAGAGTATCCGTTGGATGACGGCTCATAGATGTAAACTAAATTTTATAACAGGAGTGCTCAGTTGACAAGTATTATTGAAAAACGCCTTTCACTGCACAAATCTATGACAGACCTGCAGGAGGAAAATGACGGCTTAAAGTCCCAGATTGCGCAACTGCAAACCCTTGCCAACATCGGGACTATCAGCTATATGATAGCCCACGAAATCAATAACCTGCTTACGCCGCTGAAAAGCTATGCGAGTCTTGCTCTTGGTAACCCCGAGGATAGAGCACTGGTCGAGAAGGCACTTCAAAAGATGGTGCAAAATTGCCAGCGTGCCTCGGAAATAATGACAAGTATGCTCGCATTAGCAAGCGGCAAGATGGATGAGAAAAAGAACGCACGGCTGATTACCTTAGTTGAAGAGGTTTTTACGTGCCTTTGCAGAGATTTCAAGAAGGATGGAATAACCGTAAATATCCAGGTTCCTGAAGATTTGACGGTCCGGGCAGTGCCTGTTCAAATTCAGCAAGTCTTAATGAACTTGATACTCAATGCGCGTGATGCGATGCTGCCGCGAGGCGGCGTCCTGACCATCAAAGCCCAGGAGAATACAGACGCGGTTGAGATAGAAGTTGCTGATACCGGTAAGGGGATAGAATCCGAGAATTTAAGAAATATTTTTGAACCGTTTTTCACCACCAAGGTCGGTAAAAACCTGCTGTCCGAGCGTTCGGGTGCCGGACTTGGGCTGGCCTTTTGCAGAAAGATAATAGATGCACATAAAGGGCGTATTTGCGTCGAATCAAGAGTCGGCGAGGGGAGCATATTCAAGATAACCCTGCCCAAATCACAGCCAGGTAATAGCTGAACATCCGGGGCGTAAAGTCCGGAATCAGGTAATCAGATGTCAGCAAAAAGCATTAACATTGCTGTTATTTTAATTATGGTTTTCCTTTCGCTTGCAATCCTGGCGGACAGTATGACAAAACCGCTCGGCCGGGATGAGCAAATGTACTGCACCGGCGGAGCACTGATGGCTGAGGGCAAGATGATTTACAGGGATTTTTCATACCCATCCCAGATGCCTTACCATCCACTACTTTATGCGGCCTTGTTCAAAATACTAAACACTACGCATTATTTACTTACAGGCAGAATTGTCTCTGTTGTTTGTGACATCGCTGTGCTGGTGTGTATTGTGGGGATATACCGGTGCATCTTTAAGGATTTTCCAACCGCTGGAGCAATCCTGGGCCTGGCGGCTGCTGTGCTGTATGTATTCAATCCGCTCGTGGATTACGCTAACGGCTACGCCTGGAATCATGATGTTGTAATCTTATGCGTGGTGCTATCTTTCTGGCTATTTGTATCCGCCGATTTTCAGCGAAAATCAGGGTACTGGAAAATTGCAGCGGTGGGTGGTCTTTTGACCTTCGCGACCTGGATGCGGGTAACCGGCGTGCTGGTTGAGCTATTGTTCCTGGTGATGCTGCTGGTCCAGCCGGCTCAGTCGGCGAGACAAAGGGTTAAAACAATCCTGCCATTTTTAATTGCGGCGGCGGGCGTATCGGTCTGGCCTGTGTGGGTGATAGCCCAGGCACCGCGAGCATTTTTCTTAAACATTGTCAGAATACCCGCGCTCTACGGCGAATGGCTGAAAAGAATAGGTATGGCCCACAACAAATTCGACCTGACGTTAAATTCTATCACGACGCCGGGGTATTTGGTGCTTATTGCGGTAGCAGTTTATCTTTGCATAATAGTAATGCACCTTCGTCAGAGATTAAAAATCACGGATGGGAAAAACCTGTTACTTGCCGCCCTGCTGCCGATAACATTTTTTATTATTGCTTTTATACCGCCGACAATGTGGGAGCAGTATCTGGCGATGCCGGTTCCATTTCTGGTAGTCGGCCTTGCTTATCCCCTACTATACTTACGAGAACTTGCCAACAAGGATGGTCAGAATAAGCAATTCAAAATAGCGGCGGCTTTGGTAATTGTGTGCGTGTTTATGGCGGTCGCTTCAAGCCCGACTGTGGCGGTCAGGACTGCGATGCTTTTTGAGCCGGAAAGCTGGGTGCCGATTCAACTGCATAAGGTTTCAGAAGATATTGCCGAAAGAACCAGAGAGCCAAAAATAGCGCTTACGTTAGCCCCCCTTTTTGCTCTCGAGGGCGGCTGCGACATTTATACCGAATTGTCTGCCGGCTCAATTATTTACAGGATTGCCGATTTGATGTCGCCGGACGACCGTGCCATTACGCACACTGTTGGGCCGAAAACACTGCGAACACTGCTCGAAGAATCCCCGCCCTCGGCAGTAATAGTCGGGGTAGAGTTTGAATTTCTTGAAGAGCCGTTGCTTGAGTCGGTCGTCAAACCAGATTGGGAAAGGAAAGTCTATCAAAATGGTCCGGTGGTGTATTTGAGGCCCTGATGCTTGTGTTCAAGAATGTTCCTCTTTTACCCCCCCTGCTGCCCTACTCGGTGGGATTGCTTTCAGAAACATCAATGATTGCTTTTGCGATGTTGTTGATTGCTTCGCGGGTTTGGCCGTTGGCATTGTTGGCGAGGATGGAAAATATGTAGTCACCTTCTGCGGTGTCACATACTCCTGAAAAGGATTTGACGCCTTCGACATATCCGGTTTTCCCAAATATTTTGCCCTTATATCTTTCCTCTGAGAAGAACTTGCCGATTGTCCCGTCTATCCCCCCTACCGCAAGCGAATCCTTATAAAGCTTCCAATTTTCGCTATTATAGATAGATAATAACACTTTTGTTATGGCATACGCGCTAAGCTCGTTTTGCGTGCTCAGGCCGCTGCCGTCATCGATATAAAACTGGCTTGCGTCGATGCCGAGACCCAGCAGATACTGACCAATCAATTGCTGGCCCTTATTCCAGCTTCCATTTTTTTTGTCCGGATTATTGTTGGCGGCGATGGTTTTAAGCAATGCCTCCGCCGCTAATCCAAGACTATCCTTATTACAGCGTGCCAGGCAGTCGGCGATGGGAGTGCAAAACTCGGCAAGAGGCCTGAAATTGCTGTAAGTGCCCGTGGTTTTTTCTATGAGATTACCTTTTACGCTTATCCCTGCTCCGGTTAAATTCTCTGCTAACAGAAACCCGAAAAACGCAGCGGGTCTTTCAATTGCGACAGGAAATGGCTCAATGCTATCTTTGCATTTACCGCGAACGATAATCCTGTTAGGTTCCCGGTTCCGATAGGCGCCTACAAGACTGATGCCGTCTGAGATGGGAACAACCTCGTTGACAAGCTTTACGAAATCTGTTTGCGGCTCAACAGAAATTGTTACTTTGCCGGCGGTATTTTTGACGCCTATCTGGATGCAATTACAGTTGAAATTTAGCGCGCTGACTTCGCAGGCATACCATCGGTTCAGGTCTTCTTTCGGCCAGTGAGGATGGACTCGCTGGTCATCAAATGCGCCGGTGTCAACGATGATATTGTTGATGGTCTTTACGCCGCCGCGTTTTACTGCTTCGGCTATCTCCTTAAATATCCAGCCGTATTCCCGGCCATATCTGGCGTCTGTGACTTTATCACCGAGTAAGGGGTCGCCGCTCCCTATTACTACCAGCGTATTATCGCAAAGTCCGACTTTTGTTTTATATACATAATCAGGGCCTAAGTATTTCAGGGCCGCTGCGGTAGTAATTATCTTCATATTTGAGGCCGGTATCATCGGCTCTCTCTCGTTGTGGCTATATACCGTTGCACCCGAATCGGCTTTTACGATATGGATGGAGAAATGAACTTTCTGCTGTGAAGACCGGCTGACAATACTATCGACTTGCTCTGCTAAATCCGCCTTCGCAAGGCCGACAAGACAGAGAATAAATACAGCCGGAATCAATATTTTTCTTTTTTGAACCTTCATAAGCAATTAACAACGGAATCAATCCGCCAAAGGCAGATGAGTCCAAAATAATTATAACTTTTTAGCAAATAAGATAACAACGCCGCTACATTTTGTTAAGAGGGTTTTCCTGGGCTTTGCATAGAGACTCTTCGCCCGGTCCGTAAGCCCTTAAATGCGATGCTCGAAATCCAGGAACTTAATGCGGGATGGCAGGCAACGTTGACTTTATTTCGTCGATAGAAACTCCAAGAATGGCCTTTGCAATCAGGTCAAGGTCGGCTTCCGGACCCTGCAGGTGGAACGTGCGATGCCAATGGGTTATTGATGCTCCCGGTTTTAGCGCTGCTGCCGGAGACGAGGTTTCCAGCTCATAGAATGGGCCGAGAGGTTTGGCACCGGGCTGGGCAGGACCATCATTGTATGAATTCACGACGTCGCCCTTGTATGGCTCTTTTTGAAGCTCCCACATTGAATTGACATAGGCAGCGCGACGACGGGGTTTATTGTACTGGACAATTGTCAGGACTCCATTGATGGCATCGTAACTGCCAGCCACAGGTTTAGCACGCTGTGGTGAAAGGCCAATTTTGCTGCGGTATTGTCCGTCGCCGCTGAAGAATAATACGCCATCTGCGAAACGCAGGCGGTCTGCAGGCACTTTCCCGAAATAGGCATCATTCACAATCAGGCCAAGTTTATCCTCCGGTCCGGCGTTGAACGGGACTACAACAGTTGTTTCGGGCGACGGATTGAACATACCGAGAATCCAGATAGAGAGCAGGCCGGTTTCTTTTTCCCAGGTTTTGTTGCCTGTATTGGTTGTCTTGTTGTTTGATTCAAAGGCGACCATTTTGACCGTTTTAGCCGGCGTTACGCCCAGCGCTTCGAGGGCCTGTTTCTGTTCGAGGACCCGAACTTCCCTGTCCACCCGAAGATTGAAGATAATGCCGGAGTAGTTTTCCAGTTGCATATCCTTCTTCAGAACTGCCCGATTTGGGGATTTGGAGATAAGCTCAAATGGTTCGGTGTCGATGGGGGCCGGCGTGAACCAGTGTTCGAGGTCGAAGGGCACATCTTTTTTGAAGAATATAGAGAATTGGCCGCCCTCGGGGCCGAGCCAGAAGCGGTCCTCGCCGCCATAGACATTTATGTGCTGGGCGATTTTGCCGGAGGAGATAAGTTCGCGGTTGAGCCAGCCGAAGCTCAAGCCCTTCATTCCTTCTGCGGAACTGGTCATTATGCGTCCCTGGAGCTTAGGCAGGACGGCTACCTGGCTGTTACCCGATGTGTCTGATAAAAGAACCACATCAGTATATTTTTTAAGAAACGCTATGTCGTCGCCAAATGTGATTCTTGCCATTTTTGTCTTCTCCATCGCACAGCCCACTAAAATTGCAATGCCGGCCACAGTAACCAATAATTTTAAGAATTTCATTTTTTGCCTCCTTGACTTTTTTAGCAACAAATTTGGATTCCTTCAGAACCTACCCCTGCGTTCCGTAATTGTATTATCCGGGAGTTCCCATACACTTAACAACACTGTTATGCCTATTAATCTTTTTAAAATACCAAATCTATATTGAAACTGCAACGTATTATGTTATGCTAAATTCGCGTAGAAACATATAATCTATTCGATAGAAATATTAGCAATCAGATTTTGCGAGTACAATAATGAAGATGCAGAAATTAATATTCTCTATGACAACAGTGATTTTAATATGCGGCTGCGCTACGGTACCGCAGCGCAGACAGATTGATAATATTGATTTGCCTTTCATTAATGACCCCGAAGTAATAGGTACATGGGTAAGTATTGATTTTGTAGATAGGATTGGCGATTTCGACCCCCATAACAAGAGATTTATGGGCGAGTTGTATCTAAAGGAAATGAGCTTTCTGAAAAATGGGAAAACAGCCAAGCCTTTCTGGACATGGACAAGGGGAAAAGTTATTCATCATGGTGATAAGACAGCAGCAGATTATTTTATCTTAAAAATCAACGGGGAAAGGTATCTATTTCTTGAATGGAAAAGTGGTGATTATATAATTCGCCATACGAAACCTTCTTATTATGTGCTAAAGAAACTTTAGCTAACCAACCCCCCGCTCATATCCCTTCTGGGGGGTTGTTTGTCAAGATGGATAGGTTTTTCTAAAGTATAGATGTGTAGAAATTATGCTGATTATTTTGTTTGCTTATAATGTTTTTCAATCCGGCGTTTCCGCGATAAATTGATTATTGATTATTGACGATTGATTATTGAATTCATAGACTACAGCCACGAAACACGAACCACAAAACGCGATTCACGAGAAACGAAAAGATGGCTGAGAAAATTGTAAAAGTTGGGCTGGTCGGTTTTGGCACCGTGGGCAGCGGCATTGCAAAGCTGATATTAGAAAATGCAGATTCGATTGCAGCCAGAACCGGTGTTCGTCTGGAGCTTGCCTGCGTTGTCGATATTGACACGGAGTCTGCGCGTCTGGTGAATCTGCCGAAAGGCATTCTCACCGATGATTTGAATAAGCTGCTGAAGGACGACAGTATCCGGATAGGCGTTGAAATGGTCGGCGGCACGGATGCAGCAAGACAGATACAGTTGAAAATGCTTGAGGCAGGCAAAGATGTGGTTACCGCCAACAAGGCCTTATTGGCGGAGTACGGCCCTGAGCTTTACAGAGCTGCCCACAAAAACAACCGCTGTATAGCTTTTGAGGCGAGCTGCGCAGGGGGCATACCAATAATCTCATCATTACGCACAGGATTGGTCGCAAATAATATTACAGCGATGTACGGCATCGTGAACGGGACGTGCAACTATATTCTCTCTAATATGACCGCCAGAGACGAAGATTTCTCCGAAGTTCTGGCACAGGCACAGGAAAAGGGCTATGCGGAAGCCGACCCTACGCTGGATATAAGCGGTGTTGACAGTGCCCACAAGTTAGCCATCCTTGCTTCTTTAGCTTTCGGATACGAAATTACATTGGGTGATGTTTTTGTTGAGGGCATCGAAGGGGTTTCGAAAGTGGATATCCAGTACGGCAGTGAAATGGGATATTGTCTGAAGCTATTGGCGATAGGACAAAAGAACAAGCAAAACAAAATTTCGCTCCGTGTGCATCCGTCTTTCATTGCTAAAGACAGCCCTCTTGCCCGCGTGGAAGGTCCATTCAATGCTATCAGCATATTCGGCAGCGCTGTCGGCCAGGTGATGTTTTACGGCCGGGGTGCAGGGATGATGCCTGCAGCAAGCGCAGCGGTAGCAGATATTATAGACGTTGCTTTAGGCAACTCTGCTACTACTTTCCGCCACCTGCGTCTTATACCGAGGAGTGAAGCGCAGTCATTAATAGAAAAAATTGACGATACGGTAAGCAGGTTTTATATAAGGGTGATGGCGAAGGACCGACCAGGCGTGGTGGCTAAATACAGCAAAGTGCTCGGTGACCATCAGATAAGTATATCGGGGGCGTTACAGCATGAGGGTGTGGGGCCTGATAACACTGTGCCGGTGGTAATCACGACGCACAGCACTCAGCAAAAAAATATGACCGCCGCATTAGAGGAGCTAAAAGGGCTGGATGTTATCAGGGGAGAGCCGGCCTGCATAAGAATCGTGGATATTCCAGAAGACAAAGAAAGCTGAGAGAAGGATAAAGTAAGAAGGAAAAAGTCTGAATATGACCAAATATGTCATAATAGTTCCTGATGGTGCAGCAGACGAGCCGCTCGAGCAGTTCGGTAATAAGACGGTGCTCGAGGCCGCTGATACGCCCAATATGGATGAAATCAGCAAACGCGGCAGGCAGGGTCTGGTGCGGACGATTCCGGCAAATATGGAAGCCGGCAGCGATGTTGCTCAAATGAGTCTGCTGGGTTACGACCCGCGGCGGTATTATTCCGGGCGTGCACCGATTGAGGCGGCAGCGAGGAATATCAAATTGGCTGCGGATGACTGGGTTTTCAGATGCAATATGGTTACCATTGCCGATGGTAAAATGGCAGACCATAGTGCCGGGCACATCTCCACCGCTGAGGCCGGCAATTTGGTAAAGGAACTAAACACCCAGTTCGGCAATGAGCAAATTTGTTTTTATACCGGCGTAAGCTACAGGCACTTATTGGTTTTCAAAGGTCTTGATTTTGACGTTCAAACGTATCCACCACACGATTATATAGGGACAGCGATAGAAAAGATTCTGCCCCGCGGCAAAGGGGCCGACCTGCTTATCGACTTTATGGCACGTTCGCAGCAGCTTTTTGCCGACCACGATATCAATAAAGTCAGACGCGACCTGGGCGAAAATCAGGTAAGCTCCATCTGGCTTTGGGGACAGGGCAAAAGAGCTGTTGTAGAACGCTTCGAGAAACGGTTTGGAATCAGAGGTGCGGCGATAGCTGCCGTTGACCTGGTAAAAGGCCTGGCGATGCTTATTGGCTTTGACTTGATAGATGTCCCCGGCGCAACCGGCTTTATCGATACAAATTACCGGGGCAAGGGCTCGGCTGCGATACAAGCGCTCGATAAATACGACCTTGTTTTTATCCACATCGAAGCGCCGGATGAGGCAAGCCACAGCGGCAACGCAGTGATGAAGAAAAAAGCGATAGAACAGATTGATAAGCATATTGTGGGACCTGTGTTTGAGGCGCTGCAAAATTACCAGAGCTGGCGGATACTGATAATGCCCGACCATCCAACGCCGGTCCGAAGCTGCGCTCATTCGCCCGAGCCGGTTCCATTTGCCATGGCAGGCAGCAACATCAGCAGCGTTCTGGATATGACTTTCAGCGAAGCCAACGCTGCCAAATCCGGGCTGAGGATAGACAATGGTTTCGAGCTGATGGAGTATTTCCTGAAAAGCTAAAGAAATTGACCATCAAAAACCGAATTAAGTATGCAATATAGAGATATCAAATTTGCTCTTCATTGAGGTAACTATGGCAATAATTGTTCAAAAATTCGGAGGCACTTCGGTTGCTAATGCGGAGAAGATTCGCCGGGCTGCCGGGCGAGTAATTGAAACGGTAAAAAAGGGCTATCAGGTTGTGGTGGTGGCCTCGGCTCGCGGTCAGCAGACCGATGAGCTTATTGCAGATGCCCTGGAGCTTAATCCCAATCCGCCCAAACGCGAGATGGACCAGCTGCTCAGCACCGGCGAGCAGCAAAGCGTTTCGCTTTTTGCTATGGCTCTTGCCGCTATGGGCTACGATGCAATCAGCTTTACGGGCGGCCAAATCAGGATGATGACCGACAGCGATTTTACGAAGGCGAGAATAAAAAGTATTGATGCCCAGCGAATTCATAAGCAGTTGGACGAGGGCAGGATTGTTATAGTCGCGGGCTTTCAGGGCATAGATGAAAACGAAAACATAACCACATTAGGTCGAGGCGGCTCGGACACAACTGCAGTTGCATTAGCTGCGGCTTTAGGGGCGAAGGAATGTGAAATCTATACCGATGTCGATGGTGTTTACACCACCGACCCGCGGATATTCAAGAATGCTGTTATGCTGGAGCAGATTAGCTACGACGAGATATTAGAGCTGGCGACCTTAGGAGCCGGGGTTATGCACAATCGAGCCGTCGCTTTTGGCAAGAAATATGATGTGAGGATTCACGTAAGACATAGCGGTAAAGAAATAGAGGGGACAATAATTACTCATGAGGTGCCACAAATGGAAGGCGTAGTAGTTACAGGCGCAACAATGCAGAAAGATATGGCCAAGATAAGTCTGATTGGCGTGGATAACGTCCCGGGCAACGCTGCAAAAGTTTTCGCTCACCTGGCAAAGGCCAAAGTGGTAGTCAACGACATCGTTCAGACAGAAATCAGTAACGACAAGGCGAACCTGTCGTTTATGATAGGCGCTTCTGACCTGGCCACCGCTAAAGAGGCCGTCGAGAAAATCAAAAGTGAGGTTGGCTGCGAAAAGATATTCGTTCGCGATGATATTGCTATGGTCTCTGTGGTCGGCGTTGGGATGCGGACGCATTATGGCGTAGCCGAGAAGATGTTTGGTGCGCTGGCCAAGGCAAAAGTCAACATCGATTTGATTACGACCAGCGAGATTCGCATCAGTTGCGCCGTAAACAAGAATGAAGCCGAAGAAGCCCTTAAGGCGGTATGTCTTGCGTTCGAGCTGGATAAGCCCGCTGAGAAACGAACAAAAAGCTATTAATAAGTTAAGCTTTGACCAAAAGAAGTAAGAGCACCTATGCGATGAGCAGGCATCGGCGAACAGGCCTGATTGTTGCGGGCCTGTTGGCGGCTGTGTTGACGGTTTGGTTCGACCACAGCCAGCTCGGACGCCGATGGTGGCGGCAGGCCGAATCCAGACAGCCAGCAAGGTCAGACGACCTCGAAAAATACCACGCCAAAACCTTCACTGTCATAAATGTGGTCGATGGTGACACTCTTGACATAGATATAGCCGACGGCAAATACGACCATACGAGGATTCGGCTGTGGGGGATTGACACGCCGGAAACAAAAAAACCCGAAACCGGCGTAATGTATTTCGGACCGGAGGCATCTGAATTCACAAAAGAATTGGCTCTTGGAAAGCAGGTTACAATTTACCTCGATGAGAGTCGCACGAGGGATAAATATGACCGGCTTCTGGCATACATCAAGCTGCCTGACGGCGGGTTTTTGAATGAAGTTCTGCTATCCGAAGGGTTTGCTTATGCGGACACGCGATTTAAGCACGATTTCTACAATAAATACAAACAGCTTGAGGGTATTGCACGCACAAGCAAAAAAGGACTGTGGCAGAATGTAACACCTGAACAAATGCCGCAATGGCGAAGAAATTCAAATATCAAGGTACAAAACTCAAAATGATAATTGATTCTCGATGCTCGTAGAACGGGTATCTATTATCCCTTTTTGGATTTTGATTTTTAATTTTTAACTTTTGATTTTCTTCGTAATGCCAATCCGCCTAAAACCAACAGGGAGAAAGTGCAGGGTTCTGGGACTGTAAAGGACATATCGTCGAGAGCTATAGCCAACCAAATGCCGTTATTTTCAAATCGAGCCGAATAGAAGGGTATATCGCTCCGCAGACCGATAAACTGGTCTACACTTGTGTTATTATTGGTCGGCACCCTAACGGAACCCAACAATACTCCATGAGAGTCGAAGATTGAAAGCTTCGTTGCCGTATACCCATAACCCTGATCATTTCCAAAGAACGCTCCTAACTCGAAAATTGGCCATGAAAAAGTCGTGTTCAGATGCATAACCCAAGTGGGCGCAGGGAACTTGATTGTCGCAAGAACGTTCGGAGGTGAAGTCGTAAATCGCCCTATCCCTTGCCAATCTTCAAGCAATATCTCAAAGCCATCATCTCTTGAAAACACAACACCCTGAGCAAGATATCGAGTATTAGCAACAGTTCCTTTTGGTCCATCATCAAAGTCAATCGTATTTGCGGGATAAATGAACTCTGCAGGGGACGTCAACGGAACAATGGCGGCAGAACCGGGGACTGATGTGATTAACAGCATAGCTGCCATCAATACGATAATTGGTTTCTTCAACATTTTTTGCCCTTAAAAGACCGGCCTTTCGTCTTGCCGTTCTTTCGCAACTGCAGCCCGCCGCTGGCAGGCCTCTGGCGGATTTAATTTTTGAATTTTAATCTTCTTATTATTAGGCATCCTAAACCGAGCAGCAAAAGCGTAGCCGGTTCGGGGACAGGCGAGCCAAGTATTGCATAAGCAGATATATTCGCATATGAAAGAATGTTCCATTCGCCTTGGTTCACACGATAAGCAGCTGTTCCGAAAGCCATGTCCCCAAGGCTCCAATTCACCTGTACTTCTTGCGTTCCGCCGACAAGCCAGTAAACACTATTGCTGTTAAGTATTACTTCTTCAGTAAACGTTGCGCTCACAACTTGCTGGCTCGTAGTAATACCGGTCATTTTGATAGTGGCCAGTGCATCTCCTGGTTTACCCTCATTGTCAACGTTAATGGAAAAGAAGGCAGTGGAACCAGCCAAGCCCTCATAGTGGTACGCCGCAACCTCAAGCTCATCAGCAAAATAAGGGCCTCCTGGAATGACCGTAAATGGAAATGCTCTTTCTATGCTGGATGTCATTCCCCAGAAACAATCCTCCCAAAAGGGCGGAGGACTGATGCCTGAACTGCCAGCAATAACAGATATACTGGCGAATACCAAATGGTCAATTGTTAATAAAATAATGAAAAAAGTTACCCACATTTTCACCTGTTTGCTTCTCATTCTTTTTCCTCCTTCTTCAAAAACCGTTACTCTTTCGTAAAAAAATATGATTTTTTTGGGAGAAAGCTTGAAATATGGCTCCGCCGAGCTTTGCCACCACTCCTCCTTGAATATAAGATAATGTTTATCAGATTGGGCGAAAAATGTCAAGAGAAAAGGCCAAGAAATGCAAATTTTTTTGCAGGAATACGAAATTCCCTCAGAAAAGCGGTTTTTGGAGCAATGAAGACTTACTGTTAATGAAATTAGCAGACCGGCCAAGCGGACAAGGAGCATCGCCGGCTTGGATGTCCCCTGTATAATCCGGTAGCGACCGCTGTTCGGACTACAGTCACCTTGACGCGTTTGCGAGTCTGCTAAAAGCCATATATAGGCTTCAACTCTTCTGATGTCGGTAAATGGTCGTAAAACTCGCCTTTCGGGCCAACGTAACCGACACCCTGCTTTTGGAGTCTTACCTGGCTGATAGAACCATTGCTGTTGGTGACATTGACCATAACAACACCCATTTCACTTCGAATGCTGTCTATCTCGGCCTGTGTCTTCTTCTTGTCCTGTTCGTTGGCGACAGCATAGGCGGCACCTGCGCCCGCCGCCACTCCAGCCAAGACCAATTTTCCATCGTCATCCTTTTTGACCACCTTGCCAGCACTGGTGCCAACCGCCGTGCCGGTGCCGACAACAACCACCGTTTGCTGTTGTTTCTTGCGATATCCGTGCGCCGGAGCGTGCGCAGGAGGCCCATAGCCACTATTGCTCTTGGTTGGTGTCCGGAAAACGAACGATTCCGAACACGACGTGAGAATCAGGACCGCACAAGTTAGAAGCACCCCTGTAGTGCAGAAGAACCTATTCCGTTTCATCATCATTTTCCTCCTTATTCTGTTTCATATATTCGGTGCAAACTACGCCCTTTTATCCGAACGCTCAGGGTATATGCACCGACCAACCATTTTGCGACTGTGCCTTTGCCGACATCACCTTATAATAATGTCGGCTGTTTGTGGGCACAGCTTTTTTACGAAACTCAGACAGGTTTTTCCATCACCCTGTCCTTATAATTATTTGACCGATTGAGACAGAAAGTGTCAAGCAAAAAGTCCAATAAAAAAAGATTTTTTTTGCAGGAATTAACCACGAATTACTACGAATGAACACAAATAAAAGGGGAAAAATATCAATTGGTGCGATTCGTGAACATTCGTGGCCAAAATACACAATACTACAGGTTGTATTCCTTGATTTTGCGGTAGAGAGTTCTTTCGCCGATGCCGAGGATTTTAGCGGCGATTTGGCGGTTACCTTTTGTTTTAGCCAGCGTTTCTGCTATCGCCTGCTTTTCCAGTTCGTTAAGCGATACCCCTTCCGGGCGTGGGCCTGCGGCCAATTGTCTTATTCTGCGTATTTCGGGGGGTATGTCCTGAACGTCAAGCTCCTGACGGTCGCACATTACAACCATTGTCCTGATGGCGTTTCGGAGCTGGCGGATATTGCCGGGCCATTCGTAGCTGGTAAGAATTATCATCGCCGGCTCTGTTATGCCGGTAATTTTGGAGCCGGTTTCTGAGATGGCTTCTTTGAGAAAATATCGGACGAATTCCGGTATGTCTTCGGCTCTATCTCGAAGAGCAGGCAGAGAAACATTTACGCCCTGGATTCTAAAGTATAAGTCTTCTCTGAATTTTTTCTCCTCTATGAGCTCTGTCAGGTCATGATTTGTTGCACTAATGATTCGGACATCCACCACAATCGGTTTATTCGAGCCGACCGGTATGACGATGCCATCTTCGATAACCCGCAATAGCTTGGCCTGCATATTGGGCGGCATATCACCGATTTCATCCAGAAACAGTGTCCCTTTGTCGGCTATCTCAAACAATCCTTTTCTGTCACTGGCAGCGCCGGTGAAGGCGCCTTTGATGTGGCCGAATAATTCGCTCTCCAGCAGTGTTTCGCTCAGGCCGGCACAATTTATTGGCCTGAAGGGCTTGTCCCATCGCTGCGAATTATTATGAATCGCTTTTGCCAATAGTTCCTTACCTGTTCCGGATTGGCCCTCAATCAGAACAGATATATTGGTTGGTGCGACACGTCTTAGAACCTCGAAAATGCCCTGCATTGCGGGATTTTTGCCTCGCACGCCTTCAAATTCGAAATACTCTTTGCCTCTTTTGAATTTTTGTGACCCGCGGTAATAAGCCGTTGATACCTTTCGGCTGGCCTGCTGGACAAGTGTGCGAAGCTGGTCAACATCAATTGGCTTAACCAGATAATCGTATGCCCCACGTCTTATAGCTTCCTTACAGGTGTCAATGGTTGCGTAGGCGGTTATTAAGATAACTTCGGTTTTGTCATTATATTTTTTGACCTCTTCAAGTATGGTTAAGCCATCAATATCATTATCCAGTTTCAAATCGGTAACAACAACATCCACCTGCTGGTTGCGGATAATCTCCAGTGCATCTTTGCCGGTATAAACGGCGATTGCCTTTGTGCCCGATTTATCGAGGGCTTCGGCGATGCCGTCCGCGTGGTTGCGCTCATCATCGACAACTAAAATTAGACTTCCATTTTCTTTCAAAGCGGCACCTCACTGGCTATGGAGAGGTAATTTTATCGTAAACGACGTTCCTTTTCCCAGCTCACTTACAACGGCTATCGTTCCGTTATGTGCAGATATTATTTTTTTGGCTGTGGCTAAACCTAATCCAGTTCCTTGCGGCCGAGATGAATGATAAGCAGCAAAGATACGCGGTAATCTATCCGGAGCAATACCGCTGCCGGTATCGCTAATCTGGATGACCGCATCTTTTTTCTCGCGGTCCGTTCTTATCATTAACTCTCCGCCTTTGCTCATAGCCTGCTGGGCATTAATAAACAAATTCAGTATTACTTGTTTTAACATACCCGGGTCAACTTTGCAAACGAGCGGCTCTTTGTATAAGCTGTGCCGAACAGTTATCGAGCGGCTGTAAGCCTGCGGCGAATAGAAATCGACCATATCGCTAATAAGCTCATTGATGTCAACGTCTGCCAACTGCAATTCTGTCTTGCCGACATAGCGCAGAAAGCCATCGAGTATCTGTTCAAGCCGGTCCGTTTCTTTCTGGATAACGGCTATTTTCCTCAGCGCCCTTTCAAACCTTTTGTCATCAATCTGGGGGCCGATTTTAACTGACTCGCCGGAGTTTGAGCTTCTCAGGTCCTCGCTGATGAGTTTTAAGTTAATCTTTATAGTAGAGAGGGGATTTTTGATTTCATGGGCAAGAGTGCCCGTCAATTTACTCAACTCTTCGAGCTGATTGAGATACTCGTTTTTGTTTTTTTGGGTTTCGGAAGCCATTTTCACGTGAACGTAATATGACGGACAACACAACAGCCAATAAGGCAATAATGGCCGTTTGCGAACCGAGTTTTACCTGTCTGGGCAGCGACGTTATTATTTTTTGCCGCCGGCTTACGGTTTCTCTGTTTTTTCGGCTTTGTTAAGCTCGGCGAGGGCGGCTTTGCGAGAAAGTTTGAATCTGCCCTGCTCATCAATCAATAATAATTTGACCGGTATTACATCGCCTTCTTTGCAGACGTCTTCAACGTTCTTGACATAGCCATCGCTTAGCTCGCTGATATGGCACAGGCCTTCGACTCCTGGCAGGATTTCAACAAATGCACCGAACTCTTTAACAGAGACTACCTTTGCCTGCGGATATATCCGTCCGACCTGGGGCGGCTGGGTCATCGACTCTATTATCTCTCTGGCCTTGAGGTGCCCATCGCCGCCAAGACAACTGATATAAATAGTTCCATCATCTTCGATATCGATGGTTGTGTCGGTCTGTTCCTGAATGCTCTTAATCATCTTGCCGCCCGGCCCGATTATCTTGCCAATAAGCTCGGGGTCGATTTCAATAGTTACCAGCTTCGGTGCATACACACTTAATTCGGGTCTGGGGCTGCTAATGGTCTCCGCCATAGTTTTCAGAATCTCCAGGCGAGCTACTCTTGACCGTTCCAATGCCTCGACCATAATATTATGTGGCAGCCCCTCGGCTTTGATATCAAGCTGTATTGCGGTAATACCATTAACGGTGCCGGCGACTTTGAAATCCATATCGCCGAAATGGTCCTCGTCACCGATAATGTCGGTCAACAATTCGTAGCGTTCATTTTCGTCGCTAACCATACCGATTGATATCCCGGCAACAGGATTTTTAATCGGGACGCCTGCATCCATTAAAGCCAGTGCCCCGCCACAGACCGAAGCCATTGAGCTGGAACCATTCGACTCGGTGATGTCCGAGATGATTCTGATTGTATATGCGAACTGGTCTTCCGGGGGTCTGACCGGCACCAAGGCGCGTTCTGCAAGGGCGCCGTGTCCGATTTCCCGTCGGCCGGGCCCGCGAACTGGCCGCACCTCGCCGACAGAAAACGGCGGAAAGTTGTAATGGAGCGTAAAGTTCTGAGCATACTCATCCAGTAACCCATCGATAATCTGTGCATCCCTGAGGGTGCCGAGGGTTACGGTTACGAGGGACTGCGTTTCGCCGCGGGTAAATAACGCTGAGCCGTGGGTCCGGGGCAAAATACCTACCTCACAAGAGATTGAGCGGACATCATTATAGCCCCTGCCATCGAGCCGCTTGCCGTCTAAAAGCAGTTTGCGAACAACCTCCTTTTCTATCTTCTCAAAGATTCGTTTGAGCATTACCTTATCGCATTTCGGCCCGACTTTCTGCGAAACGCCTGCGGTATTTGGTCTTGAATTATCCTCGACGGTGCAGTATTCGGTCTCAAGTTGTTCGACCAGTTCCCCAACAGCAGCACTACGCTGCTGCTTGCCGGGTATCTGCTTAAACTGGTGGAGTCGGTCTATTATTTGAGAACGAATCTGTGAATAAAGCTCGCTATCAATTTCCACGATGGGGGTCTCTTTTTCTGTGCCGGCCTTTTCGCGGAGCTCTTCAATCATCTCACAAACCTGACGAATCGCGTCGTGTGCTACCAGAACAGCGTCTGCGATAACTTTCTCCTGCACTTCCTTAGAGCTGACCTCTATCATATTTATCGCTTCTTTATGTCCGCCGACAAGCATGTTCAAATCGCTGGCTTCCAGTTGCTTATGCGTGGGATTGAGGACAAATTCTCCATTTACTCTGCCAATCCTGCAGGCGCCGGTGGGACCCAAAAACGGAATCTTACTTATGGTAAGCGCCGCACTTGCACCTATTATCGCGGGGACATCAGGGTCATTTTCGCGGTCGGCGCTCAGGACGTCCGCCACAATCTGGACTTCCTCGAAATAACCCTCTGGAAATAGCGGCCGGATGGGCCTGTCAATCATTCTGGCAGTGAGGATTTCCTTTGTAGTCGGCCTTCCCTCGCGTTTAATAAACCCGCCGGGAAATTTGCCTGCCGCACTTTGTTTCTCGCGATACTCGACACTCAGCGGGAAAAAATCAATCTCCTCGGCTCTTGGCGGCGCCGTTACCGCAGCAACGAGAACAACAGTATCACCATACCGAACCACCACTGAGCCATGTGCCTGTTTAGCGATCTTGCCAGTTTCGATAGATAGTATTCTTCCCCCGATTTCTCTTTCTACTCTACACACATCAAACATACGCTACCTCATTTGTAAATAATGAATCACCGGGCACGATGCACAGGTTGTTTGCGCTCCGGTATCGTTGTGCCTCCTGTGCTTATTTATTTTCGCAAGCCAAGCCTGGATATAATTTCCTGATAACGCTTGACGTCTTTTTTGTTTATATACTTGAGCAATGCCGATCTGGCACCGACCATTTTCAGCAACCCACGCCGGGATGCGTGGTCTTTGCGGTAAGTCTTGAGGTGCTCGGTAAGGTCATTAATCCTTTTCGTCAATATCGCAATCTGCACTTCGGGCGAACCGGTATCGCCCTGGTGCGTTTCAAAATCGTGGATAATATTCTGTTTTTTCTGTTTTGCCAGCATCTTTCACACAGGTCCTTTATAAATTGCCTTTCCATCAACACTTACGATTACCGTTAAATCTAAACACAGCATTATAATTGGCAATAGATATATTTGCAAGCCCTTTTCCGCACTAATAATAAATTGGCAAAGAAGCTCTTTGCCGACTTATGGGTGCCGTTAGTCTGGGATGAAGAGTGCTTGTGTTTGCTTCTAAATCGCACGTTCAGGATAGAGATAAAGCTTGATTTACCCGCAGGAAATTTCGCTATTATTTTTTTCGTTCGAGGAAGGCCTCCAGAATTTCAGCAGCGGCAATGGCGTCAAGACGTTTTCTTTTTTTTGCCCTCGTGAGCTCAGCAGGAGCCAATTTATCCTCGGCGCCGAAGCTGCTAAGGCGTTCATCCTGGAAGTGTATGGGAATGCCAAGATGCTCTTTCAACTGGTCAGCGAAATTCAAGACAAGCTTAGCTTGAGAGCCCTCGGAGTCGTCCATATTCAAGGGCAGTCCCAGCACAATAGCTTCGACACCGTTGGCCTTGACCACATCTGCGATTTTTTTCAGAAGCTCCTTCTGGCCCTCCAACACCGCCAGAGGCGAGACGATGGTCTCGGCAGGGTCGCAGATTGCTAACCCTGTGCGTTTAGTACCGTAATCTATTGCCAGATATCTCATTTTTGTCGTATGTCTGCCTTTAGTCTGCTACAGGAATTTTTCGCCGGTATGCTGTTTTATTAGTTCAAGCAGCTCCTTCAATCTGTGGGTCTGGTCAATGTGGCAAACGAATGTGGCGTCGGGACTATGGGCTACGACCATATTCTCCAGGCCGATTGCGGCGATTAGATGGCCTTTGTCCTCGGTAACTATGATACTGTTTTTGCAGTCGAGCAGCTCACTTGCGCCTGCCACAACAACGTTGTTGTCTTTGTCGGAACTGGTAATGTCAGCCAGTGCGGCGAAGGAGCCCATATCCAGCCAGCTACAGTCCAGCTTTATTGCATAGATGCCATCGGTCTTCTTTTCCATAACTGCGTAGTCGATACTGATTTGGGGCAGCTTCGGGAACCACTCCTGGAGCGTTTGTTGCTGACTGGGACTATCCCAGTCGGCCTTAATTCTGCGGAGAGGCTCAGTAGCATCAGGTAAGAACCTATCCAGATTAGCCAGTATTGTTTTAGCTTTCCATACAAACATACCGGCGTTCCACAGGTATTGGCCGGTATCGAAGTATTCTTTTGCGGTTTTTTCGTCCGGTTTTTCCTTAAAGGCCCTTACCCGATAGATTTTGTTTTTACAATCGGGATATATGCGTGCGTCGGTGCACTTTATATAACCGAGTAGAGTGCTGGCAAAGGTTGGCTGAATGCCGAAGGTAACCATACTGTCGGGGTTGTTATTTATAAATGTTAAGCCATCTTTGATGGCCTGCTGGAGTACCTGGTCCGGCTTTATTACCTGGTCGGCGGTGAGGATGGCTGTTGTTGCCTCAGGGTCATATTTGGTCAGGATGCTCGCGACTAACCCGATGGCACCGGCGGTATCACGCACAACCGGCTCGCCGATGACATTATTTGAGGGTAATTCAGGCAGGTTCTCGCGGACAATGTCTGCGTAGCCGGCGTTTGTGAGAACGATTATGTTTCTTACGTCGAATATCGGCAGGAGGCGCTCAAAACAACGCCGCAGAAGCGTTTCGCCATCGATGAGTTTCAAGACCTGTTTGGGACGTTTTTTTCGGCTGAGAGGCCATAATCTCTTTCCGCTCCCCCCTGCCATTATGACCGCGTAGTTCATAGGCCAACTCCCTTAAATGCCAAAGTTCCTGTGTTAGAAAAATATCAGACCAGATACTTTTTGTCAACTTCGGTTACGGACCGGATTTGTCGGGCTAATTTCTTATATTGGTCGCCCTGTTTGCCCATAAGGGCAAAGGTCGCCTCTTTACCAAGCTCGACGGCGGGCTGGTCGTAAGGGTTGATTCCAAACAGGGCACCGACGAAAGAGGTCGTTACCTCATACAGGTAAATAAACTGGCCAACAGTATAAGCATTTACCCTGTCAAAAAAAACCGTAAGGCAGGGACGTTTGTCTTGCAAAAGGGCATACTCGGTCGCTCTCTTTTCATTATTAAGTAATGTGCCCAAATTTTTGCCGGCAAGGAAACCGAGTTCAGGAGCACAATCGGAGGCTGGCCCTATTTCGAGGTCCTTATCAAAATTATTGACCTGCAGGAAAGTGAACAACTTATCATTTGGCCCCTCACGGTAGAGTTGTATCTGGCTGTGCTGGTCAGTTGCGCCGAGGGCCTTTATCGGTGTCGGGCCAATATGGACTTCACTGCCCATAAGATTTTCTGCTTTGCCGAGACTTTCGGCCCAGAGTTGACGATACCAATCGGACAAATCTTTTAAGGCATAACTATAAGGCATCATTACAGAGAGTTTTTTGCCGCGATTGTAGAAGTGGTAGTTTATCGCGGCGAGGATTGCTGCGGGGTTTTTGTAAAAATCTTCCCGGCTGACTTTTTTGTCCATACTACGTGCGCCAGCCAAAAGCGAATCGATATCGATTCCGCACATAGCTGCACTAAATAGGCCGACCGCACTTAAAACGCTGAATCTGCCGCCGACACCATCCGGCACCTCAAGGCATCGCAGGTTCAAATCATCGGCAATTTTACGAAGCGTACCCCTTTTTCGGTCGGTTGTTGCAATAACCTGGTTCCGAAGGCCTTTGCGGCCGAGCCGATTCAGCAGGAGCTTACGCACGATGAGAAATTGAGCAGCAGTTTCGGATGTCTGGCCGGATTTGCTGATGACGTTGAAAATGGTTTTGTTGAGCTTGTTGCCGACCCAATCCAGAAAGGATGCGAACTGTGGAGGGTCGATGTTGTCGAAGACAAACAGGCGTGGGCTGCGGCGTCTTTTGTCGTCAAGATTATACATATAGGGATTAAGTGCTGTTTGTAAAGCGATGTTGCCGAGGGCCGAGCCGCCGATACCGAGCACGATGAGGTTTTCACAACCATTCTTTACTTCGGCAACAAGCTTTTTGACCATCCTGGGGACATCTTTTTTGAAAGGAAGGTCTCTGTATGGGGTTTTGCCGGCTTTTCTTTCCTCATTTAACTTTGAAATTAACGGCGAGGTCTTTTCAGCGAGCGCCTTTAGCTGGACGGAGGTGATACCGTGCTCGCCACCTATGACATCCGCCATAACATTTTTATAATAAAGCTTAATTTGTCGCTGCGCCATTGTTTCGTTCTCCCGCTTTCATTTTAATCGCACTTCTACCGCTTCCTTTGCGCTCTCGTCGAACCAGAATGTGCCGGCCAACTGGCGGCCAGAGCTTTGTGCGGTAACTTCGTATTGCCCGAAGAAACCATCAAAGGTTGCTTTGCCCGTTTCGGTAATTTTTGTTTTGATTTGCGTCCACCATTTGCCTTTGATTAGCTGTTGCAATTGCTCATAAGCGGGCTTGGGCGTCATATCCGCCCGCACGAAGCCAGCCGGCGCCCCCTGCCATGCACCCTGGTCAGTGAAGTCCCACCAGGTAACGGCTGCGACGGCCGGGTGCGAAAAAAGGACGCGATAAAACCCAGTTACTTGCTCGGCCTGGCGGCTTTCTCCTTCCGGGGTAGTGTGCCAGCCCTGCTGGGTTCTGGGGCCTGAAACGAGGGTTGTTTCAGTGAAGTGCAGCGGCTTTCCAAATTTTGCAAACCGCTCACAGACCTGCCAAGTTTGCTCGGCTCCCCAGTAGCCGCCGTGCATATGCGATTGAATGCCGATAACATCATAAAGCGGCTTTCCATCTTCGCCGACGAGTTTGGAAATGACGCTGTCGATGAAAGCAGGGTCGGTTCGATAGTCATTGATAATAAGTGTGGCCTGTGAACTGCCCTTCCGTGCTGCCTTAAATGCCCCACAGACATACGCTCCAACACCCATTCGCCGGATTGCCTCGGTCAGTTTGGGCGCTCTTTGCTTACATTCGGGCCGGTCGTATTGCGTTGCCTCATTGACTACGTCCCAGATATTGATGTCGCCTTTGAATTGCCGGACGCAATGCTCGATGCGGTCGAATTGGGCCTGCATTGCCGCCTCAGGGGTATCCGGCAGCCAGTCCGGCTCGACCCAGTTCCAAGCAAGCGGATGCCCCTTGGTTGTAATGTTGTTGGCTTTGCACCAGCGGACGATTTCCTCCGTGCGAGCGTCATCCGGCTTGCCCTTTTCGCGCTCATAGTTCCACCAGTAAAAAGGCAGAGTCGCATAGTTCAGCATCGCCGCAAATTGTTTTTCGTATGCGGTGTTGTCATCAGGCGTTCTGCACCTGCCCAGCTTGAAGATGTTGCATCCAAACAGGAATTTATGCCACCTCTGGTGGATTTCAACAGCCAGACCCGGGTCGAGCGATTTACCATCAGGACCTACGAGACTCAACACGGCATTACCCTTGCGGTGCTTTTCAATGCGGACATCGACTTGGTCGAGAATCTCATCGCCGGACTTTTTTTCGCTGATGTTGCGTTCCTGTGCAGTAAGGGAGCGCAGTGGTATTGCCAGTACAGATGCAGATGTTGTTTTGAGGAAATCACGCCGATTCATAAGGTTCCCCTTTCATAAAAATTTTACAGGTCATCTGCCAACAGTGGCATTTTATAGCAGGACTTCTTATCATTCAAGACCAAAAGAAAAAGGCACAGCCGATTCCGGTTGTGCCTTTTGATTTAAGGTAATGCGTAACTCACACGGCCTCATCGACCATTTTTATTTCTTTGAATCTGCAGAAGAACCCAAGCTCTCTGGTAATG